>JAEEGJ010005746.1_pt1 | contig 38361 bp, 22 predicted proteins | sample 8958761 | NCBI WGS metagenome assembly JAEEGJ01 (sample SAMN16246546, study PRJNA631951) | gut metagenome | biome: gut microbiome; feature: rumen; material: RS-attached | host: Bos | place: Iran: Karaj | collected 2018-10
CAGCACCGGAAGCGACTGCGAGTCCTGCCACACCACCCTCAAGGGCTGCCACGCGATCCTCAAACACACCTTGTGTGGAGTTGGTCAGACGACCATAGATATTACCGGCATCGCGGAGACCGAAACGATCGGCGGCGTGCTGAGAGTTGTGGAACACATACGATGTGGTCTGGTAGATGGGCACGGCACGTGCATCAGTTGCGGGGTCTGCCTGTTCCTGGCCTACATGAAGTTGTAAAGTCTCAAAACGATAATTCTTCGCTTTGCGAAGATCTGACCTTGTTTCATTTGGGGTACTCATAATCTTATCCTTTCTTTTTATTTGTTAATGTTGAATTCCGGCTGCAAAGGTACGGTGTTTGGAAATATTATCCAAATTTCTTGCGAAATTCAGAAAATATCACTAATTTTGCAGCCGATAAAGAATAACTTTCCATTTGGAGCACTTTTGAGCCCCTTTAACAGAATAAAACTCTAAATTATGGCAGAAATCCTCGATGAAACCGACCTGCAGATATTGAAAACACTGCAAAAAAACGCCAAATTGACCACCAAAGAGCTGGCTGATGCCGTTCATCTGACCCCAACACCTGTGTTTGAACGCCAGAAACGGTTGGAAAAGAAAGGCTATATCAAAAAGTATGTGGCCATCCTCGACCCAGAGAAACTTAATCTGGGGCTACAGGTGTTCTGCAAGGTAAAACTGAAGCAGATCAACCACGAGATCGCTGATGCCTTCGTACGCAGAATACAGCGCATCCCCGAGGTGACAGAGTGCTACAACACCTCCGGTGCATACGACTATCTATTAAAAGTACGCGCCCGCGACATGAAGCAATATCAGGAGTTCGTGCTCAACAAACTGGGCGAGATTGAGAGTCTTGCCTCTATCGAGAGTACCTTCGTCATGAGTGAAGTGAAGCAGAGCTATGGCATTAATATTTAAAAATTAAGCGCGATTTATTTTGCATTTCGCTCGATTTAGATAAATTTCTCACGCTCAAGAGTGCAAATAAATATGCATTCTCTTCGCTTAATCGAAATTTTACACTACCTTTGCAGTCGAAAATCAAGAGAATATGGAATCAAAACTGGTTATTTACAATACGCTGACGCGTCAGAAGGAGCGTTTTGAGCCGCTCCACGCACCCAATGTAGGCATGTATGTCTGTGGTCCCACCGTCTATGGCGATCCCCATCTGGGGCATGCGCGCCCTGCTATCACGTTCGACTTGGTGTTCCGTTATCTGAAGCACCTGGGCTATAAAGTAAGATACGTGCGTAACATCACAGATGTAGGCCATCTGGAGCACGATGCCGACGAGGGCGAAGACAAGATTGCCAAAAAGGCTCGTCTGGAACAGCTGGAGCCCATGGAGATTGCCCAGTACTACACCAACCGCTACCATCAGGCAATGGATGCACTCGGCGTGCTGCGCCCTTCAATAGAGCCCCATGCTACCGGACACATCATCGAACAGCAGCAACTCGTACAGCAGATTATCGACAACGGCTTTGCCTACGAGAGCAACGGTTCGATCTATTTCGATATTGAGGCCTATAACAAGAAGTTCCAGTATGGCATATTGAGCGGACGTTCGTTGGAGAACATCAAGGATGCCAGCCGCGACAACCTCGACGGTGTAGGCGAGAAGCATCATCAGGCTGACTTTGCCCTCTGGAAGAAAGCACAGCCAGAGCATATCATGCGCTGGCCCTCACCCTGGAGCGACGGTTTCCCCGGGTGGCACTGTGAGTGCACCGCCATGGGTCGTAAGTATCTCGGCGAGGAGTTCGATATCCACGGAGGCGGCATGGATCTGGTGTTCCCCCACCATGAGTGCGAGATCGCACAGGCTCAGGCTTCGATGGGTCATCAGGCCGTGAAGTACTGGATGCACAACAATATGATCACCATCAACGGTCAGAAGATGGGTAAGTCGCTGGGTAACTTTATTACCCTCGAACAGTTCTTCACAGGCAACCACGAGAAACTCGAGAAGGCCTACTCACCCATGACCATCCGTTTCTTCATCCTCTCTGCCCACTATCGCGGGACTGTAGATTTCTCCAACGAAGCTTTGCAAGCAGCAGAGAAGGGACTGGAGAAACTGTTGAACGGTATTGCCGACCTCGATCGCATTCAGGCTTCCGACAAGTGTGATGCCGAGACTGAGAAAGTAGTCAAGGCATTGCGCGAGAAGTGCTACGACGCCATGAACGACGACTTTGCCACTCCGCAGGTGATCAGCAATCTCTTCGAGGCTTGCACCGTCGTCAACAAACTGACTGACCACAAGGCCACCATCTGTGCCGACTGTCTGAAGGAACTTGCTGAGACCATGCGCCTCTTCGCTTTCGACATCCTTGGACTGAAGGCAGAGAAGAGCGGATCAAACGACAGCCGTGAGGAAGCTTTCGGCAAGGTGGTCGATATGGTGTTGGAGCTTCGTGCCAAGGCCAAAGCCGACAAAGACTGGGCTACCAGCGATAAGATTCGCGACGAGCTGGCTGCAGCCGGTTTCGAGGTGAAAGATACGAAAGACGGTGTCACCTGGAAACTGAACAAATAATCTGCCGACAACGCTGCCGGAACTATAAAGCCTACGGGAGACCGTAGGCTTCTTTTGTCATCTCAATGGCGAGGGTCTTTTCCTTGAAATACTCAAAGGAGAGATAAGCCAAACCCTTATAGGGGCCATCGGTGCCCCAAGAGTTCTTCATGATAAAATACGGCTCCCCATGATCATCGTGCGCAATCCCTACGATGGCCATCGCGTGGTTCTCGCTCTCCCAGCAGACACCATGATGCTGCCGCACTGCACGTTCGGTCTTCGTCAGCAATGAGTCCATCGGGATGTTCAGGAAACGATCGTGCAGCCAGTTGTCGGAAAAGTCAAGTTCCAGTTCCTGATAATAAGGTTCATCGTCATCACTCATGAGCTGGAGATACTCGCCAGGCTTACACACACTACGGGCAAACTCCTGAGGGGTATAGGTGGCACCGAGCATAAACACCCACTTGGGAGCAGGTCTGTCCACCTTCCGCATCGCATCATAACTGCAGATACCGTATTTCTCTATCAGTCGTATCAGGGTGGCCCCCATGCCTCGCTGGTTCTTTGGCACACCGGGTTCCTGCTCCAACATCTTTTCAACATAATAAGGAGAGAGATTCACGGAGTCGCCCCATGAGAGGTGTTCCGTCTCGATGGCAGCCAGCATGGCATAGATCCAGCAGGTCTCGCTATCCCCCTGATCTTTGATGGGTGTCATACGGTTGAGCACTTCGTGCGTAAAGTGCTTGGGAGCCTGACGGGCACAGCCTCCCACCAGTAGCACAACAGCCAGAATCCAAACGCCACGTCTCATCAATAGCCTTTGTTTTGAGTGAGATTGGGATTGAGAGTCAGGATATCAGCAGGTATCGGGAATACGGTTGTATGACCATCGCTCTCATCCACTTTGGCATCCCACTCGTCACCCTCGAAGAGACTCTCGTATTGCCCGAAGCGAATGAGATCCTGACGCCTCCAGCCCTCCCAGCAGAGTTCCAGCAGACGTTCGTCGAGCAGGTTCTCAAGACTGATTTCACGCCGAGGCATCAAGACACGATCGCGGACGGCATTATAGTCATCCTGCCCGTTTTCACCGTTACGGAACTTAGCCTCTGCACGCATAAGCAGCGCATCAGCAAAGCGGAAGAGCACAATATCGTTGTCCATCAACTTACCATCCTTCGTCGCATTCTTGTCTACCTCGTATTTTTTCATGCGCGCACCAGCCGTCTCGACACAAGGACTGCCGCTAAGATCGAGTTCCACCTCCAACGGATAATAGTAGAGAATATTTCCCAAACGGTCTGCCACTGGATCACCGTCGTAATCTGTCACCTCTCCAGCCCAGTAGTTCAAGTCAAAGCGGCTGTCTTCCACGTCTGTGCCATAGCCAAAGGTCCTGACGGTCTTCAGCGTGGCACAGGAGCCGTTCTCTCCCGAGAAGCCGTAGGCAGCAGCATGCCGGTAGTGCCAGGAGCGGAACATGTACTGCTGTTCATTATAGTAGAGATCCTTGTCCATAAAGATGACCCAGATATTCTCAGGCGACTTCTCGTTGCGCACGGCGAAATTGTCACTATAGGAATCTGCCAGTCGGAATCCGCTATTCTCCAGCAAGTCGCAATAGTGGATGACAGCTTCCCAGGCATTCATGGTCTTGCCGTCGATCGTAAACAATATGTTGCGGCCATCGGGTCTCTTGCCGTCAGTCCAGTCATCGTCGCTATACACTTCTGCATTAAGGATCAGTTTGGCAAGCACGAAACAGACCACAGGCTGCGTCACACGCCCGTAATAGTCGCCCCTCTGCACACTGTTAGCATCAGAGAGTAAAGGCAAGACCTCCTGCAGCTCACTGATGAGGAAGGTGAACAGTTCGCTACGCTCTGCCTGCGCCATCTTGTCGTTCATCTGGACATCACTCGTGGTGATGATGGGAACACGGGCAAAGAGATCGAGCAGATACCAGTAGCAGATGGCACGTATGCTTCGCACCTCCGCCTCATAGGCCTGCAACTCATCTACCGACAACAGATGTTTATGGGCATCCAACTGATAGAGAGAACGGTTGCAAAGGGTGATAACCTTGTATAGGTACAACCAGGAATTCTTTATCATGCTGTGGCCAGGAGACCATGAATGGCAATAGAGATCCCGCCAGATGCCGCCATCGTACCAGTCGTTACCGCGAGTAGGAATCATGGCTTCGTCCGATCCAAAGGTCTGCAAGTCGTAGACACCTCTGCAGGTACCTTGGAGTCCCTCTCCGTCAGCAGATCCGCCAATGTAGTTATATAAGGTGGAAACCGTATTGCGGAAGAGGGCATCGCCTGTGACATAGGCCTCCTCCTCATCGATATGGTCACGCGGGTCTTCATCCAGCGAGCAACTGGCTGTCAGCAGACAGAGGGCTATAGAAATGATTTTCCTCATAATGTTTAGAATTTAATGCTGATTCCCATTGTATAAGAGCGATAGACGGGCATGACGTTCTTGTCGTCGAGACCGAGCGTGCCGTTGATGACACTGGAGTTGATCTTCGGTGTCAAGCCGCTGTAGCCTGTAAACGTGACAAGGTTATTCACGGAAGCCGAGACTCTGATCGTCTGTATGTACTTCGAGCGAATGGGTACGTTCCATCCCAAGGTAACATAGTCGATGTTTACATAGTCGCCTCTTTCAAGCCAGTAGTCGCTGATCTCCTTGTCTTGGATATTCTCGACGTCGGCACCTTTCGCCACATTGTAGTTAGGCAGCGACAGAATGTCGTTATAGGTGAGCGCATCACCGTTGAAGATCTTATGTCCGAAGGCTCCGTTCATCTGCATTGTCAAGTCCCACTGCTTATAACGGAACGCGACGTTCGATCCCATCATAGCCTTGGGCATCGCCTGACCACAGACGTGTTTCTCATCGTCGATATCGTAGTATCTAGAGCCGTCAGAATCAGTCTTAATACCATTGCAATGGCGTAACAGGAACACGCCGAGCGGTTGACCAACAATCTGATAGCAAATATCATTAGAGCCATGGAAACCAGGACCGTAGATGGAAGAAATGCCTTTCTGGCTGGGTGCTGTCAGATACTGGCCGTTATAGTAGCCGTTGAGCGAGATGAGTTCATTACCTTCAAACGTCCAGTTCATGTTGATGGCGAGTTCCATATCCTTGGTGCGCAAGGGGGTGATGCCAAAGCCGATCTCCAAACCATAGTTTTTCATCGAGCCCAGGTTTGCCAACAGTTTGTTGTAGGTAAACGGTGGCACAGGCACCTCGTAAACATAGAGCATGTCGGTGGTCTTCGAGCGATACCAGTCCACACTGATGGCCATACGGTTGTTCCATAGGTTCACGTCGAAACCAATGTTGAAGGAGCGTTTGATTTCCCATTTCAGGTCGGGATTGGCATTCCTCACAAAACCGAGAGTCACGGCTGGCGAGTCTTCCACTGGTACGATACCATTAGGCTGCATGAGTTGCAACGAGTTATAAGAATCGATGCCCCCCTGACTTCCTGAGCGTCCATAGCCTACACGCAGTTTGGCATTGCTGATGAATGCCAGCTTTCGCATCCAAGGTTCCTTGCTGATAACCCATGCCGCACTGGCAGAGGGGAAGAAGCCCCAGCGGTGGTTCGTACCAAACTTCGAGGAAGCATCGCCACGGGCATTGACGGTCAATGTGTATCTGTCGAGAAGGGTATATTGGGCACGCATCAGAAATGATTCCATGTGCGAGTCTGAATAATAGGAGTCTGTGCCATCCCATGGGCGTGCGGAGCCTGCCGAGAGCTTATGATACAAGAAAGCATCAGTGGTGAATCCTGTCGAGGTGGTGTAAAAGCCTGTAGCCTTCTTGGTTTCCACTTCTGCCAAGGCCATCAGGTTGAGTGTTGAGCGTTTGGTATTGAGGATATAAGTCAGTGAGGCATTGCCCAGCATATCCTCATTCTTTTCGTTTTGGCGGTAAGCCTCGCCACCTGCCCATACGCTAGTGGGATAGTAGTGGGCATTGCCGATGTTATTGTACGAATAAGACCCAAAGGCCCGCAGTGTCAAGTTCTTGCTCAGGATCACCTTCGCATTCATGTGGAAGTTGAAGTGGCCGTTGTCTTCATTCTGTTTCATGTCCAGCATCGAGAGAGGATTGCTGTTCCAGGATGCTTCAGCCACATCGTCATAGCCGCCTTGACTGTTCTTAGTGTCAGGGAAGGTGGGGTTGAAGGTGGCCGCCGAGAAGAACAGTTTCTGTTTGAAGGGCAAGTAGTAGATGCGCTGCAGCGAACCTACCATACCCAGATCTACCGTCAGACGGTTGTCGAAAGCCTGCTGGGTGATATCGAGTTTAGCGATGTAGCTCTTGTTGGACTGCTCCTTGATGACGGTCTTATGCTCCATCGCACCTACTGAAGCACGATAGTTGGCTGTCTCATTGCCTCCGCCAAAGGCGATGTGGTGGTTATACACGTATCCTGTCCGTTCAATCGCTTTGCGGAAGTTGGTGTCATAGCCCATATCGATATACGGTATCCCCATACGATCCGATGCCCTGCGGAACTCATCGGCGTTCATCATCTCTGTACGCTTGAAAACCTTTTCGAAGCCGAAACTGCCGTCGTAGGATATCTGGAACTTCTGGTTCTTGCCCTTTTTCGTTGCCACCTCGATGACACCTGCTGCACCACGGCTGCCATACTGTGCCGTCTCCGAAGCATCTTTCAGGATGGTGAAGCTCTCGATATCGGCAGGAAAGATGGTTGAGAGAATGTCGAGATCGGCTGTCACTCCGTCGATAATGACCAGCGGGTTGTTATTGCCAGTCAATGATGTGGTACCACGAACGCGTACTGCCGACACCATCGCCTCCTGATTACCATCCGAGGTCACCTGGACACCCGCCGCCTGTCCTGACAGCGCATCAAGCGAGGAGATGACCAGACCTTTGTTCATACGCTTCTCAGTCACCTGATCGATGGCACCAGCCACGGTGTTCATCACACCTTTCGAATAGCCGATCCTGACCATTGCCGTATCACTGGCTGTGGTCTGTGCTTCTGCTGTCATGGCCATTGATGCCGACAGAATGACTGTCAAGAACCTGGTTTTCATGCATTATTTGTTTTAGGTGAAGTTTAGGTTGGTAAAAATGGGGGGCCACATGCAGGCACCCCCATTCTCAAGTTATTTCACGTATTCAGCGAAGTCTGTCAGTTTCATATCGCCCTTGCGCGCCAGTGTATCGTGCATGGCGAAAGCAGCAGGCAGGTTGTGACGGGTCTGACCCATCTTCGAGATCTTCAGGTAGTCCCAGAGCAACTGCTTGTAGTCGGGATGAGCGCAGTTCTCGATGATGCACTCAGCACGCTGTGCTGGACCCTTTCCGCGCAGATCGGCTACACCCTGCTCCGTCACGATGATATTCACATCGTGCTCTGAAGAATCCTGATGGCTCACGAAGGGCACAATCGATGAGATCACACCACCCTTGGCCACTGAAGGACAGGTGAAGATACTCAGATAGGCATTACGGATAAAGTCACCAGAACCACCGATACCGTTCATCATCTTCACACCACTGATATGGGTAGAGTTCACGTTACCGTAGATATCAGCCTCGATAGCCGTATTGATGGCAATCACACCTAAGCGACGGATAATCTCAGGCGAGTTGGAAATCTCGCTCTGGCGCAGTGTCAGGTGATTCTTCATGTAATCCATGTTGTCATAGACATCCATCAGACACTCGTTAGAAACCGTCAATGAGCAAGCAGAAGCGTCTTTCACACGGCCGTTAAGCATCATCTCGATCACCGAGTTCTGGATCACCTCCGTATAGATATTGAAATCGGGCACATGCTTGTCCTCACCCAGGGCACCGAGGATGGCATTGGCTGTTGAGCCTACACCACTCTGCAAGGGTAGGAACTCCTTGGGGATACGACCCTTGTGCATCTCTTCTACGAGGAACTCTGCCGTCAGGAATCCGATCTTATCCGTTACAGGGTCGCTGTCCTTGAATGCACGGGCCTCATCGGGGATATTACACTCTACGACACAAGCAACCTTCTCCTTGGAAATTGACACATAAGGCTTTCCGATACGGTCGCCTACGTGCTCAATGGGGATAGCCTTGCGGTAAGGAGGATCCAGCGGCTCATACACATCGTGGATGAACTTTGCATTGGGGTTATGGAACGAGTTCAGTTCCAGAATCACATGCTTAGCCAGACGGGCAGCCGTCGGAGAGATACCACCGGCAGCAGTCAGAAAGACATGATAGTCGTTTCCCACCTCTTCGATGTCGCACACCTCGAGGATGGCCCAGTCCACATCACCATAGAAGCCATAGCGCAGTTCCTGTGCCATGTGGCTCAAGTGCAGGTCGTTGTAGGGAATCTCTCCCAGATTCACATGCTTACGGAAGTCGGGGTTCGTGGTATAAGGAGCGCGATAGAGAATTGCCTGAGCGTTTGCCAGGTCACCGTCCGTGCTCTGTCCTGTAGAAGCACCCGTAAAGATAGCCACCTTAAACTCGCGGCCAGCCTCATGCTCAGCCACAGCAATCTTTGCCAGTTCCTTCGTCGTAGCCTTTGCTACACCGGCAGGTGTAAAACCACTCATGGCGATGTGATCGCCATTCTTAATCAGTGCTGCAGCCTCTGCAGCAGTCATACGTGTATAAGCCATAATTTTGTAAAATTTGCAAATTTGCCTGCAAAGGTACAATAATTTTTAGACATAAGTACATAAGAACATGTTTTTTTATGTTTCTTTTGTTCTTTTGTCTAAGAATAAATCAAAGGTACGTCATCAGCACATCCCAGACGGCAATGATATGGCATACGGAGCCGGCTAGGACGAAGAAATGGAAGACGGAGTGCATGTACTTTTTCTTGTTCAACGAGTAGAACACGGCGCCCGTGATATAGCTGACGCCTTCGGCCACAATCCAGATGAAGGCCTCTGTGGAGACTGAGGCAATCAGGGGTTTGAAGGCCACAAGCACACTCAGCCCCATACCTACGAAACAGAAGGTTTCCAGGTTGGAATGCTCTTTCAGATGGATGAAACTGGTAATCGTTCCTGCGACAGCACAGGCCCAGACAAAGATAAACAGACTCCATCCCCAGTACCCTTGGTCGCGCAGGGCTACCAGTGTCAGTGGCGAATACGATCCAGCGATATGCCAGTAGATGGCGGCATGATCCCAGCGACGCAGCCGTTCCTTCCACTTCGAGTGGTGCTTCATCGAGTGATAGAGCGTCGATGCCACATACGAGCCCAGCATCCCAAAAAGATAGAGGATCACCCCCACCCTCGCCCAGTTGTTGTCGCTCTGGAAGCACCATACCAGGAAGATGATGCCGAACACCACCCCCAGTACAATACCTCCGCCATGCGACGCGGCATTCCAGATCTCTTCACGTCTGGTATATTTGATCATCGTCTGCAGCTATAACAGTTTATGGTGCTGCAAAGGTAAGAACTTTTTTCTAAAACATCTAAACTATTTCGACATTTTTAATTTTTTCCTACATAGTTTCAAAGAGAACCGCTTACTTAACCCAATATTTCCTGCCGTTGCGGATATTGAGGCCTTTACGCGGAGCATCAATACGATTACCCCGTAAATCGAACCAACCGTCTGCTACGACTGCATCTGTAGAGCGGATAGATTGAATAGCGGTATGATCATCCTGTTCTGGAAATATGCCGCGGACATAGACACGATAGCCCTTGGCATCGAGAGCGAAAGTATGAGTGGCATCCAGCGTCTCCTGTCTGCGACTGGTGCCCTGGGCGATGGTCTCGCTGTTAAGCCATAGGCTCCAATCGCCTGCCGTGATTCCTTCAATGGTGGCAGCACTTGCTGATGTTCCCATATTCAGCACTACCAAGACCTCACTATCGCCCATTGTGCGTGTATAGGCCAGAACACTGGTATTGTCGACGGAGAGCATGTTGGCAGCACTTGAGTCGTAAAGTGCCGGCACCGCATGTTTCAAGGCAAAGAGTGTGCGCAGCGTGTTGCGCATCTTATCATCGTTCGCAGTCCAGTCAATCTTCGTATCCTTGAAATAGTCGAGTACCTGATTACCTCCGGTCTCCTGACCATTATAAATGAGTGGCATGCCATAAACGGTATAGGCCAGCACCGTGAGCGCATAGCGGTTTTCGCCATATTTCTGGGTCAACGTCTTTTTAGACTCGTTGTAGTTCTGATCGTGGTTGGTGACGTAGAGCATACGGTCAAACGATAGTCCTGAGGATTTGTCGAGCAGCGTATTGATGAAGGCTCTGAGCCGTACAGCAGCATCACCATTGCCATAATTGGCCAGACTCGACTGGAACTGCCAGGCATAATCGTAATCGAAGCCTACGGTCTTCAGACGAGTCGCATCAGAGGCGATATCCGCTTCACCCAGGAAGGTGATCGTCTTACCTTCCTGATACGATTTGATCATAGGTATGGTGGTCTGCCAATAACTGGCGGGAATCTGTGGACTGCTGATGTAGTCGCAACGATAGCCATCGATGTCGGTTTCGTCAATCCAGAACTTCAGACAGTCGTTCATGGCATTCACCAGATCAGCATTGTTATAGTCGAGCTGCCACACATCGCCATAGTTGTTGGGATGAATCATCTTGCCGTTTTTCATGGCATAGTATTCCGGATGCGTTGTAACCCAGTCTGCATCTGTAGCCGTGTGATTAGGTACCCAGTCTAGCCACACCTCCATCTGCAGTTCGTGGGCACGGCCAACGAATGCCTTCAGGTCTGCGATGGTACCATACTGGGGATTGGGCTGCTGGAAGTTGGTAGCAGCATAGGGACTGTTTATGCCTCCACCACGCGGATAGACGGGCATCAGCCAGACGATGTCGACACCCAGGGTTTTCAGGTCCTGTAGTCTGTCTTGTGCGGCAGCAAAAGTGCCTGCAGGGGTGAAAGAGCCAACATTCATCTCATAGATGACACGATGGCCTTCTTCACGTTTCTCCATTGAGTTGTTGATCTCATCGACATAATCAGCGGCAAAACCCGCTGTTCCTATCAGGGTTAATAGGAGTGTAACAAGCAATTGTTTCATAACCTTTCTATATTTATAAATGGGGCGACTATTCTTCGCAGAGTAGCCAGCCCCCGTGAGTACTCAAATATCAGTAAAACCTTATGATGAAGCAGGTTTTTACTGTTTAACATAAACTGCATAGCCATTCGCCTCAAGGGAGATAGAGGACGAAGCATCAAGAGAGCGTGTTGTCATACTCGGGCCATTGAGCACTGTCTGACTGTTAAGCCATTGCTGGTAGCTGCCAGCCTCGAGTCCTTCGATGGTCGTCACTGCATCATAGCCGCCAAAGTTGACGACAGCCACCACATTACCACGTCGCCATGCCAGCACATTGTCATCACTGGTGGTGAGGAACTCCACCGGTGCATTGTCTGCCAACGAAGGTTGCTGGTGATGAAGAGCGATGAGCGTACGAACGGTGTTGAGCATCTTATGGTCCACTCGCTGCCACTTGACCTTGGCATCGGTGAAGTAGTTCAGCGTATCAGGGTCACCGATCTCCTGTCCGTTATAGATGAGCGGCATACCATAGAAGGTGAACTCCATCACCGTGAGACCATAACGATGTTCACCATAGAACTTACGCAACGTATGTCCGCCGTCATTATAGTTCTGGTCATGGTTAGTGAGATACACCATGCGACGGTTCTTCACCTTTGACGACTTATCGAGGAAACGTACATAGATCTGTTTCAGACTATCGGCATTAAAGCCTCTTCTGCACAGACGGGCAATGGAGCCCTGCAGATTCCAGGCATAGTCGTAGTCGAAACCACAGGAGTCAATACGCTGATTCGCACGATCGGTAATATCCGTCTCACTCATCATCTCAATCTTCTTGCCAGGAACCAAGGTCTTCAATTGGGCGATAATGTCCTGCCAGTAAGATACAGGAATAGTCGGGCTCGATACGTAGTCGCAACGATAACCGTCGACATCACACGTCTCTATCCAGAATTTCAAGGCAGAATTTACCTCGTTGACCAGTTCTGGGTTCTGATAGTTCAGTTCCAGTACATCACCCCAGCCATGAGGATGAATCATCTGTCCCTTTGCATCTTTGGTGAAATAGGCAGGATGAGTCTCCACCCAAGGATTCTCCTGGGCTACATGATTGGGCACCCAGTCAAGCCACACTTTGATGCCCAGTTCGTGGGCACGGGCCACAAAGGCTTTCAGGTCATCGACTGTTCCATAGGCAGGATTCACCGCCTTGTAATCCATCGCAGCATAAGGGCTGTTCATCTTGGCACCACGCGGATAGATGGGCATCAGCCAAATGATATCGACACCCAGGGTATCAAGACGGCCGAGCTGCTGCATGGCTGCCTGAAACGTTCCTTCGGCTGTGAAGGCACCAACATTCATCTGATAGATGACACGATTGCCATCACCGACTGGTTGCGTGTTATCGACAGAGAGACTGGAGGAAGTCCCGCCGCAGGCTGCCAATAGCAGCACTGCGGTTAGGACCCATATAGATAAAGTTTTGTGTTTCATACCAACAGTTTATTTCGCAGTAAACGAATAACTCTGATCAGCTATCACGGTATCAATATCCTGCTGTACACCGTCGCCCTCGCCATTGAGGATGAGGTTGTAGGTACCGCCATCGTTGGGAAGCGGGAACACCAGCGTACCATTCTCGTTGCTGCTAGGCTTGATGCCACGCCAGCCACCGTAGATCTCTCCATCGCCCCAGGCATAGAGACGTGGATCGTTATAGCCAGCCTCGTTCTGGATGGTTACGGTGTTGGCAGACTCTGTCCACTCTGCATTCACATCGAAGAAGTGACTGCCGCTGGTAAACACTTCCGGACCGTCTACCTGAGGACTGCCGTTATCATTGAGAATCAGGTTGAACGTGCCGTCGGCGGGCAGTTCGAAGAGGCACCAGCCATTATCCGTTGTCTTGACAGGAGCAGCACCAGGCCATCCACCACAGGCTTCACTGTCACCCCATACGTAGAGATGAGGATCGGCATAGCCTGCACTATTCTTCACAGCGATGATCACGGTCTCTCCTGCAGGCTGAGGTTCTGGCTCCGGCTCTGGCTCTGGTGTTTCACCGCCAGGCTGGAAGGTCGCAGGATCGATCTCTGTGACACCTGAGGTGGTGATGTGCAGATAGACATCATGATCGATGGTATAGGCAAAGTCTGCCAACTGGCTCGAACCTGCATTGCTGAAGATGAGGTTTTCACCCAGACCGGTATTACCTTCACCCATATCAAAATACTTGTAAGTAACACCATTGACGGTCTGCTCACCAGTTACCTCCATACCAGGCCACTCGCCATTCAGGTTGTTCTCGTCGCCCCACATATAGAGATTGAGGGCTTCCCAACCAGTCTCGTCGTAAACGAATACAGCATAGCCATCGTGCTTGATTTGGGGTTCTGCGCCAATCTCCTCCACGCCATCAGCAGTGATGCGCAGATAGAGGTCGCGATCGATGGTGAAGTTGAAGTCGGGCAGCTGTACACCGTTACCAGCATTGTTGAAGATCAGGTTCTCCACCAGTCCTGTATTGGCAGCACCCATATCAAAGTATTTCCAGGTGATACCATCGTGGTTCCAGGTTCCGGTCACGTTCATGCCAGGCCAGTCACCGTTCAGGTTGTTGATGTCGCCCCACATATAGAGGGTCAGGGCATCCCAGCCCGTCTGGTCGTCTACATAGACGGCAAAACCATCGTGCTCTGGTTCGGGTTGCTCACCACCACTCCAGTAATAGCTCTCCCAACGCTGTCCCCAGATATTGGTAAAAGAACCTACACCGGGATTGTCTGTATGGGTAGCCTCCTCACCGGCAGTAGTGAACTCCTTACCTTGATTCCTTGAATAGAAGCGGAAGCCATCGGCCAGTGATTTACCACCGACGAAAGTGTTGGGATCGAGATAGATGCCCCACTTCACATTGCTGTTAGGAGCCTTGGTCAACAGGTACTGGGCATCGCCAATAGCCTCATCGTCACCGTTGAAGGCACCGGTAATGTAGATCTCCTCATCGGCTGTGGTACCGAAGGGCGCGATGAACTCCAGCAGGATACGGTCTGCCCGTGTCTCAAACTGCTGACGCTCGTGGTCAAACACGATATCCTCTTTGCTCGAACAACTGCTCAACAAACCCGTAAAAGCCAGCAGTGTCAGCATCAGACTATATATCTTTTTCATAAGCTTCAATTTTCAATATTTAATGTTCAATAATCAATAATTGGGATTCTGAATCAGTCCGGGATTCACGGAGATAGCAGTCTGAGGCAGCGGATACCACTCGTACTTGCGATCACGCTGAGCAGGCAGACTGATGCCATCCTCAGTAGCACGACCCCAGAACCACCACTGGCCCTGTGTGAACTTATCGAAACGGCGCAGGTCAGTACGACGGCGGTTGCCTTCGCCCAGATATTCCTTACCCCACTCAGAGAGCATCCAGTCCATATCGAACTGTGTGAAGCCAGGTCCGGGTACACTGAGGGCTGAAGCACGGTCAGAATCCTTATAATAGCGCTGACGCACGGCATCTACATAATTCTTTGCCTCGTTACTGTTGCCCTTACGCATCTCACATTCTGCCACATTATAGTAAGCCTCTGCCAGACGGAACTGTACATCATCAATGCTCTTGAAGCCACCCTGGTCGTCGTTTGGATAGAGCGGATACTTCACCAGACGAACGCCAGAGTTGGTCTCACCCCAACGGGGACTCATCACGGTCTCCAGTTCACGACCCTGATTCAGGAATGTACCTAACTGATCCACATAGACCAGATCCTGACCATCGCGATCGGCATCAGCCTTCAGCACATCGCCCGTGCCGAAATTAGCACGCATCACGCCCTTCAGGAACATACCCGGGCCATGGGTCTTGGTTGTTGCGTCGTAGGTATAGTTCTGCTTACGGATATCACGGTCGTCGAAACGCTCGTAGGGTGCTCCCAGCTTATCGCCATAGTCGAGGAAGCATTTGGCACCCACGGTGCCACCAGTAGGCTGAACCGTACCAGCGTTATCGAACGAAGGAACCAGACATACGCAGTTCCAGGCACCGATACCGTCATAGCTCTGTCCGAAATAATCGGCATAACCATACCACATGCCTACCATCGTACGTACATTGGAAATAGCATTGGCAGCACCCTGGCCATCTTCGGCTGCAAGGGCAAAGATCACCTCCGGACTCTTGACGTTGTCTATCGAATAGAGGTTGCGGTAGTTGCTATCAATCGCATAACTGCCGTATGTACCGTTGATGATTTCCTTCGAGAGGGCCTCGCATTCGTCAAAATGAGCCTCACCGATAAACACCTCGGCATTGAGCAGCAGACGGGCCTTGAGCAGACGGTTCATAGCCTGATTGGCACGATTCACCATCGTGTGGTTGGCATCGTCCTTTGCCAAGGCATTAACGGTCTCGTCAAGTTCGGTTGCAATGAAATCATAGATCTTCTTGCACGATGTGTTCCAATCGGGATCGGCTGTGCCTGGCACCTCACTGCTGGCGGAAGTGTTCAGAGGCAGTGCACCGCCCCAGAGCTCAAAGATACAATAGTAGTTCCAGGCACGGATGGTGCGCACCTCGGCCACATACTGTGCCAGTTGTGCCTCACTCATGCCCAGGTTTTCTGCACTCAGGCCCTCCAGGTCACTAAGCAGCAGATTGGCTAGTCCGATGGCAGTCCAGGCACCATTCCAGGCATTATTGATAATGGTCGACTCTGATGTCCAGTTATGCCAGGAGAGCACTGTCTTCATGGCCTCATCCCATCCCCAGAGTCCGCCATTCCATACACGCCAGGTAATCTGGTCGGAAGGATATTCAGAGAGGTGGAAGAAATTCTCACCAGCCAGGGTCTGTGAGGTCTGTCCGTAGATGGCAGCCACAGCACCTTTTACACTGGACTCATTCTGGTAATAGACACCGGCGTCGATACGGTCGTACACCTTCTCGTCGAGGTCGGTACAAGCCGAAAGCCCCAGTCCCAGTGCTATCGCTATGATGCTATATTTGATTGTTTTCATAAATAACTTCAATTTTTCAATTCTTCATTTTTTCAATATTAGTGAAATCGCAGTGTTACACCCAGACTGACCTGAGTAGCCTGTGGATAGGCACTATTGGAATCGATACCCGGGGTGATGCCGGTAGAGGTGACGATCGAGGGATCGTTGCCTTCATAGGCTGTCAGCGTGAAGACGTTCTTTGCCGTCAGATAGACACGCAGGCTCTCAATGAGCTGACGGTTCTTAGGCGCATAGTTGTAGCCGATGGTGACATTGTCGAGCTTGAAGTAATTTCCGTTCTCCAGGAAATAGCTCGAGATGATACCACCGCTCGAATTGACATCAGCATATTTGGTATAGGCAGTACGCAGCACGTTGTCGGTACCAGCGCCCTTCAGGCCCATACCATATTTGCGCATGTTGAAGATCTCATAGCCAAGGGCACTGCGGAAGAGCATGCTGAGATCCCAGTTCTTATAGCTCAACGAGTTGCTCCACGACAGGAAGTGCTTGGGCGCACCGTTGCCGATATTACGCTTGTATGAAGGATCGGCCTGAGCAGCAGGGACTGCATTGCCATCGTTGTCGTAGATGAGCAGGAAACCGTTCTCATCGATACCGGCATGCTCGTAGCCATAGAACTGGCCGATCTTACCGCCTTCCTCTACACGGAAGAAATACTCACTAGTACCAGGACCTGGTTTCTGATAGAGGTCAAGGTATGCCATCTGGTAGGCATCGCTCGACAGTTTCGTCAGCTTTGTAGATCCCATACTCCAGTTGATGCCGGTGGTCCACTTCAAGGCTTTCTTGGCCAGCACATCATAGTCGAGTGACACTTCAACACCTGTGTTCTTGGTTGTACCTACATTCACCAGGATGGTGTTATAGATGAATGGTGGCTGTGGAGCCGTATAGTTATAGAGCAGATCCTGCGAACGACGGTCGAAATACTCCACACTACCACGCAGACGGCTGTTCACGGCCACGAAGTCGAGACCGATATTGAAAGCTGTTGACTTCTCCCAAGCCAGATCAGGATTGGCATTCAGTGAGGGGGCATAACCGTTGATCCACTGGTTGTCGATCAGATAGGCACCACGGGTACTGTAGGTGGCAATACTCTGGTAGGCATTGAAGTCGGAACGTCCTGTCACACCATAGCTCACACGGGGCTTCAAGCTCTGGAAGGTCTGTGCCAGGCCCTGTGCAAACGGTGTCTTGGTGATTTCCCATGCCAATGAACCTGAGGGGAAACTACCCCACTTCTTGTTGGCACCGAACTTCGTACTACCCTCACGACGCATGGAGGCTGAAGCGAAGATCATATCATTGTAGTTGTAATTCAAACGACCGAAGAAACCTATCAGTGTGGATTCTGAAGAACCAGCCCAGAGGTTGGCCTTACCATCGCGCAGATAGCTACCACTGCCAATGCCGTGATAAGAGAGGGCATCATAGACAAAGCCCATGTTCTCATTGCCGCTCTGTTCCCACTTGGTGCGTTCCCACGAATAGCCGAGCACTGCTTTCAACTGGTGTTCATTCAGCGTCATCGTATAGTTGACGAGCCACTCCAGGCGATTGGTCCACCACTTCTGATAATTGACGCGGGCACGACCGTCATAGCCATTCCAGAACGACTCGCTGGAGGTAGAAGGTGTATAGAAGTTGTCTTTCAGATCGTTATACTGCAGAGCATAGCTCAGCGAGGTATTCAGGTTGTGCTGCTCCATCTGCAGGATGTTCAGTTTGACATCAGCATTTCCTAAGATGTAGACACGGTCACCCTCGCTGACATTTTCCTTCAGATCGTTCACAGGGTTGTGGATATCTGTAGGAGAGTTGGGCTGATAGTAGCTGCCATCAGGATTCTTGACGGGAATCGTCGGGTTCATGGTCAGGGCTGTATCAAACAGGCCGTTGTTACCCCACTTCTCGTGTACCTTACGACCTGACAGCGAAGAGTTGAACTGTACACGGCCGTTGAGCACGCGCTGCTCGCCGACAAATCGGCCACCGTATTCCTCACGGTCAGAGACGATGTCCAGACCATTACCTTTCTTATAATTGACTGACAGACCGAAATAGCCGTTCTTGGTAGAGGAGTCAAGCGAGATATACTGGTTCAGGCTATAGCTGGCAGGGCGGGTAATCTCATCCCACCAGTCTGTGTCTGCGCCATAGTCCTGACCACGACGTGAACGACGGAACTCATCGGTTGTGAGAATGTCTACTCGGGGCTTCTGGATGTTCAGGGCGACATAGCTGTCGTAGGTCACATTGGTGACGCCTGCCGTACCTGAACCTTTCTTCGTGGTTACCAGGATCACACCATTGGCACCACGGGTACCGTAAATGGCTGCAGAACCGGCATCCTTCAAAACGGTAATCGACTCGACATCCTGAGTGGCAATGTTACGCAGGTCACCACCGGCAATACCGTCGATCACGACCAGCGGACCATTGCTGGCTGTGAGCGAGCCTGCACCACGCACCTGGATATCAGTCATGGCGTTGGGGTTTGCATCAGCCGTTGAGGCAACATTCAGACCAGCCACCTTACCGGCTATCAGTGCCATGGGGTCGCTGGCGGCACCCTGGTTAAACTGGTCCTTACTGATCTGGACCACAGAGCTCGAGATCTCTTTCTTGGCCATCGAGCCGTAACCTACTACGACGACTTCGTTGAGTTGAGCCACATCCTCCTTCAGCGTCACCTCCATACCGTCCTTGGCGGACAGCTCCTGGGGGTTAAAGCCGATGTAGGTGATTACCAACGTAGCTCCAGTCTTGCATTTCAGACTGAAGTTTCCGTCGAAGTCTGTCACTGTACCATTAGATGTTCCTTTGACCATGACGGAGGCGCCGATAACGCCCTCACCCGTTTCGTCTTTCACATGACCATTGATTGTGGCCTGTGCAGAAACATCCAAGGCAAAAAACATGACCGCCAGCATCATGAGCAGGCGAGAACAAAGATTTTTCTGTCTTTTCATCTTCATTGGTTTTGTTAAAATTAGAGTTATAGAAAAAATTTGTATTGGTTTCAGTTCTTTTCGATCCTGATGGCAGCACCACCGCTACGAGCCAGTCGCAGATGGAGTGTGTCGCCCTTGACGACGTTTATCTGACGGATGGTCATCTCGTAGGGATTTTGCTCGTAGTCAGCCTCTGGGCCGTCTTCGTAGATCATGGCACGGTAAGCGGCACCTTCGTCAAGGAAGTCAAGTGCGACGTCTATGTTTCGGGCTTCTTCGTTGGTAATGCTGCCGATAAACCATCTATCGCCATGACGCGCCTTTCTGGCAATAGTGATGTATTTGCCGATCTCTCCATTGGGTACCAACGTCTTACTCCAAGTGGTCGGACAATTCTCGATGAACGAGAGGGCGGGTTGTCCTTCGTAGTTCTCTATCGCATCGGCAGCCATCTGCAGCGGACTGTAGATCACCACAAACTCACCTAGTTGCTTGGCCAATGTAGAATGAGGATGCGTACCTTTTACAATTTCCGAGAAGTTGAAGATAGCAGGCGTGAAGTCGGTAGGTCCAGCAAGTCCACGTGTAAAAGGCAAAGTAACAGTGTGGGCAGGCGGGTTACCGCCTCTGCGGTCCCAAGCATTATACTCCTGTCCACGGACTCCTTCCTGTGTCATCAGGTTGGGCCATGTACGCTGGATGCCTGTAGGCATGGCCGGCTCGTGGTTATCGATCATGATGTGATGCTTGGCAGCACACTCTATCACACGACGGTAATGACGGATGCCATACTGCGATTTTGCCAGTTCCTTGCCGTCGAAATAATGGCCTACATAACCGGTCTTCACGGCGCGGATGCCCAGTTTCTCAAACCAGCTGAATGCCTCTTCCATCTGGTTCTCAAGCAAGGTGGCGTTACCCCATGTCTCGGTATGGCCGATAAAGCGCACACCTTTCGACTGTCCGTAGCGACACACTTCCTCTATATCGAAATCAGGATACGACTCCAGATAGCTGATCTTCTCACCCTGTCCCCATCCAGGATTCCAACCTTCCGCCAGCACACCGCTGAAGCCATGGCGGGCGGCAAAGTCCATATAGCGTTTCACGTTTTCTGTCGTGGCACCATGCGTGGGTCCCATCTCCCAGGTGTTCTGCTTCTTGTGGATACTCCACCAGATACCGATGTATCGGCCTGGCTCTATCCACGATGTATCTTCGATACGCGAGGGCTCGTTCAGATTCAGCATCAGATCAGAGGTCAGCAGGCCGCCTGCCGTCTTACTGATAATCATCGTACGCCACGGACTCTTCAACTCACCTTTGGCATAGACCTTCACGCCATTGCGCCAAGGGGTGAGGGCTGTAAGCAGACGCACTGAACCGTCGTCTCCACTACGCGGCGTCAGGTTGATGCTGGCGTAATCCTCGAGGGCTGCCTCATGGATGGCCAGGAACAGGTCTTTTTCATATTCTATGGTCAGTGGGGTACATACCGTATCTTTCTTGCTCAGCAGATCGGCGGTATAGATACCCTCGAAATACGCAGTGTGGTTCGACTGAATCGACCAAGCCTTGGCATCGTGTGCCAAGGTAATCTCGGTCAATTCGTCCTGAATACAATACTCTTTACGCTTATCCTGACTTGGCAGGTTATATCTGAAACCGAAACCATCGTTGAACACACGGAATACCACCTGCATCAAGCGGCCTGTATGTTCCCGATAGTCGACTGTCAGTTCGTTATAATGGTTACGGGCTGTCTCATTCTCGCCCCAGGGCTGAGTCCATGTCTCGTCCTTCGACGAACGGCTGACCATACCCATGGTCATGTTGGCACCCAGTTCCTCATGATCAAGACGAAAACCAAGATGCGAGGGAGCGACGAGTGTACGTCCTTGATAGTCGACTGTGTAGAAAGGACGATGGTCCTTCACACCGACGGTCACCATCACGGCTCCGTCGGGTGAAGTAACCATTTCGTTTTTGGCGTTACAATCCATCACGCCTAAACACCAATTACTAACTAATATTACTAAACTAACAATTAACTTTTTCATCGTTTATAAGTTTATTTTGAGCATGAATACACTGATTGTCGTTTGACGGATGCAAAGGTAAGCACTATTCTGAGCGATTGCAAGCGCAACAAACAAATATCTAGATGCCCCAAAACGCAGATTGTTGATTATAAGGTAATTACAAAATCCAGTCTTTCAAAAAATCAAAACTTTATCAACCCGTTTTTCGGCTGAAACGGTCTTTGATATTTGGTGGTTTCAAAAAGAATGCGTATCTTTGCCGATGAAATTACCAACGACAGGATTTAGGCTTATGAAACGGATTTCAATGATCATCGTTCTGCTCATACAAGTGGCGCTGATAGCGGCTGACCATCACACGTCTCCAGGAGACAGAAACCTCGACATGAACAAACGGCTATACCATACCCTCGACAGTCTGATATCACAATACGATCAGTTGACTGCCGAGAAGGAACGACGGGTGGCAGCCATCAAGGACGGTGTCAAGGGAATCAGACTGACGCCCGAGCAGCAGTATGACCTGAACCAACGGCTATACGATGAATATGTGGCCTACAAGTTCGACTCCGCCTTTTATTATATAGATAGGAACGTGACGGCACTCCGTGGATCAGGCGACCAGGAGCGCTTTGCAGCCAGTGCTGTCCGCATGGCTCACATCCTCGCAGTGACAGGACTCTTCGACAGGGCCCGACGCCTGCTCGATGAAGTGAACCCCGACTCGCTGAGTGACCAGCAGAAGATTGCCTATTACAATCAGCAGAGCGAACTGAATCTGTATCGGTCAGAGATGGCGCAGTTCACCAAATTCTTCTACGATTACATCAAACGCGCCCAGTATTACCGTCAACTCGTCATCCAGATAGCCCCTAAAGACAGTTATGACTATGTCTTCAACCAAGCCACCTATATTTGTGAGGCTGATGAGACAGACCAGGCTATCCAGCTACTGGAGCACTATCTGCTGAAACTCGAGGAAGGTTCGCGCACCTATAGTATCGTCACCAGCACATTAGCCTATTTCTACCAGAAGAAACAGATGCCTGAGCAGCAGGAGCGCTATCTGCTGCTGAGCGCCATCAGCGATGAGCGTGGAGCCATCCGCGAGAACAATTCACTGCGCTCCCTGTCGGAGATACTGATGGCACGTGGCGATAACGACAATGCCTATCGCTATCTGTTCCAGGCCATCAGCGAGGCCCGCTTCTATGGCAGTCGCATCAGGATGATGCAGGTAGGTCGCATGGCTCCCCAGATATTGCAGCTTTACGATGCCGGGCGCACCCAGACACAACAGCGCACCAACATCTTCCTGACCGTCATCTCCATCATCTCACTGGTATTGGCAGGCATTATCATCTACACACTCATCCTCTACCGGAAGAAACATGCCGCAGGACTTCAAATCATCGAGATGAACAAAGTGATGGCCCGGCACAATGAAGAGATTGAAAATGTCAACACTCAGATGAAAGAGGCTAACCGCATCAAGGAGGAATACATCGGACGATTCCTCGAACTGAGCAGTATGCTTCTCTCCAGCAGCGAACAACGACTAAAGAAACTCAACCGTCTGGCAAGAGAACGGAAACTGGAGGAACTCTATGCGGAACTGAAGACGATGGAACCGCTCAACACGGGCATACGTACCTTCCATAGTCATTTCGATACCGCATTCCTCAACATCTATCCCAATTTTATCAGCGAGGTAAACAAACTCCTTACCCCTGAGAATCAGTTTACAATCGAGGAAGACGGCAGCCCAACCAAACGTCTGACTACGGAACTGCGCGTACTGGCCCTCATCCGACTCGACATTACCGACAATCAGAAGATTGCCGACATCCTCCGTTCCAGCATTACGACCATCTATACCTACAGGTCGAAACTGAAGGCAAAGGCCATCAACAAAGATGCCTTTGAGGACAATGTGAGGAAGATTGCCACCTACTGATAAAGTTACTTGACCTCAGTTCTGGCAGCATCCAAGAGGCTGTTGTAGTCGGATGTGGCATGGCAGACGGGATTCATGATACTGCCGATAACCCTGCCTTGGATGATATCGCTGTTCCAGTGATAGCGCGAGATGACGCGGGATGTGGCGAAATCGTTGGCAGCCTTCATAATCAGGTCTGCTTTCTGGGGATAGAGTTCTATCATTGACATCGCGGCAGACCAGATGCCTGCAGCATGACCACTGGGATAGGAGTTGGCATAGAGCAGATCCTTGGCCATTTCCTCGTAATCTTCCTCCGACTGCACCCAGGCATTCGTCCACTCACCGTTCTCGTCGTAATAGTACACCTCCACATCGCCATCATCGTAGGTTGTCTTGTGACCGTCGTTATCTTCAATGGCAAAACACGTCAATACATTGAGACGGTCATCATAGTACGACTTACGCTGACCTTCCTTCTCTTCGGAGCAGCCAGGTCTTAACCTGCCATACTCTATCCCGCCAAGCGATGCATCGGCATGCTGCAGGATACCTCTAGCCGAACTGCCGGTCTTGAACATGAGGTCGATCATCTGAGGAAGCTTCCCTTCGGGATCAATGCTCTCACCGATGGTCTTTGCGCCAAACACGGCCTTGATGTCATACTGACCGTCAATGTTCACCTTATCTGTACCAAAGAGATGGTGCACGTCGCCATCCTCGTCGGCAATCGCCTGCACGGTCCGTTCTTCAGGCAGCACATATCTGCCCGTCACCGTGAAATAGATGCTCATGTCCATTGTCAGACAGCCGTTTGACGACTTATCGTCGGGAAATGTCGGATTGAGGGAACTACGATCCGTGTAGCCCGGAGCGTAAGGGCCAGGAGCACTAGCCATGAACTTACGCAGATCGACATAGAACGCATCGTCGGTAACGTGGTTGCGCGGCTCGTCATCATAGAGTGCTGCCAGTGTCTTGCCAAACTGGCTGCCCCCCACCTCCGTTCTCATAGCTGCAATGTCAGGCTTAGCCGTGGTATGCATCGCAGCATAGACAGCACTGGCCACCAGACGGGCCACGTTAGGGTCATTCTTGAAATGATAGCCGTAGATATTACTGTTCATCGTGTAGCCGCCAGCCTCATAGCCAGCCTTATAGAGCGCATTACGCTTCGCCGGACAGAGCTCTGACAGTTGCATGGCACTGAGCCAGCCGATCATGGTCTTATAGACGGCAGCCGTGTCCACATCCCACCCCATGAAGTAATTATAGGCCGTCGGGAAGTTCTCCTGCTGATAGAGTAAAGGCAGCCCCGCCTTACTCGTACCCTTGGTCTGGGCCACGGCCTCTTCAGCCATCGCAAGCAGGTGGGTATAGGTCTTACCGTCCTTTTTCACATCGACGATGCCGCTGAAGTTACGACTCAGCACCCCGTCCAGAAAGGCATCGGGACCACCGGTGATCTCCTCTTCTTTGGGGGTATCGCCAGGCACATCAGGCGTTCCTTTGGGTGTACTGTCACTGTCGCACGACAGAAAGGCGAAAGGTAATATCAACAGAAATAATCGTTTCATATTTAGGTATTTTTATAAGTTTCACTATTTTTCAGCTGCAAAGGTAGGCATTTTTTCTGAATTACAAACAAAACTGCGTGCTTTATCTAAAAAAATCGTACCTTTGCAGCCATGAAACAGAAAACTTCCACGACGACGCGCCTCAGAGCGCTGGTATTGTCGGTCCTGCTGACGATGCCCCTCTGGGTGCTGGCTCAGATCTCCGGTGTGGTAGTAGATGCCGAGGACGGAGGTCCTGTGCCCTACGCCACCGTACAATATAAAGGCAACCGCATCTCAGCAGTTGCCGACGGCAATGGCCGTTTCCGTATTGAGCGCCACAATGGTTGGCGACTCACCATCAGTTCCGTAGGCTATCGCGAACAGGTGGTCAACGTCAATCCCAAAACCCCTGCCCAGTTCACCGTCCGCCTCTCTTCCGAGAACCGCACACTCAGTGAGGTGACCGTCAAGTCGAAGAAGAAATCGCGCTATAGCCGTAAGGATAACCCTGCCGTAGAACTGATGCGCAAGGTGATAGCCAATAAGAAGAAGTCCGACCTGAAGAGCCACGACTATTACCGTTACCAGAGTTACCAGAAGATAGGCCTCAGCCTCAACGACCTGAAGCCCGAGACTCTCGAGAAGGGCATCTTCAAGCGCTATCCCTGGCTTCGCGAACAGGTGGAGACCAGCCAGTACACCGACAAGCTGACACTGCCGCTCACCGTCGACGAGATGGTGACCGAACAGCTCTGGCGCAAGGATCCGAAGGCCGAGCGTACCATCGTGAAGGGTACGAAGTCGAGCGGTGTCAACGACCTGTTCCAGACGGGTGAGATCCTGACGACGGTGATGCGCGAGACCTTTGCCGATGTCGACATTTACGACGACTACATCCTGCTGATGCGCCATAAGTTCAGTTCACCCATCGGCCGCGATGCCATCCAGTTCTACCGCTATTACATCACGGATACCGTCTATGTAGGAGCCGACCGTTGTATCCAGCTCGACTTCCTGCCCAACAACCAGCAGGACTACGGCTTCCGCGGACAGATCTATATCATTGCCGACAGCAGCTATCAGGTGAAACGCTGCGAACTCTACATCCCCCGCTCCAGCGACGTAAACTGGGTGGAGTCGATGCAGTGTATGCAAGAGTTCTCGAAACAGGAGAACGGCGAGTGGCTGCTCACCATCGACGATATGATTGTGGAGCTGATGCTCACCGACTTTATCCAGAAAGGTGTGGTAACGCGAACCACCCGAAAGACCGACTTCTCGTTTGACCCGCTTCCCGACTCGCGCTTCAAGAAGAAGAATCCGCTACAGATAGAACCTGGCTCCGACAGTCGCAGCGAGGCATTCTGGCAGGAGCACCGGCAGGTGGAGTTCACCAAGAGCGAGGCAGGCATGTCGGGCTTCCTCACCCACCTCGAACAGCTCAAGGGCTTCAAATATGTCATTTTCGGACTCAAGGCCCTCATCGAGAACTACCTTGAGACGGGAACCCGCGAAAAACCCAGCAAGTTCGACGTAGGTCCTATCAACACCTTCATCTCGCAGAACTTCTACGACGGCCTGCGTTTCCGTGTGGGTGGCCAGACCACGGCCAACCTCAATCCCCACCTCTTCGCCAAGGGCTACATGGCCTACGGCACGAGGCACCACGAGAAGTATTACAACGCCGAGCTCACCTACGCCATCGCCCCCAAGCAGTATCTGCCGCAGGAGTTCCCCGTCAACAACATCATCTTCTCCTCAAAGCGCGACGTGGCCCTGCCCAGCGACAAGTACGGCATCAACGACAAAGACAATGTCTTCGCCTCGTTTAAGGTACACGACATCGACAAGATGTTCCTATACAACACCCAGCGTCTGGCCTACGAATTCGAGACCTCTACCCACTGGCGTTTCTCCGGCGACCTGAAGACTGAGCGCATCGACCCCATCGGATCGTTAGAGCTGAAGCCCGTGGCACTCGATGCCGCCCCACTGTCGAAGATGCGCTACACGGAGTCCACCTTCGGCATCCGCTATGCTCCCGATGAGAAGTTCATCAACACCAAGCAGCGCCGCCGCACCACCAACAAAGATGCCTGGTACGTGCAACTGCAGCATACCATCGGCTATCATGGACTGCTCGGAGGCGAGTATGCCTACAACTATACCGAACTGGAGTGGTTCCGCCGCACATGGCTCCCCATGAGCTGGGGCAAGATCGACACCCGCTTACGTCTGGGCAAGCAATGGAACCAGGTGCCCTGGCCCCTGTTGCCGATGCCACAGGCCAACCTCTCCTACATCGTACATCCGCAGCTGTTCAACATGATCAACAATATCGAGTTCCTCAACGACCGTTTCGCCTCGCTGATGCTCACCTGGGAGATGGGCGGCAAGATCTTCAACCGCATTCCCCTGCTGCGCAAGCTGAAGCTGCGCGAGATCCTGGAGTTCAAGGCCCTCTGGGGCAGTCTCTCCGAACGCAACAATCCCTATCTGCAGCAGAACCAGTCGAGCACGCTGCTGATGAACTTCCCGACAAACAGCTACATCATGGACGGCAAGAAGCCCTATTTCGAGTATGCCATCGGTGTGCAGAACATCCTCAGTCTCATCCAGATTGAGTACGTCCGCCGCCTCAATTACCTCGACCTCCCCACCGCCACCAAACACGGCATCCGCTTCACCATCACGCCGACATTTTAGGCCTAGCCCGCCTATGCAGCGTCTATCTGGAACCCATTTCCTAAAGAAAAACAGGGCAACCAATCACTGCATGCAACTCAGGGCCTGGCCCCAGCGTGCATTTTTTCTGATTTTTGTTTGTTAGTTGAAAAAATTTTGGTACATTTGCAAGCTATAACAGCATGCTCTCAATAACACCTATGGCCAAACAAATAGAAAATGGCAGTGGTTTAGCACCTGCGACGTCTTGATCTTTGACTTATTGATACAACTAATACGCAAAAACATTTGCGAAAAATCGGCAGAAAGAGCTTTAGGTGATTGAGAATAAAGACCATAAGAAAGATAGACAAGAAGAATATATTCCTTATTAACCTGTAAATAGGTCTATTCTATCTTCATTCCATTATAATAAGGATTAAGACACGGGGAGAACACTTTGCTCGAAGTGCAAACTCCACATTCTATCTTCATTCTATTAGAACAAGGATTTTTCTTCTGATTACACATTATGTGTTATACATTTTGTGTAATTGGAATTATTTTGTATCTTTGCAGCTGGATAATGAACCGTTTTTACTGTTATTGCTTGATTTGCGTTTCGCAAAATTTTAAGTGTAAAATATGAAGTCTGAAGAAATTATTGAAGAAATAAAGAAACAGTCAAAAGATACGATTCTGAAATACCTGAAAAAAAGGTGTGCGGATTCCCAGTCTTATGTCGTTTATCAGAAAGGATTGGAGCCGCTAATGCCTGACTGGGATACGTATCTGCTTGCGGAGTTTCGGGAGGTTGTGATTGTGGCGATTGCCCCTGGGGTACTCAACTTCAGCGGGGACGATGTCCATGAGAGTCCTCTGTGGAAACTCGCAATGACGTGCAACATGATGGAAAATCGTCTCGGCCGTCTCTGTATGAAATACAAACATACACCTCGTGTGTGGGGGATGCTTCTGACTGAAAGCACCATCGCCAATCAAAGTAAAATGGCTGAAACTTGGGACAAACTGCATGTAAGCGTGATTGACGGCCTGTCAGGTCTTCGGGGCCTTTCTTTTCGCATGAAGGATCCGGAAGACCTCCCGCTGTATATCCCCCCTGTGGCTTTCGCCTGCTCGTGGGGATTTAGTGAGGACAATGTGAAGGATGCCGTCAATAAACTAAACCGATTGGGAATATAACATAATTATGTAATAAGCAAATCTAAACACACCAGTTTTTCGTAAAGTTAACCAACCAGTTTCATTTTTCTGTTTTTTTAATGTTTTGTTTGTCGAAAATGGTTTGTCTGTTCTCCATTCTATAGCTTGTACCTTTGAGATTTATCACCTCACATCTGTAGAGAATTCGATCGAGCAAGGCAGATGCCAGCACTTCATCATCGAGGGTCTGGGCCCATTCTGTAGGAGCCTTATTTGTAGTTATGATGATGGAGGTATGCTCATGCATAGTGTTGATGAGATTGAAGAAGCCAGCTGCATCTTCCTTGTTGATGGGGAAGAGCATGATATCATCGATAGCGACCAAATCAGCCTTGGCAATGCGGTTGTAGTTGCCCATGGCCGTTGGTGATATGGACTTCATCTTGATGGTAGTTATCAGCTCTTCCATAGTCATCATGTAAGCCTTCTTCCCTTGCTTTACGGCCTCATAGATGAGTCCGCCTGCAATAAAGGTCTTGCCTGTACCGCTGGGTCCCATGAGGATGATGTTGTATGCCTGATCTACCCAGTTGAGCGTACGCAGTTCCTTCATCTCCTGTTTACTAATGCCCGAGGAGTAATTAAAGTCAAATGCATCGAGGTCGTGCTGCGATGGCAGGTGTGCCAGCGACAGTCTCCGTTGCCTATCTCGTTCCTGCCGACCCTTTACCTCATCCTTGAGTACCTGTGCAAGAAAACTTATGTAGGTTGGCTTTTCTATTTGTGCCTGGCAGATGGTATTCTCCAGGTTCACCTTTACATAGTGCAGCTTCAGCAGCGTTGCACATTCCGCAATCGTCTGTTTGTCGTTCATCATTTAAAATACTGTTCAAAGGAATCGGCGAATATGTTAAATATTGATAATCAATTGCTTACGCTCTAAACGGTAGAAAAGTGATTTCGCTGAACAGAGAACGTACAAATAGAGCGAAGGTTTAACGTTTTTAACCTTTATTTAGGCGCTGCGGACCCAACTGGCATCAGAAATACTTATCCATATCGCATATCATATACTGATTCATAAATGTGACAAAAAGATAGTCTATAATCATAGTCAGATACTCTTTATGACCTTGCATGGGTTGCCAACAGCAATGGTGTTGGAGGGAATGTCATGAGTAACCACCGATCCTGCGCCGATAGTCACATTATCACCAATAGTGATACCAGGCAGGATGGTGACGCTGCCTCCAATCCATACGTTGTTACCAATGATTACAGGCTTTGCCCACTCCATGCGGCTGTTGCGTTCTACGGGGTCGGTGCTGTGGCAGGCCGTGTATATGCTAACATTGGGGCCAATAAAACAATCGTCACCGATAGTAACTCGTGCTTCATCCAATACTGTGAAGTTGAAGTTAGCAAAGAAACGTTTGCCTACACTGATATGTTTACCGTAATCACAATAGAATGGCTGATTGATGATGATATTATCATCTCCAATATAGCCAAAAAGACTTTTCAGCAGTTCCAACTTCTTCCGATTCTCCGAGGGGCGTACCATATTATAGTCGTGAATCGCCTCTCTTGTAACTGCCAGTTTCTTGAGCAACTGTGCGTCAATGGCGGAATATCTCTCTCCAGCCAGCATCTTTTCCTTTTCTGTCATTATCAAATTTGTTTGTGATTATTTCTTTCTAACTTCCGACGGCAGAATACCGAACTCCTTCTTGAATGTCTCGCGGAAGTAGGCCATCTGATTGAAGCCTGTCATCATGGCGGCCTGGTTCACATTATAGTCACCGCTCTCTAACAATTGGTAGCAGTGGTGGAGCCGCCGCTTGCGGATATATTCGGTAGCGGTCATGCCCGTGAGGGCTTTCACCTTGCGGTAGAAGGTGCTGTGGCTCATGGCCATCTTGTCCGTCACAAAGGCCATGTCGATATTCTCCTGCATGATATGATCTTCGATGAGGCGGTTCAGGCGGTCGATAAATTCCTGATCCAGACGGCTCAGTTGCGGTAGCATGGATGCCCCGTCTGTATGTGCGGAAGACAGTTTGTCGGCTTTTTCATTGTTGATGATGAGTTCTGCAAGCCTTCGGCGTGCGTTCAACAGATTCCTGATACGACTGGACAGCAATTTTGCAGTGAAGGGCTTGGTCAGGTATGAGTCAGCCCCACTGTCGTAGCCTTCCTCCTTGTCTTCATCGGAATCTTTGGCCGTCAGGAGGATGATGGGAATGTGGCTGGTACGGATGTCGTCTTTCAGCTGTCGGGTCAGTTCTATGCCGTTCATCTTGGGCATCATGATGTCGCTGATAATGATGTCGGGCATCTGCTCTTGTGCTATGACGACACCCTCTTCTCCATTGGCAGCTTGCAGGATGCGGTATTCTTCACAGAGCGAGTCGGCAATGTACTGGCGGATGTCATCATTATCCTCTACAATGAGAAGCTGCGGGAGCCCGTTCAGGGGGACTGAGTCATAATTGCCCGTGTCGAGCGAATCACGCGCCTTGTCCCCCTGATCCTCTTTATGCAAGGCGTTGGGATAGGTGTTGTCAATGTCTATCGTGAATGTGAAGCAGCTACCCTGTCCCTCATGGCTCTCAACGCTGACGCTGCCTTCATGCAGTTCGGCCAGCGACTTGACCAGCGCCAGTCCGATGCCAGTGCCCGATGCCTGATGGCTGCCCTTGGCTTGATAGTAACGTTCGAAGACGTGTGGCAGTGCCTCTGGGGTGATGCCGTAGCCTGTGTCGGCGACGGCGATGCGCAGTGTGCCGTCAGTGGTTTCCACAGTGGTGGTAATACTGCCCTCGTCGGTATATTTGATGGCGTTCGACAACAGATTGTTAATGACGGTGGTAATGATTTCCGAGTCAAACCAAACCGATGGCAGACTGTCTGCAATATTGCAGGCGAATTGCACCTTGGGGTTGCGGTTGAGTTCCTTGTAGTTGAGGCATATCTCACGCACAAACTGTCCGATGTCACCGCGTGCCACCGTGAGCCGCCGGTTCTGCGTCTCCGTCTTGCGGAATTCCAGTATCTCGTTGATGAGGCTTCTGAGACGTTCGGCATTTTTCTGGATTACGGACACACGACGATGGCTCTGCTGCGACAGGCTGCGGTCTTCCATCAGGTCGTCGAGCGGGCCGAGGATGAGTGTCAGCGGGGTACGCAACTCGTGGGTGATGTTGGTGAAGAATCGTAGGCGTTCCTCGTTCATCTCCTGTTTCTGCTGACTCTCACGCCGCTCCAGTTCCAGAGCATTGTGCATTGTCAGTTTCCGCTTGTACGAACGGACGAAGTATGCAGCCACAGCCAATGCAGTCAGTGCGTAAAGCACGTAAGCCCACCACGTGCGCCAGAAAGGCGGCGTGATGATGATGCTGAGCCGCGTGTCCGTAGCCTGGTCCCAGTCCTGACTTCTCAGCTTGGCCCGCAGGATGAAGGTATAGTGTCCAGGGCGCAAGCCTCGGAACACCACGTCGTGGTCGTTGCCGATGTCATACCACTTGTCGTCCATACCCTTCATCATGTAGGAGTAGTCCACCGCCGAAGTCTGTGCATAGTTGCGCATGGCGAATGCCAGACGTATCGTGTTCTGCTGGCAGGTCGTATGGACACACCCCTTCTCGTCGGGCCATAACAGCTGAATTTCCGTATTGCTGCCCACGGGGTTGTAAGCCTCACATGTGATGACCTGTACGTCCGACAACTGAGTTTTGTTTCCCATCTGCCGTGGATTGAAGCAGCAGATGCCCGATGCCGAGCCGAAATAGAGGATTCCGTTTTCGCCAGTCATGGCTGCGCCACTAGCAAAACCGCCGGTCATCCGTATGTCATGGTGACTGAAGTTATAGAACTTCTCCGTACTCTCTACGAAACAAGATATGCCGGAATAGGTACTCATCCAGACTTCCCCATTGGCGTACTGAAGTGCCAGTATGTGGCTGTCGTTCAGTCCCTGTTCCTTGCCGTAGATGGTAACACCTGTCAGCCCGACGGGATCTTCCACGTGTACCAGCCCCCTGTCGGTACCTAACCAGAGTCCCTGATGCCTGTCGCGTATGGCCTGATTGATTTTTCCTGACGGCAGTCCCTCACGCGTACTCAGGTGACGGCTCTTCATCGTCTGAAGGTCGAAGGAGTAGGTGCCGTCGCCCCATGTGGCTATGAACAGCTGGCCGGGGGCCGTCTGCATGATGCAGGTGGCTGGAGCATGAAGGGTGTTGCTAATGGCCTCATGCCGTGTCGCCTTGCCGTTCACATATAGATATACGCCAAACTCCCCGCCTATCCAGATGCGCCCGTCACTGTCCTCGGCAAACGAATGGATGTCGGAGCCATCCGGAGTGATGGGAATGTGAGTGAAACCGTCCTTCAGCTTGTCGAAACGGAACACGCCCATATCGTCCAATCCTATCCACACACCACCATGATGGTCGGCCATCAAGCAGCGTGGCGAGACATATTCCCTGCGCATGTTGTCCGGATTCGGCCAGCGTCTGGTGATGTGGCCTTGCTGCCATTGCGTCAGTTCCTTTTCGGTGGCTATCCAGAACCCGTCGGCTGTATCCTTGGCGATGGCATAGACGGGCTCGCTATAGTCCAGAAGGCTGAAGTCCGGCTTGTCGCTGCTGATGAAGTCTATGCCAGTGCTGTGATTGCCCACCCAGACGTTGCCGTATTCATCCTCGACCACGCTTCGTGAGTTGAGCGACGACAGCCGTACCTGCCAGGATTGGTCAAACTGTAAATGGCCGGAGGGTGAAACCGTCTTGATTCCGCCTATGTCCGTTGCCACCCACAGTCTGCCGTCTCTCATCTGGCAGATGTCATAGATGTTGGCGTCATATCGGTCTGCGGGGTCCGTCACCTTGGTAAAGGTCTCCGATTCGGGGTGAAACAGGGCCAGTCCCCTGTCTGTGCCTACCCATATCCGCCGCTCCCTGTCCTGATATATCCGTCGAACGTTGTTTCCCGGCAGGCTGTTCTCTTTACTTTTCTGCTGCTGGTAATTCCTTGCGAGCCCACTGCTGAGGTTTACCACTGTCATGCCGTGCTGGGTGTGGCCAATGTAAAGATGTCCCCGTCCGTCGTCCATGATACAGCGGTTGCCATAGCTTCGGCTCAGTTCCAACGGCTTCAGACGCAGCGTTTGGCTGTTAAACATCTGTACCTGCCCGTTACCGTATGCCAGCCATACGCCGCCGTCGCCTTTCGCTATGTCATTGATGCTCGACCGTATCAGGCCGTCGCGGGCCGTCAGCTGTCGCGTCAGTCCGTCGGCAGGGTTGAAGACAGTCAGCCCCCGCTCCGTGCCAACCAGCATCAGCCCCGCCTCGTCGTACCAGTAGAGAGCCGTGATGCGCCCCATCGTCTTTATTCCCGAGTTATGCTCGCCTACCCGTAGCCTTTCAGACATCAGGAACGGATGGCTCGTATTCCCAGCTATCCTATTCACGCCCGCCTCTGTAGCCGCCCACACATGGCCCTGCCCATCGACGGTCAGCCTGAGCACGAAGTCGTTCGACAGCCCGTCAGCCGAGCTGATATGTTTCGTGGCACTGATCGTCTGTGCAGATGCCGCCGTCATCCACCATGCGCAGCAAGTAATCAATACTATTCTTTTATACATAAGTTGTTGTTTTTATGATTGTCAGTTACCTACTGCTACACTGGATACAGTACGAATTCCACTCATTGGCGGGAGTGTACAGAGGATATGCTTACGACGGTCTATGAGTAGCAGGTGGGGCTGGGTGGCCGTGCTGCCATGTCCTTGCCAGTTTGATAGTAGCAGACCCTTGCCATCTATATACTGCATGCCAGACATGAAACGGAGGGGGTGGTCTGGAAGGTCGTCGTTGGTTAACTGCCAAACGAGTTGGCTCTTGGGTGTATATTCTTCTATACGGGGATTTTTGTCGGCATCGGCTATTGAGACGAGCGTATTGCCGTTAGGCAGACGGATGACAGAGTGAGCCCGGCCTGGCGTGTTGATTTCCCACACGGCACGCCCTTTTGCATCGTATTCGACAATCTTTTCGCCCCGATAATGAGCAACGAGAAAATGGCCATTGGATAGTTGGCGGGCATTACGCATAAATGCCATATCATCAGCAAAAACGCCTTTGGGAAGGATGCTGACGGAACGTATAACTCGTCCTTTGGGCGAAACCTCCAACAGTCGGCCTCTCTCACACTCACCGACAAATGTGTTGCCATTTGGCAGACGCTGGCAGGCGAAAACGTGACAGTCAGAGCGATAGCAGAAAACAGTATCGCCCTGAGCATCCAATTCCAGTACGCCCTTGCCTATGGTGAAGAGCAGATGGCCGTCGGGTAATTGCCACAGGTCGTTGGATAGCGGTGCCTCATGTTGCCACGCCACCTGCCCGCCGTCTAAACGCAGCAACAATCCTTGAGCGTAATCTGTGATATACACAGAACCTGAGAAGTGGAAGCGGAAGTTGTGCTCCACAATGCCCGTGCCGATGATGAACGAGCCAAAGGCGGTGTAGGTGCTGATTTCGCGAGGTTGCGAGATGTAGGCCTGATAACTTCCCTTGATGCCGATGCTACTACAGTCAATGAGGTTGTAGCCTCCGTCGTTATTGCGGATGGCCTTACGGATGATACCTTTATAGGCGCGGTCTACCACAGACTGGTATTCGGCGGCAGTGACATAGCCCTTGTTGATAGCTGTCTGAAGCAGGTAGATGAACATGCCCGTGCCCGATGTCTCGTTCCAGTTACCCGCTGCAGTGGGCTTGTCCACAACCTGACACCAAAGCCCCGTCTGCGGATCTTGGCAGGTCTTCAGCCCCTGACATAAACGTTGTAGGTTTTCCATCAGCTGTTCACGTCCCGACAGGTCTTCAGGCAGATAGTCAAACACGTCAGCCAGCAGCACGGCACCCCATCCCAGTCCCTCACTCCATACTTCGGGCGAATGGTGGTCGACCTCCTTCGCCCATTCAGCCTTGCCCTGCTCTGCCCAGCCGTGATAAAACAGTCCGTCATCACGACCGCAAAGACTGACGAGTCCCTGTATCTGTCTCATCACTTCGGCAAAATCCTCTGGGTGGCCGAGGGTCTTGGCATAGCGGGCCAGAAATATCTGCCCCATGAACACACCATCGACCCACACTTGCGGAATGCTACGCGAATGGTAGAACATACCATAAGCAGTTCGCGGATAGTCGTCGAAGCCACGCCGGATGGTCTCGGCGGCACGGGCATAGCGCCGCTCACCCGTCAATTCGAACATCAGCAGACAGGCATAGCCCGGCATGAAATTGTCGAGTGCATGGGGATTGAAGTTGTGTACGCCCCCCTCGGCATCGACATTCTGATCCACATAGCGACGTATATAGTTCAGATAGGTGGAGTCGTTGGTCATTCGCCACAACTTCTCCATGGCGAGCATGATGTAACCGGCCTGCCAAGTGAAATGGTTATCTTGACTGCCCCAGCGGATTACGTCGGGGTCGGGATGAGAGATGATGAAACTCCTGGCCACCTCCTCGGAGTACAGCCTCGGTGCAGCCATTGCGCCTGTCGTCCATAGGAAAAGACTAACGGTAAATATGATTCTTTTGTACATAATCGATAGATAGTTAATCGTAAGGGGTGTCTGACGGGTGATGGGTATCGCGGACACAGACCTCCCACACCTTGCAGCAACGGGCGGTGCCCTTGGGACCGTCGACAATGAGCGTCACCACATAATGAGCAAAGTCGCGCTTGTAGGTGTGTACAGGGTTCTGATCCGTGGAGGTTGTGCCGTCACCAAAGTCCCAATGCCATGAGGTGACTGGGCCGTAGCTTTGGTCGCGGAAACATACGGTTCGGGTGTCGGGTACAACAGTGAAGGTCCATTCACACTCCACAGCCTTTCGGAACTGCGGTTCCAGAGGCATCAGCGTGAACAGTCGTTGCATGGAAGCATTGCCATACATCTGATGATATTTCGACAGATTCCAAAAACCGTTGTTCTGTTTCTGTCCGTCGAAGTCAATAACTGCCCACGAAAGTCCTATCTTTTTGTTCTCATAGAGTCGACTCTCGACCGACTTCTGTGGCCCGTCTGGACTGGCATAGTCAAAGGGAGTGATGTAGAACTCCAACCTGAGACGTCCGCTCTGCCCATGGGTGAAACTGTAGTCGTAGGCATAGTTGGCGTAGGGCAGGTATTTCAGCCACTGTTGCGGACCCCATACCATCGTCCACGACTTGCCCTCCGTGGGCGGCGTCATGATGTGATAGTTCTGGGCATGCTGGTTCTGAAATTCGAAGAAGGCGTCTATACGGCGCTTCACTTGGGGATTCAGCCTGAACTCGTCAGTATGGGGACCGCCGGAGAGGTCGCCGTCCACTACAATCTCGTAGGTGTCATTATGAAGCCCCAGCTGGTTGAAATCCCAGAAGTCGTCGTATGCCTCATAGAGGAAATACAGCCTGTTCAGCCCCTTCACCCAGCCTACCTTTACCTTGATGTCGAGCGTGGAGCGGTCAGTGTTCTTGTGCTTGCCAGTATCGTCCCACATCTCGTCGATTGTCACGCTGTACGCGTCAGGAACAATGTCCCAGTCCGTAAAGTCGCCGTCTATACGAGGAATTTGTGTCCGTGGAAACTGGAATACCTTGAAACCAGGTTCCGTCACCTGGATGTCGGGTTGGGCACTTGCGGCCATCGCCAGCAAAGCCGCCCAAAGTAGGGCCAGACTTTTCTTCATGGTGCTAATAGGTAAATAGTTCAACTTTCTGGAACGATGGTTCCGGGCGACCGAAGTTCAGCCCCTGTCCCGAGAATCCCTCATCGACGGCATAAAGCAGGTCGTAGCGCAACTGAATCTCGTCGCCGTTCAGCCACCGCCCTTCCTGCCACCGACCTTGTTCGTCGAAGTCGCCTTCCGTGACCTTTGCCAGCCCGATGACACCCTCACCCTTGGCGGGGAGGAAGGTGATGCGGACATTGGAGCCGAGCATCAGGTAATGGTCGCTTGTCTGTTGGATGGCAATGGCATAGCCGATGGCCTCAGGGGCGTAGGTGCCTCCAGTCAGCTGTGGTGCGCCGCCATTGCGCATCCCGCTCGAAATCAGCTCACACACAATCCACACGTCGCCCATCCTGATGGTGTCCTTCACCAGCCTGGGATTATCCCCCTTCAGCCAGGCTGCACCAATGCGGTTTTCTGCCTGTGCAGCCAGTATCATCGGGGCTATCCTGCCTGCCTTCTGATAGAAACTGCGGAAGGTGGCGTTCACCTCGTCGTCGCAGTTGCGCTCAAAACCGAACGGTGAATAGCCGATGGCGCCCTTGGCCCCGATGGCGTAAGCCGCATTGGCGGCAC
>JAEEGJ010005748.1_pt1 | contig 38354 bp, 37 predicted proteins | sample 8958761 | NCBI WGS metagenome assembly JAEEGJ01 (sample SAMN16246546, study PRJNA631951) | gut metagenome | biome: gut microbiome; feature: rumen; material: RS-attached | host: Bos | place: Iran: Karaj | collected 2018-10
ATAGTAGATTATTTTAATATATTAGGATTACCTGTTATAGGTAAGATAGAGGGCCCTTCTGCTAATAGAGGGGAAGGAGTTAAAAAGTTCGTTAATACTTTTAAACCTAAATCATATTTATTATTTGATGATGAGATATTCCCTAGTTATGATGAGGAATTACTTAATCATTTAGTTAAAACTAGTTTTTATGAAAATGGTTTTGAAGAAAAACATTATTTAGAAGCACTTGAAAAATTTAATGCACAAAAAGTATTTGTAAAAAAATAAAATGATTACATCGTAATCATTTTTTTGTTATTATTTCAATTAATTTCTTAGTACTAAAACTAGGTTCATGATTCTTACTAGTAGCAATACCTATATATCTACTAGGAATCTTTTCTTTTATATTTAGTTCATATAATCTATTATTTTCTAAATCATCTTTTAAGTATTCTTTTGTTGCGTATCCTATACCAAGTCCTATTTTAGTAAAATCTACTACTAGTGAATAACTGGCAAGTTCTATATTTGGTTTAAGTACAACACCATTATCTCTAGCAAAGTTATCTAGAAACTCTCTAGTATTTGCTCCTTTAGCTTGAATTATTAATGGATAGTTATTTAATTCTTTTAAAGATAATTCTTTTTTAGTTAAATCTAGATATTTATCACTTACAACAAAACAGTCGTTTATTTTTCGGCATTTAGTTACTTCAATATCATCTCCATAACTTCTTTCATTTAAATTAAGTATTATTATATCTATCAATCCATTACGTAGTTTAGGCCAAAGATCATTAGTATAATCAGTATGTATTTGTATATCTATTTTAGGATATAGTTTATGAAACTCTTCTAAATAAGGAAGTAGAAACTGTCTTGTTAAGGTAGTACCTATTCCTATTCTTATTGTTCCCGATTCTAGATTTATTAAATCAGTAAATTTATTTTCAGCACTATTTATATACTCTATAGCTCGTTTTATATAGTTATAAAATTCTTTCCCTTCTTCTGTTAAGATTACTCCTCTTTTAGTTCTAATAAATAGAGTTCCTCCTAGCTGTTCTTCTAAGTTCTTAATAGATTTAGATATAGCTGGCTGAGATATATTTAATTCTTCACTTGCTTTGGTAATATTACCATTATTTGCAACTACATAAAATATTCTATATAATTCAAAGTCTATATTCATAATAACCTCCTGTTATGATAAACATATCTAATATGTATTTTAATTATATCAATATCCATATTATAATACAAGTAAGAGGTGATACTATGAATAATCTAATTGATATGCATATGCATACTATTTATTCAGATGGAGAGTTATCTCCAGATGAACTTGTAAGTAAAGCTATAGAAAAAGGAATAAAAACTATGGCAATAACTGATCATGATACTACAAAGGGATTAAGAAATCTTGATAAAAGTAAATATAAGGATATAGAAATAATAAATGGTATAGAAATATCTATTAAAGTTCCTAAAGGACAAATGCATATTTTAGGATATGACTATGATATTAATGATGAAAAAATTAATAATAGATTAGAAGAACTTAGAAATAATAGTTATAATCAAGTAGTAGCAATTATGGGAGAACTTGTTAAACAAGGTATTAAGTTTAAAGCAGAAGATATACAAGGTATTTTTAACTGCTTAGGAAATATAGGTAGACCTAATATAGCAAGAGTAATGGTTAAATATGGAATTGTATCTACTAACCAAGAAGCCTTTGATAAATATTTAATAGAAGCTTATGAAAAGATTAGAGGATCTGGAAAAGGAATCTTATATGATGAAGCACTAAGTTTAATAAATAATAGTGGTGGTATAGCAGTACTAGCACATCCTAAATCACTTAAGATGGATGAAAAAGAATTTTTAATAACCTTAAGAGAATTAATTGATAAAGGATTAAGAGGTATAGAAGTATATCACTCAACACATTCTAAAGAAGATATTGAATATTTTGAAAGAATTGCTAAAGAATATAATTTACTAGTAAGTGGTGGAAGTGATTATCACGGACCATTTGTTAAACCTGATATAGAGCTTGGTACAGGAAGAAATAATAATCTTCATATAAAACAGTTATCTTTAGTAGATGAACTACATAATAGACATTTTTAAAAGAGTACTTAGGTACTCTTTTCTGGCCTGAACAAATTAGTGTGTATGTGATATAATATTTATAGGAGGATATTATGGAAGAAGTACAAGAATTTATTAAATCATGCGGAGTGTATTATCTTGCTACAGTAGATGGAGATACTCCAAAAGTAAGACCTTTTGGTACTGCTGAAATATTTGAAAATCATTTATATATTCAAACTGGAAAGAAAAAAGATGTTTTTAAACAAATAGAAAAGAATCCTAAAGTTGAATTATGCTGTTTTAAAGAAGGTAAGTGGCTTAGACTTTCAGGAGAACTTGTTTTAGATGATAGAACTGAAGCTAAGAAAGATATGCTTGATAAGAATCCTAATTTAAGAGGTATGTATAATGAAAATGATGATAATACAGCTGTACTATATTTTAAAGATGCAGTAGCAACTATATCATCATTTACAGGTGAACCTAAGGTTATAAAATTTTAAGAAAGTGTATACTTTCTTATTTTTTTTGATATAATAAGCAGTACTTATTAAGTGTGGTGATATAATGCTAAATTTCTCTAGACGTGCACTTTGTATTTCGGATGTTAAGAGTATATTTTTGACTAAATCATATCCAAATATAAAAACTGGTAAAATTGTGCCTAATATTAATCTTATTTTTGATGATGATTATTTGCCAGTATTAGAAAGTGCTGTCGGAACTGTTTGTCCAGTTAAAGTAAATGATAAATATAAAAAAACAACTTATGATGATATTAAGTTTTATACTACTAGTACTAAGAGTGAAGAAGGAGTAATTGATATACATATAAAAGATACTTCTTTATTTTTTAGTCAGATTTATCATTTGGCTCAGACTTTATCTAGAGTATGGTCTTTTTATGATAAGCCTCTTCCTGACTGTAATGCAGCACACTGGGTAATGACTCATATATGGCTTAGAATGGGACCTTATGATATAGAAAATGTTCATGAGTTTTTAAAGAAACAGCAAGAATTTATAAATGATAATAGACTTGATACTTATAGAGAATATTCAAGGCAACAAACATTTATGGGATATAAATGTAGATATAAGACTGAACTTAATAATCTTTGGTATGAAACTAATAAAAGAGTAGTATTTATGTTAGAAGATGGAATTAATAAACACCAACTTCCTAGTATACATTATGGTATTGATAGAGATAATGTTTGTTATATATATGCTATTCAAACATTTACAGGACCTAAAGATAAAAAAATAGGAAGGTCTTTATATAAGCTTAATGAAGGTATAGAAAATCCAAATATACATCCTAATAAGATGACCGCACTTCTTTTATTTATAAGATTAATTAAATATAAAGGAATTAAGAAAGTAGTAGTACCATCATTACAAGTACTATCTTATCCACTTCATGAAATCTTTGGAGAAAATGCTAAAGAAAGATTCCTAGAATGTAAAGAAGGTACTGAAGAATATAATCAACTAAAAGCAAGATATGAAGAAGATTATGGTAAACAAGATAAAATAAGTTCTTTAAAAATAGAAGATTTATTAAATGCAGTATACCGCCTTCCACTTCAAGATGATGATGTAACTATTTTAAATGAAGTTGGATTCCAAGGAGACTCTGTACTTATAAAAGTTGAAGATAAGAAAAGAAGGGTATAACCTTCTTTTATTGACTATTAAAATCTATCTATATATAATTATTGTATACGGTAGAGAATGGGGTGACATATGAAAAAAAATTTTAAAGATAAATCTTTTGGTTTTATTATTGGAATAATTTTTGCTTCATTTTCTATTGTTTTTGCATCAAGTTATCTGGCTAGCGAAATAGGGTATACTCCTGCTGATAATGCGTGGACTGTTGATAATGTACAATCTGCTACTGATAGCTTATATCATACAGTAAAAAAGAAAAATCCAGTTGGTGAAATAATCATATATATGGGAACAATTGTACCTGAATTCTTTTTACCTTGTGATGGTTCTATTTATAACATAAGTGATTATCCTTATTTAGCTGAACAAATAAAAAATAATTTTGGTTCATATAACAATTTTGGTGGAAATGGTACTACTACATTTGCCGTACCAGACCTTCGTGGGGAATTCTTGCGTGGTACAGGTACAAACAGCCATTCTAGTCAAGGAAATGGTGCTTCTGTAGGTACTCACCAAGATGCAACATATTTACCGGGTGCTATTGGAGGTGGTTCGACAACCACAGCTTATATATTTGCTGCTGGTAGCTGGACTGTACCATCTAATTTTGATTATGGTATTAATCAAACTTCAGAAGCCTCTATTTCAACATCTAATAAAAATACATCAAGAATATCTGGTGGAACTGTTAGACCAACAAATACATCTGTATTATACGCAATAAGGTATGAGTAGAAGGCATTGCCTTCTTTTTTATTAATTTGTACATTTTTATAGAAGTGATATAATTTAAATATAAGGTGATGTTATGGCAAGTAACGCTGTTTACTCGTTAGATGATTTTGCTGAAGTACTTAAAAAAAATGGAGTGGATGTTGATAGTGTATCTTATGTAGATCCATCTCTTATTTTTGAGTGTGTAGCTTCAGAACTTAAAATAAAAAATGATTTAAGTGAATATAAAAAAATGATTAAATCTAAAAAAGTTACTATTAATGAAGAAATGGTAAAAGATTTTTTAGATAAAAGATTTAGTGAAAAAGAACCAGAAATAAAAAGATACTTAGAATCACTAGGTAAAGTATTTAAACCTATTGAGAAGTGGAGTACTGAAGAACTTTCTGAAGATATGATGCTTTCTGAAAAGGTTAGTATTGCTAGTGAGTATATGTTTAGACAGGATTATTATGATTTATTTATAAATAGAGTAGAGATTCTTAAGAAAAGAATTAATTATACAATATACTTTATAGAATTACTTTCTGGTAATAAGAAATCTAATTTAGAAGATAATGCTAAGTTTGATTATTTAAAAGGAGTATATGGTATTGATATGGACGCTAGTGGTGATATATCTAGAAATAACTTTACATCACTATGCTCACTATTAATAAACGCTACTTATAATTTAGAATATGCTACTTTTGAAGCAAATAACTTAGAGTCTTATTTATATAAACCAGGTAAGTTTTCTTCATTAAAATCAGAAAATGATTTAATAATTAAGAAGATTAGTGAAAGGAAAAGATAAGTGTTTTACACTTGTCTTTTTATTGTATGTTAATAAACTGTATTGTTATGATATAATAAACTTAGAAATGTGGTGATTTTATGTATGATGTAGTTATCATAGGATCTGGTATAGCAGGACTTACATCTGCTATATATAGTGCTAGAGCAGGTCATAAAACTATTGTTATAGGTGGACCTACTTTAGGAGGACAAATAATAAATACTTTACATGTAGAAAACTATCCTGGATATAAAGATATTTCTGGTTTTGACTTAATAGGTAATATTGCAAGTCAAGTAAAAGAACTAGGAGTAGAAATAGTAAGTGAGGAAGCAAAAGAAATAACAAGTGATAAAAAAGTTATTACTGAAAATAACACTTATTCCTTTAAATCACTTATTATTGCGACAGGTCTTGAAAATAGAAGTTTAGGTCTTGAAAATGAAAAGAAATTTTTAGGTATGGGTGTTTCAGTATGTGCTACATGTGATGGTAACTTCTTTAGAGGTAGAGATGTTGCTATAGTAGGTGGAGGTAATACTGCTTTAGAAGATGCTTTATACCTTGCTAATATTTGTAATAAAGTATATTTAATACATAGAAGAAATACATTTACAGCAGAAAAGTATTATGTTGATAAAGTATATGCAAATAGTAAAATAGAACTATGTTTAAGTGAAGAAGTAAAAAGTATTAATGGAGAAGATTCATTACAAAGTATCACTCTTACTTCTGGAAGAGAACTTAACATAGATGGACTTTTTGTTGCTATAGGTAAAGTGCCTAATAGTAAACTATATGAAAATTTGGTTGAGACTGATAATGGATATATAGTATCAAATGAAAAATGTACAACAAGTGTACCTTACATTTTTGTAGCAGGTGACTGCCGTAAAAAGAGTGTAAGACAACTAGTTACTGCAGCTAGTGATGGTGCAGTAGCAGCATTATCAGCTTCTAAATATTTAGAAAGGGAGAAATAATATGGTAGTACTTAATAAAGATAATTTCGATACTGAAATAACTAATAGTAAAGGTGTAGCACTTGTTGACTTCTATGCAGATTGGTGCGGACCATGTAAAATGCTTGGACCAGTACTAGAAGAAGTAGAAAAAGAAACAGATGCTAAACTTTGTAAAGTTAACGTAGATGAAGAAATAGATCTTGCTAGAAAATTTGGAGTAATGTCTATACCTTGTCTAGTCATCTTTAAAGACGGTGAGCAAGTTAATAAATCAGTCGGATTAAAATCAAAATCAGAAGTTTTAGATTTAATTAAATAATCTAAAACTTTTTATTTTGCATTAAAAATGGTATCATAATAATAGGTGGTAGGATGAAAGTAGATATCTATATAAATACAAAACATATAGCCGTATATCCAAATAATATTATCTTTGAAGATAAAAAAGTAGATATTAAAGAAGATGACTTTAGTCATCTACTAGGTTTACTTAGAGAAACTGAAGAAATAGATTCTCCATACTTCTTAGATGAAGATACTATTAATATTACTATGAGTGAAGATGACAAAGTAAAAGTAGTATGTAATGGATATATAAATAACTATGGTGAGATAAGAGATTGGTTAAGACAACATTATGATAGAATTTGATCAAAGAAAACTTTATCCTACTAAAGTAATAAGAGATAATATACCTATGTATATTGATTTATTTACGGAGTATTACGGAATAGATAATAGAGAACATATTGAAAAATGTTTTAACAATATGTTTGTAGTAGGTACATCTCTTCCTAGTACATATGATATAAAAATACATAATTTAAAAAATAGTATATATGCTGAACTATTTAGAGAGTTTTTAAGAGATAATGGACTTGCTGATTCAGGTGATGAAGTATTAAAGTATTTTGGTAAATGTACAAATGGTTCAATGATAAGAAGTACCCCTATAGGATACTATCATACATATTATAATGAACTAATGAAATCACCTGAACAAAGAAAAAGGGAGTTTATTATTGACTCAGTAGAATCTATCAAAAATATATATCCTAGTATTACAGTGGATAACTTTGAAGAAACTGTAAAAAGTAAAGATTTCTTAGATATATATAACAAGGTAGAAGGTATATTTAAGTTTAGACTTTCTTATTTGATAGATGTAAGTCACGCTGATGATTTACTAAAAGATTCTAGATTAAATACAGTTAAAATGTTTACAAAATATTATCCTGATTTATCAATATCAAACATTGATAATTTAGTAAGAAAAGGTAAATTCTTACCATTTAAAGATATTAACCTTAGTTTTACTGATTTGGAAAGTAAAATTAATCAAATAGATTCATGTTTAGAACCATATGTTAATTATTATGAAGAAAACAAAAAAGCAGAAAAAGAAATAAGTGATAGATATAAAAGAGTACTTGCTCTTACATTTAAAGATTATTTCCCTAAAGATTATTTATCTAAATATACAAGTGATGATAACTTAATATTAGGACATATTAGAAAACCATTTATGGATGGTGTATTTGGTAAAAAAGCAAGTAAAATATTAGAAGATGAGTATTCTTTTAAATATGAAAAAAATGATATTAAAAATAAAAGAATTAGATATTTTAATATGTTAGGTATTAATTTAGGTAGTAATTATGAAGATTACTTACAAGATGAAAGAGTAGTAAAATTACTTAATGGTATGAAAGAGTTTCTATATACTAAAAAAAACTTAACGGTAATAGCAGATAATGACTTCTATAATCAAGTAGGATCATATGCTAAAAATAAAAAAGAGTATGATTCATTAGGTTTAGTATGTAAAAATGTATATAATATATCTACCTTAATGAACGGACATACTTATATAGAAGGAAATGTTAAAGTAGAAGATGGTAAAGTAGTAGAATACCCACTTGTAAACATTAATTTTGATTCACCAGATAATGGAATAGATGAAAGAATAATTCATGAATTAAATCATGTATATGAACTATCATTTACTGGTATTGACAAAGATAAAGTATCATTTATATCCGGATGGGATAAAGGAGTAACTTATATAGAAGATAATACTATTTTATATGAACCAAGTAAGATTAACCATGATACAAGAGGATTAGAACTACTAAATGAAATAATTAATGAATTAATTGCTCAAGATATAGCATCTATTCAAGTTAGTACAAATAGAACTTTATTTGCACCTAAAGAAAAATGTATTACTAGTGGTCAAACAACTTATGAAAGAAATAGACCTTTTGTAGAACCTTTCTTTAAAGAGTTTAAAGCTGATATTATAGAAAGTAGAAAGCATAATAATGTAGAACATATCTATAATGTAGTAGGAAAAGAAAACTTAGAAGAACTTGGTAAAGTTTGTTCAGACTTTTATAAGAGATTTCTACATGGTGAATATAAAGATTTAAGAGATGAGTTAAATAGAAATGTTAATACAAGTAGAACTAAATTTTATTATGATTCTTTAAATAAAAGTAAAGAAATATTTGAAAGAATGAAAAATTATGGTAAAACAATGTAGTGATTTAATCACTACATTTTTCTTTTAAAAAATACTAATATATGATAAACTATAACAGTTGGGAGTGATACTATGTTAAAATGCGTTAATGTAGGTTTAAGATTTAATACAAGAACATTATTTGAAAATGTAAATATAGAATTTAAAGATGATAACTGTTACGGAATAATAGGTGCTAATGGAGCAGGGAAATCTACATTTTTAAAAATATTAAGTGGAGAAATAGATACTACTAAAGGAGAAGTTATCCATGGTAAAAATGAAAGATTATCTGTATTAAAACAAAACCATAATGAATTTGATGAATATACAGTACTAGATACAGTAATTAGTGGTAATGATAAGCTATATAAGATTATGAAAGAAAAAGATGCTCTTTATATGAAAGAAGACTTCTCTATGGAAGATGGTATGAGAGTAGGAGAACTAGAAGAAGAATTTGTATCTTTAAATGGATGGCAAGCTGAAAGCGATGCCTCTGAGCTTCTAGATGGTCTTGGTATAAAACCAGATATGTTATATACAAATATGAGTGAATTAAAAGACTCGGAAAAAGTAAAAGTATTATTAGCAAGAGCACTTTTTGGTAATCCAGATATACTACTACTAGATGAACCTACAAATGGTCTTGATAGTAAAAGCATTATGTGGCTTGAAGAATTCTTAATTAACTTTAAAAACACAGTCTTAGTAGTATCACATGATCGTCACTTTTTAAATAAAGTATGTACTCATATGGTGGATATAGATTATGAAAAGATTTCTTTATTTGTAGGTAACTATGATTTCTGGTATGAATCAAGTCAGTTAATTCAAAAACAAATGAAAGATTCTAATAAGAAAAAAGAAGAAAAGATTAAAGAATTACAAGACTTTATTGCTAGATTCTCAGCAAATGCTTCTAAATCTAAACAAGCAACATCTAGAAAGAAATCTCTAGAAAAAATAGAATTAGATGAAATTAAACCATCTAGTCGTAAGTATCCATATATTAATTTTGAAATAGATAGACCACTAGGTAAAGAAATAATAACTCTAGAAAATATATGCTATAGTCAAGATGGTAAACAAGTTTTAAATAACTTTAATTTAACAATTAGACCTGGTGATAAAATAGCCTTAATAGGAGTTAATGAAATAGCTAAGACAGCACTTCTAAATATAATAAGTGGTAATATTAAACCAGATAGTGGGAAAATAAGTATGGGTTCTACAGTACAAATATCTTATTTTGAAAAGAATCATAGTAAATACTTTACTGAAAGTATCAACTTAGTAGAATGGTTAAGACAATATAGTACAAATAAAGAAGAATCTTTTGTAAGAGGATTCCTAGGAAGAATGCTTTTCTCCGGAGAAGAATCACTTAAGAAAGTAAATGTTCTTTCCGGAGGAGAAAAAGTAAGATGTATGTTCTCTAAAGTAATGCTTGAAAAAGGAAATGTATTACTACTTGATGAACCAACAAACCATTTAGATATTGAATCTATTACTGCACTTAATGAAGGTTTAAAAAGATATGATAGCTGTTTAATTATTTCTACATTTGACCATGAAATAATTGATAGTGTTTGTAATAGACTAATTGAACTTAAAAAAGATTGTTCATATAATGATAAGCAAATATCATATGAAGAATATATAGAAAAATATGGAATAGAAGAGTAACAACTCTTCTTTTTTGTGCTATACTATATATGTATTGCCCCATGGCCAAGCGGTAAGGCAGTGGACTCTGACTCCACGATGCGTTAGTTCGAATCTAACTGGGGCAGCCAAATGCCGATTTAGCACAGCTGGTAGTGCAATGCCCTCGTAACGCATAGGTCGTAGGTTCAAATCCTACAGTCGGCACCATGTGTTAAATTATTTAGAGCTTTTAAGCTCTTTTTTATTGCCTAATAATTTGACATTATTACTATATTCTATTAAAATACAAAATGGTTTGAAAGGGTGTATATTTATGGAAAAAGTGTGGGGAATATACCATACATATTCAGTGCCAGAACTATATACTGACAATGAATTCTTGTTATGGGAAAAGATAAGTAGTCTTGAACCTATTCTTAGGGGAATAGAGGTAAATGATGTATTTAATAGAGAGCTTGATTATAACTTAGACTTTTTAATATATTCTACTAGAAAATATGGAGTAGAGTTCAACTGCGAACCTAGTTCTACTAGAAGAATAGAAAAAAGTGAATCATTTAATAAATGGTTTACCTTTTGGGAAAACCATAGAAAAACTCTTGATACATGTAAATATGCCGAATTTCTTCATAAATTAGTAAATAATGAAGATGTAAGTGAATATATGCCTGATACTAAATGGAATGATAATCCTAAATCGTTAATAAAATAAATATATTTATGTTATAATTAACTTAGGAGGATTAATATGAAAGATCACTCAAAAAGTATAGAAGAAAGAAGTAAATATGTTCTTTCTTATAAAGTTAAAGATAACAAATTAATATGTAATATGGCTACTGGAGAATCACTTGTTTATGATTATTCAGTGGAAAACGAAAATAAAATTAAAAAAGTTATGGAAAAGCAAGCAACTGATCATAAAGATGATAATTATGAAACTAATTCATATATAACATATATTATTGTTTTATTGATGATACTTGCACTATTTAATTTAAATCTTCCTGTTATAGGAGTATGCTCTTTTTTATTACTTGTTAAAGGAGCATCTAGATTATATGCTACATCACTTAAAAATGATATAGAAAAGTTAAATTTATTCTTAGAATCTGGGAATATAATTAATGATAATTTAGATAAACCTAATATTAAAGCAGGTATATCTAAAAAAACTAAAAAGATTATTAATAATGGTCCAATTGATATAAATACACTTGATAAAGTTAAATTAAGAGATTATAAGAAATTACTTCTAAATATAAAAAGAGAAGAACTATTTAATATAGAAGAAATAAATAGTCCAAAAGTATATTCAAGATAGAGTTAAAACTCTATCTTTTTTATTTCTATATCAATTTGTACTTTTTCATAAATATGTTATAATAGGGAACAATTGTGGCAGGATTTGCCCATTAAAAGTAATTGGGGGTTATTATATGAAGAAGGATTTAGTACCATCATTATTTAGACTTAATTATATAAATAATTACGAAGTAGTAACAAATGAAAATAAAACAAAAGATATTGTTATCAACTACATAATGGGTAATAAGGATATATTACCTTACTCTCCTACCAATATGTTTAGAGTAGAAAAACAAGTAAAAACACAGTTAGAAACTTTAAAGAATATGTTTTTATTTGATATTACTCATTTTGGTATTAGTTCTTTTTGTGGTATAGCAGTAGCTTTAGTATGCTTTATTTTTACTGTTGCTAGTTCTGGAATACTTGCTGGATTATCTTTAGTAGCGTTTTTATCTGTAACTGGTTTTAGTGTTAAACAGTTTAAAAAAATGAAAGATGAATATAACTTTATTAAAAAAGTAGATTACTTTGAAAAGAATAAAGAAGTATTTAATGGAGAAACTACTATAGAAAAAACAGTAGAAAAAGAAGAACCTACTCATAAATTAAGTTATATTGATATAGATAATATGAGTTATAAAGAGTTAAAAGAAGCAAAAAAGGGTTTAGAAAATTTAGGATATGTTCCAAAAGAAGAATCTTCTTTAGGTAAACAACATATTAGGTTATAGGTGACAACATGGAAGAAGAAAAGAAAATTTATTATAACCAAATAGTAGGTTACGATAAAATTAACAATGGAAAAAATATTAAAATAACATATCTAAATAAGGATAAAGAGTATTTTACTGATATAGTACCAGCTGAATCATTTGATTTTGACTTAGCTGAGAAATGGACAGAAGGTAATTTTAAATCTTTTTTTGATACGATACGTATGTATTCTTTATTAGGCTTTGGATCAGTTGCTTTTGCTTGGTTTGTAAATACAACTACCTCAGCATTATTTGAAAAAATTATATATTATACTATAGAAACTTTATTTGCTGCTTTCTTTGCATTAGCAATAAAAAGTATTCCTAGTAATGTTGTACAAATAAAAAATGCTTGGGGATTTATGTTTAAAAAAATTAAATCCGAAAGGATGCTTAAGAAATTTAGAAAGATACAAAAGTTAAATGAAAAGGTTAAATTAATAGATGATGAATCTATGATATGTCCTGTTGATATTCCAGTATCTTGTGAAGAAATGTTTATGAATTATAGTTTAAATGATCTTAAAGACATACATAAAAATTTAAAGAGATCATATAAGGATAATAAAGAAGAAATAGAATTTAAAGAAATATTTGTTAAACCTGAAGTAGAGGTTCTAGAACTTCCTGAAGAAAAAGAAGAAGAAAAAGAATCTGAAGAAAATAATCATATATTAGATGATATTTATAGTATTATGGATAAATATAATTATACTCCAGATGAAAAACAAAAAATAATTACTTATTTAATGGATAAATAATAACAAAAGGGGGTTTTGTTATGCCAAGAAATGATGATATGAATATTTATGAAAATGCAATTAGATATGAAGTAGTAGGTAACGGAAAAACAGTTAAAGTATTTTTTAGGAATTGTGATACAGTTAAATTTTCTGTTATTCCTAGTGAAGAAGTTAATTTTGAAAAACTAGATGAAACAGTAAAAAAGAATGCTGGCGATTTAAAAAAAGAATTGAAAACTATCTCAATGATAGTTGGAATTCCTATTGCAATTGTTATGATACCTATCATGATAGTTAATGGATTAATATTACCTACTTTATTGTCAGGTTTATCTGTTGTTGCCTATGCAGTATCAATTGATTATTTAATTTATACTAAAAATTTAAGAAGCTTAAAATATGTAGAAAAATATAAAGATAAAATTAATAATATGTATGCAGATATAGAAGGGGTAATATCTGGATATAACAAAATGTGTGAATTAGATGGTAAAGCTATTAAAGGTGTTACTTTTCCACTATTAAGTGAAGATATCTTATATAGTATTAAACCAAAACGTGTTAAGAAAATATACAAAGAACTTAAGAAATTACATAAAGCTAATAAAGAAGATATTGAATATAGAAATTTCTTAATAGAATCAAGAAAGACAGTTATTCCTGAAGAAATTGAAGTACTTAAACTTCCTGAAGAAGAACAAGTTGTTGATTCTAATGAATGGCTTATTGCAGTTCAAAAGATTAAAGAACAATATGGCTTTAATCCTGATTCAGAAGGATTAATAGAAAATAAATTTAAAAATTATACTCTTAGAAATAATTAGGAGGATTTAAATAATGAAAGAAATAGAATACGATTGTTTAGTAGATTACACCATTGATGAAGATAATAAAAAGGCTACATTAATATATGTAGATATTGATAAACGTACTGGTAAATGTTTATGCTCGGATACTGTACCAGTAAATATTCTTGATAAAGAAAAAGCAGATGAATCTATTGTTAATTGTAAGAAAACATTAAAGGATTATGCTGCACTTCTTTTACTATGTCCAGCAGTAGGTGTAATACTATATTTTTCGTACTTCTATTTAGAAATGTGTTTAGGTGGATTATCCCATACTGCATCAACACTTGTAGGTGTAGTTGCAGCACTTGCTTCTATTTATCCTCTTCCTGATAGTCTTCAAAGATATAGAGCAATATTTATTAGTAAGAAACTTAAATATGAAGAAAAACATAGAGAAGAAATTAATAAGATGTATGAAGATGTTAAACTTCTTGATTGTATAACACTTGGAAGTGAAACAATTTCCTTACCTCTTTCTAAAAAAGAGTTTCTATGTGATATAAAACCTAAAAGTTTAAGAAAATTAAGAAAAGACTTAAAAAGTATAATTAAAGAGAATAAAGAGGAAATTGAATATCGAAAAGATTTATTAAAACAAAAGGAACGTATAGAAAGTACAAAAACATTAGAAGTAGAAACTGATAGAGGAGAAGTTGATATAAATAACTACTATGAAACACCTACCATATCTAATGAAACAAAATGCCCTGTATTATATAAAAAATAGAAGAGGATGTGACATCTATGCCTTACTACCAAGAATTAATTCCTATAATTAGATATGAAGAAGTAATTGGTTATGAACCAGTAAAGAATCCTGATTCTGTTAAACTAATATATTTTGATCCTAAAATATATAAAGATAATAATGGATATAATTTTCATGTTGTTTGGAAAAGAGATGTTGATTTTCAAAAACTGGATGAATCTATAAAAGAAAACCGTAAGAAAATTAATAAGGACATCTTTATATACTTATTACCTTTATCTTTAATAATCATTACTTTCTTTTATATGATTATTGGAAAGGTTTTGAATTTATTAGATACATCTAATCTATATGATATAATTTTGTATCTATTCGCTATAGCAGATGGTATAACTAGTGCCGCATTAAGGGATGAAATTGTTGGTAAAAGAAAATCACTACTTACAAAGCGTAAGCTTAAGTTTATGGATAAGCATCGTGATGAAATAAATAAGATGTATGAAGATGTATCACTTCTAGGATATAGTACTGATATGTTTAATACATATAATAATAGAACTTATCCTTTAAGTAAAGAACATTTCCTAAATGGAGAGAGACTTTTAAATTTATTTGTATTAAATAAAAGATTAAAAAAATTAACCAAAAAGAATAAGGATGAAATAGAACATCAAAAAGAACTTCTTTCTAAATTTAAAAAGGTTGAAAAAACTAAAGAAGAAGTAGAAGTACTAGAACTTCCTAAAGAGAAAGAAGAAATAAAAGAAGAAAAGATACTAGATGAATTAAATGCTATTTTAGATCAGTATAATGTTAGTCCTAGTGATAATACTAATAATTCAATAAAAAATTTAATAAAGAAATAAATGGTGATTTTATGGCGAAAGAAGAATACTATAATTTTTATAATCTTATATATCCTATTGATTATGAAATAGTAAAAGAAGATGAAAATGATACTATATATAGAGCTTTTGGAATATCTTCTGATAGAAAGAATCCAATAGAATCAGCTATTTTTAGAAAGAATACTTTTCAAGATGAAAAATATAATAAAGATCAACTAGCAAATAAATTCAATATAATTGAAAGAAACCATAAGAAAGTGATACCATTATGTTTTCATGATATTACTAATGTTTTATCATTTTTTATTGGTGGTATATCTTTTGCTTCAATATTTGTATTAATTATTTGGTAAGAAACAATTGGTTTTACAAATCCTCTTTTATTATTTATACCGTTTATTACTTTTGTAGCTTCTATGCTGAAATGGGATAATTATTTCGATGGAAGACTTGAAATGTCAGGAAAAGGTATTCCAGTTTTTAAACGACTATCATTCTATAAGAAATATGCAAAAGAGCTAAATAAACAGTATGAAGAAATAAAGAAACTTGGATTTAATAATTCAATTGACTTTGGAATTAATTTTCCTATAACTAAGACAGATATATATTTAGCAGATGATTTAAAAAAATATAAAAAAATAAGAAAAGAATTTAAAAAGATAATAAAAGAACATAAAGAAGAAATAGAATATATTAGATATCAAGATAGTATAAAGAAACCTGAAGTACTAGAACTACCTAATGAAAAAGAAGATATTCTAGGTATAATTAATGAAGTAGAAAATAGATTTAGTCTTGGAATAGATAATACAAGTACAAATCAAAGAAAAAAATTAATAAAGAAATAAAAGGGTGATATTATGGAAGAAAAAATGGTTGAAAAACATACTATTAAAATTCCGATCGATTATGAACTTGTTGATAGTGATAGTTATAAACCTAAAATTAGATTATATGGTATAGATAATGATACTATTAAAAGTGAGTTATTATTTAAGAGTGATTTTCGTTGGGATTATAGTTGTTGTGGAGACTTCGGTATGTTAGACTACGACATCAAAAGAAATACAAATGTATTAGAAGAAATAGTTTCATTTGAAAATACAAATAAAGTATTGTTATCAACAACTTTAATTGGATCAATGATTATTGGGTTAGGTATATTTCTAGGTATTTCTGATGTTACTCTAGTGGGCTTAATTTCAGCTGGAATTTCTTTAGGTATTTATGGTTTTAATTATGTTTTATATTCCATGGAACGTTTTTACTGTCATGGTACACCAATAATGAAACGTTTATCATTCTATAAGAAATATGCAAAAGAGCTAAATAAACAGTATGAAGAAATAAATAAACTTGGATTTAATAATTCAATTGACTTTGGAATTAATTTTCCTATAACTAAGAAAGATATATATTTAGCAGATGATTTAAAAAAATATAAAAAAATAAGAAAAGAATTTAAAAAGATAATAAAAGAACATAAAGAAGAAATAGAGTATATTAGATATCAAGATAGTAATAAGAAACCTGAAGTATTAGAACTACCTAATGAAAAAGAAGATATTCTAGGTACTATTAATGAAGTAGAAAATAGATTTAGTCTTGGAATAGATAACACAAGTACAAATCAAAGAAAAGAATTAATAAAGAAATAAAAATGGTGATATTATGGAAGAAAATGAAAAAACAGTAGTAGATTTTACAATTGATTATCCTATTGACTATGAACTTGTTGAAGGTGAAGGATCTCAACCAAAAATAAGGGTTTTTGGCGTAACTGGCGATAATTTTAAAAGTGAGTTATTGTTTAAATATAATTTTGAAAATGAATATAATGACCGAGGAGATCTATATAATTTAAATAGTGATATTAAGAAAAATATGAAAATTGTTAAAAAATCAGCCGTGAGGGAATTAATAACTTATATATTTTTTCCTCTAATAATCATTGGTTTTGCTACTTTTATTACTGGCTTAATTTCTAATGGTATGGTACTAGCTGGTATTACTAGAATTGGTTATTTTTTAATGTGGTCTTCTATTTTGATTAATAATACAAGTAAGTTATTATGTAGAAATAAAGATATTCTTGGTTTTGGTCTTCCAATACTTCGAAGAAAAAAATTCTATGAGAAAAAAGCTAAAGAACTTAATAAACAGTATGAAGAAATTAATAAACTTGGTTTTATTTGTACGATAAATACTGATGTAGACTTTCCTATTAGTAAGAAAGATATTTACTGTACTAAAAGACTTAAAAAGTTTAAAAAGGTAAGTAAAGACTTTAAAAAGATTATAAAAGAACATAAAGAAGAAATAGAATATATTAGATATCAAGATAGTATTAAAAAACCTGAAGTACTAGAACTTCCTAATGAAAAAGAAGATATTCTAGGTACTATTAATGAAGTAGAAAATAGATTTACTCCTTCTTTTACTAGTGAAACTAGTAAAAAACATTTACTTGAAAAGACAATTAGATAAGTGGTGATAATATGATAAATTTTAATGATAAACATGATCTATCTTATGATGAAGTATATGATTTTATAGTTGACTATGAAAAGTTAGATGATAATACTTATAAGATTTATTATAGAGACTTTGATTTTTATGATATGGTAAATTATACAATTGTAAAAAATGATGATAATAAGATTAATGAAGATAAAATGGATAGGATGAAAGAACGTACTTTATCAAGATGTAGTTATGCTAAGGATAAAAAAAGAAAAGATATCCTTTTCTTTGGTACGTGGCTTTTTATTATAGCTGGTCTAGTTCTAAGTACATTTATGCGTTTTCCTGTTTCAAGAAGTATTTTTTTAATTTTAAATAGTACTTATTTGATACGTAGTCATACTGTCCGTAGATCTAAAATAGATGATGAATATGAAGAATGTGATAGAACACTATTTAAGAAAATAAACTTTACTAATAATAATAGAGAAAATCTTAATAAGATGTATGAGTATATTAGAAGATTAGGTTTTATCTCAGAACTATTTGAAGGTATAAAGTTTCCTTTAAGTAAGGAAGATACTTTAATAAATATACCTGTAAGTAAACTTAAAAAAATAGAAAAAGAAGTTAAAAAGATTGTAAAAGAACATAAAGAAGAAATAGATCAGTTTACTATAGAAGATGAACTTGAAAGAGAAAAAGAAAAGTTAAGAAATATAAAACTTCAAGAAATGGAAGATGAAAAAATGCGTTCTGAAATAAAAGAACTATTAGAGCATCCGGATGAATGGGATACTTCTTCTATGAAAAAAGAGGTAACTAAAGGTGATATTTTAGATACTATTAAAGAAATTCATAATATGTATTTATATACTCCCGAAACTGAAAATATAGAAAATCCAAAGTCTTTTGGAGCAAAAAAATAACGAACTAAATAGTTCGTTTTTTATTTTCTATGAAATGGTAATAATACTTATTTGTGGTATAATGTTAATAGAGGTGTTTTATGAAAACATTAGAGGAAATTAAAAAGTACAAAGAGTTTATTTTTGATAGATATACAGTAGATTATGTAGATAATAAAATGGTGATTAATTATTATTATGAAATACCTGGTTTATCTACTTTTAATCATAAAATAGAGATCCCATATACAAGTAGAGTATTTGATAAAGAGTTTGCTTCTTACCTTGCATTTAATATAGGTGTAATGGAAATAGTAAGTTATTATAAATGCGCTATTCCTAAAACTATTACTATTAAATGTGGATATTTAGATGAAAATCAAAAAGAATTCTTTAAAAAGATTTATTACTATGGTTTAGGAGAGTTCTTTTACCGTAATAATATAGAAGTAAGTTATGATGATTTTGTTACTATTAACTCTACTGGTGATAAGAAAGAATATAAACCTACTTATAACGGAGTAGGTAATATGATAGCAATAGGTGGAGGAAAAGATTCTTGTGTTACTTTAGAACTATTAAAAGATGAAAAAAATAATTCTTGTTTTATAATTAATCCTAAAGAAGTACAACTTAAATGTGCAGAAGTAGCGGGATATACCGATACTGATATTATTTCTATAAAAAGAGTTATTGATAAAAACTTAATTAAACTTAATGAAGAAGGATACTTAAATGGACATACTCCTTTTTCTGCTATGGTAGCTTTTGTATCTTTCTTAGCTGCATATCTTAATAATAGAAAATATATTGTACTTTCTAATGAATCAAGTGCTAATGAATCTAATGTTGATGGTACTAAGATAAACCATCAATATTCTAAAACATATGAATTTGAAAATGACTTTAATAACTATGCTAAAAAGTACTTTAATGTAGATATTAAGTATTTCTCATTCTTAAGACCACTTACTGAATATCAAATAGGTATGTTATTTTCTAAATTTGAAAAATATCATACTATATTTAAAAGTTGTAATGTAGGTAGTAAGGATTCTAAGTGGAACTGGTGTGGAAAATGTGCTAAATGTTTATTTGTTTATACACTACTTAGTCCTTATTTATATAAAGATAAGCTAATTAATATATTTGGGAAAGATTTATTTGAAGATGAGGAGTTACTCCAAATATTTACAGAACTTATAGGTAAAGGAGAAAATAAACCTTTTGACTGTGTAGGAACTTATGAAGAAGTTAATTATGCAGTAAGTAAAACTATAAAAAATATAAAAGGAGATCTTCCTTACTTACTAAAATATTATAAAGATAATTTTAAACTAACTGATGATTTAAATATAGAGAAAAGATATAACAATGAGAATAATCTAGATTCCCACTTTAATGAAATATTAAGGAGGTATATATAGTGATAGAACGTATTGTAAATTTACTTAAAGGTAAGAAAATTGCTATATTAGGATTTGGTAGAGAAGGAGTATCTTCATACGAATTTATTACTAAATATGTTGATAATCCTGATATTACAGTTATTGATAAAGATACATCTTTACTTTCTAAATATGATTATTTAAATGAAAGTAATAGTGTTTTAGGAGATAACTATCTTGATAATTTAAATAAATATGATTTAATTATTAAGACTCCTGGTATTTCTTTAAAAGATATAGATATAACAGGTATTAAAGATAGAATTACTTCTCAAGTAGAATTACTTTTAAAAGCAAATAAAGAAAAAGTAATAGGAGTAACAGGTACTAAAGGTAAAAGTACTACTTCATCTTTAATATATGAAATAATTAAAGAACAGAATGAAAACACTATATTAGTAGGGAATATTGGTCTTCCAATATTATCTAATATAGAAAACTGTGATGAAGATACAATAATAGTTGCAGAAATGTCATCACATCAACTTGAATACATAGATGTATCTCCACATATAGGAGTTATTCTTAATCTATTTGAAGATCATTTAGATCATGCTGGATCAGTAGAACATTATCATGATATAAAATTAAATATGTTTAGATATCAAAATGATAATGACTATATGATATATTGTTCTAATAATAAAACATTAGATAATTTAATAAAGAAAAATAATTTCAAAGGAATTAAATATACAGTCAATCCTTATGGAAGTGCTAGTATTACTATTAAAGATAATTATGTAGTATTTAATGATACTAGAATATATGATATTAATTCTAAAAGAAATTTACTTGGTAAACATAATTTAGAAAATATAATGACAGCCTTAACTGTAGCAATAATACTTAATCTAGATATAGATAGAGCAATAAGTATTATTAATACTTTTAAAGGATTACCTTATAGATTAGAAAATATAGGTACAGTAGATGAAGTAACATATTATACAGATACACTTGCTACTATTCCAGAAGCAACAGAAGAAGCAACTAAATCATTAAATGATATAGATACTTTAATATTTGGAGGAATGGATAGAGGTATATCTTATGAAGGATTTGCTGATTATCTAAATAGTACAAGTATAAGAAACTTTATTTGTATGCCAGAAACAGGACATACTATAGGTAAAGATCTTATTAATAAGAATGTTTATTTTGTAGAAACATTAGAAGAAGCAGTAAAAATGGCCAAAGAAGTAACTGCTAAAGGTAAAATATGTTTGCTTTCTCCAGCAGCATCTAGTTATAATAGTTTTAAAAACTATGCTGAAAAAGGAGATAAGTATAAAGAGTTAGTTTATGATAAATAGTAGGTGGCAAGATGAGACTTAATAAATTACACGCTATAAGAGATTTTTTCGAAGGGCTTTTTAAAGGAAAGCATCCTGATGAACCTTGGCTTGATTATTATTCAGAAGAAGATAGATCTATTAAATTTACTAATAAAAGGATTTATGATTATTTAAAGGATAGTGTAGGAGTTGATACTGATTTTGTAGCAATTAACTACTTTAATTCACGTATAAGATATTATGAATTCTTTGATAGAATAGATAAAACTAGTAAAGCACTATTACATTATGGAGTAAAACAAGGTGACATTGTAACAATATGTATGCCTAATACTCCTGAGGCAGTAATTATGTTTTATGCAATAAATAAAATAGGTGCAGTATCAGATATGATTCATCCATTATCTGCTCCAGAACAAGTAAGAACTTATTTAGAACAATCTAAGTCTAAAGTAATGATGCTAGTAGATTTTGATTATGATAAGTATAAAGATGTTATAAAAGAATCATCTTTAAAGAAAGTAATAATTGTTTCTGTTGCAGACTCAATGCCTATGTCTACAGCAGTTTTATATCAAGTTTTTAAAGGACTTGGTATAAAGAAACCTAAGTATAATCAAAATGACTTATATCAAACATATAGTGACTTTGTTAATCAAGGTTCTATGTATAATAAAAATATTAATAATACAACTAAATGTAAGGATGTAGCAATTATTCTTCATAGTGGTGGATCTACAGGCACTCCTAAAGGAATAGAAATAACTAATTATAGTTTTAATGCTTTTATGCAGCAAGCATCTATAGTTGTATATAATGTAAGACCTAAAGATAGAATTGTTTCAATACTTCCAATATTCCATGGATTTGGCTTAGGAGCATGTGTACACTGCCCGCTATGTTTAAAAGTAGAAACAATTTTAGTACCAGAATTTGATGGTAAAAGATTTCCTAGAATGATGAAAATGTATAAACCAAATGTACTAGTTGGAGTTCCAACACTTTGGGAAGCAATGCTAAGTAATAAAAACTTTGATAATGTAGATTTATCAAATCTAAAATATGTTGTTAGTGGCGGAGATTATTTATCTATTCAAATGGAAGAAAGAATGAATACATTCTTAAGAACACATGGTGCAAATATCTCCATGACTAAAGGATATGGTATGACAGAATCGGTTGCTGCAACAGCATATACCTTTGATGGAGCAAATGTTCCTGGTTCAGTAGGTATCCCAATAGTAGGTAATACTTTTTGTATATGTAAGCCTGATACAACAGAAGAACTACCTTTCGGAGAAGAAGGAGAAATATGTGTAACAGGACCTACACTTATGAAAGGATATCTTAATAATAAAGAAGAAACAAATAAAATGCTTATTAAACATAAAGATGGTAAAGTATATCTTCATTCAGGAGATTTAGGATATATATCAGCAGATGGAATTCTATTCTTTACTCAAAGATTAAAAAGAATGATAGTATCATCTGGATTTAACGTATATCCAGCTGCCATAGAAAAAACAATAAATAAGCATGAAGCAGTAGAAAAAGTATGTGTAATAGGTGTACCACATCCATATAAAATGCATGTACCAAAAGCATTTATAGTTTTAAAAGAAGGATATAAACAGTCACCTAAATTATTAAGTGAAATAAAAGAATTATGTAAAAAAGATTTAGCCGCATACTCTATACCTAAATTATTTGAGTTTAGAGATAACCTTCCTAAAACTCTATATGGTAAAGTAGATTTTAAATCTTTAGAAAAAGAAGAAACTAAAAAAGAAGAAAAATAGTATTTTCTTCTTTTTTATGTTAAAATAAAAGCACAAAGAGGTAGGTGATTATTGTGAAAGTAACTACAATAATTGATAGAGATAAGGATAATGTTTTAGAAGCAGCTGAAGTACGTAAAAAAATACATGATTCTATGAAACAAGAAGTAGAGTGGGATCCAGTAATTGCTACTGAAAAAAGTTTAAATTCTGATGATGCATTATATGTTAGTAGAAGTAGAAGAAATAATACTGATTTCTTTCTAGCTATTGGAGATGATAAATTAGTTCATGATAGTATGGATGGGCTTATTTATTCTAATACCAAGTTTGGTATAATTCCTTTTGGTTCAAGAAATAATATATATGACAAATTAAAAGGAAAGAAAAACTTTAGTTTAAGTGTTGGAGGTATTAATAGAACTATCTTCGTAGATAAGATGAATATGGGTATTAATCTTCAAAAAGAAAGTAAGTACTATAATGCACATAAATTTAAAAGATTATTTAGAAAAGGCTCTTATACTCCTTTTAAAACTAATTTTAAATTAGATGGACATAGTATTACCGATGAATCAGATAATATATTCTTCTTACAAATAGAAAATAATATAGAAGAAAGATGTTTTGATATATATCTAATTAGAAATATAGATGAAAACTCTTTATATAAAATATTTGATTTAATGAATAAATGTTCTTTAAAAGAAATACCATACGTAGAACATTTTGGTGGTATGTTTGTAGATATTAATTCTAAAGATGAACTTGAATATTCCTATGACGGAATTAAAGATAAAGATAAAGATATAAAAATAGAGATGAAAAGAGATGCAATTAACTTTATAAATACTGATAAAGTTATTGAGGAAATAAGTAAGAAAAGTAGATAATATATTATTTCTTATGATATAATTGTTTTAATAGATAAGGTGATGTTATGAAGATAACTTCTGTTGATTTAAAAATAAGTGCAGTTAGACGTAGTCAGTATCCAACTGATAACAAACCAGAATTTTTAATGGTAGGTAGATCTAATGTTGGTAAAAGTAGTTTTATTAATACAATTATTAATAGAAAAAATTTTGCTCGTACATCTGCAACACCAGGTAAAACTCAAACAATTAACTTTTATTTAGTAAATGATAAGTTTTATTTAGTAGATGCTCCTGGATATGGATATGCTAGTTTAAATAAAGCTAAAACTAAAAAATTTGGTTTAATGATGGAAGATTATTTAACATCAAGAACTAATCTAAAACAAGTATTTATGTTAATAGATTTTAGACATAAACCAACTAGTGATGATATCATGATGTACAACTATTTAAAGTATTATAAATTACCAGTTACTATTATTGCTACTAAAGTAGATAAAATAGGTGTAACAATGCAACAAAAACAACGTAAGATGATACTTGATGAATTAGATCTTGTTGTAGGGGATGAATTTGTATTATTCTCTAATGTTACTAAACTAGGTAAAGAAGATATAACTAAAAAAATTGAAAGAATACTATAAAGTATTCTTTTTCACTTGATTAATTATATTATTTATAATAATATAAATATAGGAATACCTAATTTTCGCATGTTAGGTGTTACCGTGTGGTAGACCTAACTAACTAGTTAGGTTTTTTTGTTATTTCATCATCATTATTATGATTGATAATAGGATGAAGATGATAACTACTAAAGAAGAAATTAAAAAATCTTTTTTAGTCATAGTACCACCTCCCTTCGAAGATAACACCTAACATTTAGATACTCCTACATTAATATGATACGGCAAAACCTTCTCATATCCTTTTTTATTATAAATATTTTGAAATTATGGTAAAATGAAAGTGTTATTTGTAGGAGGATTTATGAAAATAGTATATTATGTACATGGTACTACTTATGATAATGCTTCTAAGAAATGTAGTGGTCATAAAGATGTAGAGTTAAATGATTTAGGTAAGGAGCAAGCTATTAATTTAGGAAAGAATACTCCATATAAATTTGATGTTCTTTTTACTTCAGATTTAAAAAGAGCAATTACTTCTAGTGAGTTAGCATTTCCTTTATATAGTTCCATACCTGATAGTAGATTAAGAGAATGTAATTATGGGGATTTTGACGGAGAGGATAAGAGTTTAGTTGTATATGAAGAACACGTGGATACTCCTTTTCCAAACGGAGAATCTTTAAAAGATGTTGAAAAAAGAGTTAGAGATTTCTTAAAAGAAATATATGATAAATATAAGGATAAAACCATTGGAATAATAGCTCATAGAGCGCCTCAGCTTGCTATAGAAGTTATTACTAAACATATTACCTGGGAAGAAGCTAATAAGAATGACTGGAGAAAAACAGGTTCTTGGCAACCAGGATGGGAGTATACTCTAAATAAAGAAGATTTATAAACATTGCAAATGCAATGTTTTTATTTGTGTAAACTAAAAGAATATGTTATAATAACCTAGCGTTTTTGAAATATATTTATGTTATAATTTAGAAAAGAGGTGGCTTTTATGAAAAAACCAGTTGTTGCTTTAGTAGGTAGACCAAATGTAGGTAAATCAACTATCTTTAATAGACTAGTCGGAAAGAAAATATCTATTATAGAAGATACTCCAGGTATTACTAGAGATCGTATATATGGAACTGTTACTTTTAATAATAGAAGTTTTCATTTAATTGATACAGGTGGTATTGATTTAGCTAATGAATCGTTTAATGATGAAATTAAAGTTCAAGCTGAACTTGCTATTGAAGAAGCAGATATCGTTTTATTTGTTGTAGATGGAAAAGAAGGATTAACAAGTAATGACTTTGCTGTTAGAGATATTCTTTTAAAGACAGATAAAAAGGTTATAGTAGTAATAAATAAGTGTGATAGTAAAGAATCTAGAGATAATATATATGATTTCTATGAACTAGGTTTTGATAATTATATGACTATTTCTGGTGAACAAAATGAAGGTATTTGGGATTTAGAAGAAGAAATTACAAAAGACTTCAAAGAAGATGAAGCTGAAGAAGAAGATCCACGTATTAAGTTTTGTATTATTGGTAGACCAAATGTAGGTAAAAGTAGTTTAGTTAATGCAATATTAAATGAAGAAAGAGTTATTGTATCAGATGTAGCAGGTACTACTAGAGATTCTGTAGATACTCCTTTTACTTATCATGGCGAAGAATATGTAGTAATAGATACTGCAGGTATGAGAAAACGTGGTAAGGTTTGGGAGAATGTAGAAAAATATAGTTTACTTAGAAGTATGAGAGCTATTGATAGAGCTGATGTTTGTTGTATAGTAATTAATGCTGAAGAAGGTATTATTGAACACGATAAACATATTGCTGGATATGCTCTAGAAGCTGGTAAAGCAGTAGTACTAGTTGTAAACAAATGGGATATGATAGAAGATAAAGAAGCTAAGATGAAAGAGTTTAAGGAAGACTTAAGAAATAACTTCCAGTTCATGAGTTATGCTCCAATAGTATTCTTATCTGCTAAAACTCATAAAAGAGTACATACATTAATGCCTGAAATATTAAAGGTATATGAAAATGCTAACAGAAATATTCCTACTAACTTGTTAAATGATGTTATAAGAGATGCATATAATTTAAATTTACCACCAACATATAAAGGTAAAAGACTTAAAATATACTTCTCTGTTCAAGCATCTAACTGTCCACCAACATTTAATATACAGGTAAATAGTAAGGGACTTGTTCATTTCTCTTATGAAAGATATATTGAAAATAAACTAAGAGAGTCTTTTGATTTTGAAGGTACTCCTATAGTTATTCAGTGGAAAAATAAAGGAGAGCAAGAACTATAGTTTTTGCTTTTTTTATAGAGGTGATTATATGAAATTAGAAGGTAAAACTGCTATAGTTACAGGTGCATCTAAAGGACTAGGAAAAGCTATAGCTATAGAACTAGCTAAAGAAGGATGTAATGTAGTAATTAATTATCTTAGTGATACTAGTGGTGCAAGTAATACTTTAGAAGAAGTACTAAAATATAATGTAAAAGCATTTATTTACCAAGGTGATGTAATAGATGAATCGTCTATGAAAGAAATGGTAAATAAAACAGTTAATGAATTTGGTAAAGTAGATATACTAGTTAATAATGCTGGTATAGCAAATGACTCTACTATAGAAGATAAAACTATAGAAGGCTTTAGAAAAGTACTTGATACTAATTTAATAGGACCATTTATACTATCTAGATTAGTAGCTCCTATTATGAAGAACAATAAATATGGAAGAATAATTAATATATCTAGTACCACTGGTATAGATACATATTATCCATATAGTTTAGATTATGATGCTTCTAAAGCAGGGTTAATTAATTTAACACATAATCTTGCTGAAATATATAAACCATATATTAATGTAAACTGTGTATGTCCAGGATGGATGGATACAGATATGAATAAAGAATTAGATAAAGATTATATTGAAGAAGAATGTAAGAATATTAAACTAGGTCGTTTTGGAAAGCCTGAAGAAGTTGCTAAAGTAGTAGCATTCCTTGCAAGTAATGATGCTAGTTATGTAAATGATGCTATTATTAGAGTAGATGGGGGAGAAAAATAATGGAAATAAAAGATAAAGCAGTAGAACTAGTAAATAACGCTGAATTAGAGCTAGATTCTATATTTAAAGAAATAGATAGATTAGAAGAAATAAATAGTTTAAAAGTATTAAATGCTTTCCATAATGCTGAAATATCAGAAGCACACTTTAACTCTACAACTGGATATGGTTTTGGAGATATAGGTAGAGATGCTATTGAAAAAGTATTTGCTGAAGTACTAGGAGCAGAAGATGCTTTAGTACGTAATCAAATGATTTCAGGATCACACGCTTTAACAGTATGTTTATTTGGACTATTAAGACCAGGAGATACTATGCTTAGTATTTCAGGACTTCCATATGATACTCTTCATGAAGTAATAGGTATCACTGATAATCCTAGCTCATTAAAAGCATGGGGAGTAGATTATAAACAAATAGATTTAGTAGATAATGATTTTGATATTGATGCTATTAAAGCTTGTTTAGAAAATAAAAAAATTAAGCTTATAGAAATACAAAGATCTAAAGGATACTCTACAAGAAAAAGTTTAACTATTGATAAACTTGAAAGAGTTATAAAAGCTATTAGAGAAGTAGATAAAGAAGTTATTATTATGGTGGATAACTGCTACTGTGAATTTGTAGAAACAAAAACTCCTCTTGAAGTAGGAGCAGATATAATGGTAGGTTCACTTATTAAAAACTTAGGTGGAGGTATTGCTCCTAATGGTGCTTATATAGCTGGAAGAAAAGACTTAGTAGAACTTGCTAGTGAAAGACTTACAGTTCCAGGAGAAGGTAAAGAAGTAGGACCAACACTAGGAGTAAATAAATCATTCTTACAAGGAATATATATGGCTCCTCAAGTAGTTGCAGCATCCTTAAAAACAGCAATACTTACTGCTAAAGTACTTGAAGACTTAGGCTTTGATGTAGAACCTAGATATAATGAAAAACGAGCTGATATAGTAGAAAATGTTATATTTAGAGACCCAGAAAAACTAATTAGTTATGTAGGTTCTATACAGGAAGCATCTGCAATAGATGCTCATGCTAAAGCTGTTCCTACAGAAATGCCTGGGTATGAAGATTTAGTTATTATGGCATCTGGTTCATTTACACAAGGATCATCTATTGAAATATCATGTGATGGACCTATAAGAGAACCTTTTATAGCATATCAACAAGGCGGTCTTACATATAAATATGGTAAGATAGCAATAATGAATGCCGTAAGTAAATTAATCGATTAAAGCACTTATGTGCTTTTTTTGTGGTATACTTTATATAGTAGGTGACTATAATGAATGTAATTGAGTTTATTAAAAAATATGGTAATACTTCTTTTGAAGAGAAACCCTTAAATGATGCAGATAAACTTTTATTTGGACTTTTATCTTATGTATATTATAATGGTGCTGCTCCTAAGTGTGAAAATGAAAAAAAGACTATTAAAGAAGTAGCAGAAACCTTCTTTGAAAGTAATACAAGAGAAAGTCTAAAAAAGAATATTCTTGCTATAAGAGGTTCTATTAAATTATTAAAACTTATTCAAAATAAAAAAAGATATCAAGATCTTTATATGTATAATGATACTTATATAGGAGATGATTCTCAGCAGTTTTCAGCTATATGTATAGAAATAACTCCTAGTTTAATATATGTATCTTTTGAAGGAACTGATCAAAGAATAAGTGGATGGGAAGAAGATGCTAAAATGGCATACATGTTCCCAGTAAAAGCTCAAAGACACGCTATTAGATATTTAAATAAACATTTTTCATTTAAAAAATGTAGTATTATTGTAGGAGGCCACTCTAAAGGTGGTAATCTATCACTAGTAGCAAGTATGTATTGTAACTGTTTAGTAAGAAATAAAATAGTAGAAATCTATTCATTTGATGGACCAGGTCTTACTAAAAAAATGATTGATTCTAAAAGATATAAAAGAATTGAAAATAGATTTTATCATGTAGTACCACATAACTCAGTAGTAGGTATGCTTATGAGAAATGGTAATAACGATATCGTTATTAAAACTAGTGCTAGTGGAATATTAGGACACTACGCTGAAAGATGGCAATTTGAAGATCATAAGTTTAAAAGAGTTAAATTAAGTAGATCTTCTAGAGTAGTATATAATGGTATTCAAACATGGGTTGATAAGTACTCTAAAAAAGAATTTAAACTATTTACACAGCAGGTATTTAGTCTTTTTAAAAAAGAAAATGTAACTAGTTTACTTGAAATATTTGAACATCCTAAAATATTAATTAATATTTATAAGAATACCCATGATTTAGATCCTATCGTATCAAATATGGTAAAAGACTTAATTGATATATTAGTAGATTATTCTAAAGAGGCATTTACCTCAATATTTAAAAGATAATTACTTAGATAATTATCTTTTTTAATGTTATAATAATACTGGAGGATTACTATGGAAATAAAAGATAACTTACTAATAATTGGACCTTCATATTTAAGAAAGAATATACTTGAAGAAAATAAATTAAAACATAATATAAAGTATATAGATGAATATGAATTAATAGATAAAAATATATATACCTATAAAGACGGGGTACTATCTTACCTTGATAAGAAAGAAAATATCTCTCCAGAACTATGTAATATCTATTTAAATAATATGTATGATATAGATATTAATAAGAATTATAAGTCTAAAAAACTTAATAAACTAAGTGTTATAAAAAAAGACTTAATAGATAAAGGATATATTATCTTTAATGACAACTTTAAAAAGTATTTAACTAATAAAGATATCTTAGTACTTAATAATCATTTTGATAAAAGAGTATCTAATATAATAAAAGAACTTGATAAAGTAAATCATATTACTTATGAAGAAGATAAAGCACCTTTAAAGAAAGATATAATAGTTAAAGAATGTCAAACTCTAGAAGATGAAGTTATTTTTGCTGCAACTTCTATAGTAGACTTAATTAACAAGGGAGTAGATATAAATAATATCTATATTAATAAATTAAGTGATGATTATAAAGGAGTATGTATACGTATATTTGATATGTATGGAATTCCAACATCATTTAAGAAAAACAGTTTATATTCTATAGAAAGTGTAAGAAATTTGCTAGATAATATTTCCCTTGACGACAACATATTATCTATAAATGAAAAGTTAGGCTCGCTTGATAGTAAACTATCAAATAAACTTGTAAGTATCTTTAATAAATACGTTGATTTTGAATATTTTAGGGATGTAAAGGAAGAAATTATCTATGAATGTAAAAATACATTGGTAGATTTATATCCACTTGATAGAAGTATTAAAGAAGTAAGTTATAAAACTAAATATTTAAATAGTAATGAATATATCTTTATATTAGGATGTAATGATGCATCTATTCCTTATGTATATAAAGATGATGATTTCTTAAGTAATGAAGAAAAGAAAGAACTTAATTTAAATAGTTCACTTAAGCTATCTAGATTAGAGGAATCTTATTTTATAGATTATGTAAATAGTAATAACGTAATACTATCTTATAAATTAAAAGATACTAGTAGTGAATATGCACCATCAAGTGTATTTAATAAGTATTCTAACTTTACAAAAGTTAACTACTGGTATGGATTTGATAATAAAGAGATTAATAAATTACGTCTTGGAAGTAAACTAGATAACTATTTTAAATATAATGAAGAAGATGACACATTATATTTACTTAGTAATATTAATCTTAATTATAAAGATTATGACAATAACTATACAAAGATAAATTTTGATACTATAAAAAGAGAAACTAATAATAAACTAAATATATCTACATCTTTATCAGATGTATATTATGGATGTAAATTTAGATGTCTACTTAATAATATTTATAAAGTAGAAGAGTTTACTCCTACCGTAGCGCAAAAAATAGGATTATTCTTTCATGATGCATTATGTGAATATTTTAAAGATGGTAATGATTTAGATACTATTATTGAAAGTAAACTTGATAAATATTTTACTGATGGTACTAAGAAAGAAAACTTTTATAAAGAAAAGTATTCTAAATCTTTAAACGAATTAGTAGGTATTATAGAACAGCATCTAAATAATACTAATTTTAAAAACACTTTCTTTGAAAAAAGAATTACTGTGGAAAAACCAAATGACTTAGGTATAAAAATAACAGGTGTAATAGACAAAATACTTACATTTGAAGACAAAGATAGTACTTATGTAATAGTAATAGATTATAAAACAGGTAATCCACATGACTTTAGAAATGCTGTATACGGTATAGATATGCAGTTAGGATTCTATTTCTATTTAATAAATCATTCTAATTTATTTAAGAATCCTAAATTTGGAGGAATGTACCTTCAAAAGATTATGAATGATGTTCTAAATTATGATAAGAAAAGATCTTATGAAGAACAACTATCTAATTTATCTAAACTAAATGGATATACTACAGATAATGCATTTATTGTAAGTAACATTGATACTACTTTATCACCAGGTGATAGTTCTCCTTTTATAGGAAGTCTTAAACTTACTAAAGATGGGGGATTTACAAAACAATCTAAAGTAATAAGTGATGATACATTTAAAGAAGTAATGGATATTATTTCAAGTAAAATAGAAAGTGCAATTACTGATATAAATAAATGTGATTTTGAAATAAATCCTAAAGTATTAGATGGAAAGAATATTTCTTGTCAGTACTGTACATTTAAAGATATTTGTTATAGAACGCATGATAATGAAGTAGAACTTGATAAAACGCTTAAGGATAACTTTTTAGGAGGTGAATCTAATGAAGATGAAGCCGGAAAATAGTACATGGACTGATGAACAGTGGGAAGCTATTACTCATGAAGGAGAAAATACTTTAGTATCAGCAGGAGCAGGTTCTGGTAAAACAGCTGTACTATCTACAAGAGTAATTGAAAAGATAAAAGATGGAATGTCTATCGATAAGTTAATACTTATTACCTTTACAAATGCTGCCGCATTTGAAATGAAGACACGTATTAAAGATAAATTAGAAAAACTTATAAAAGAAGACCCATCATATAAAGAACAACTAGATCTTTTAGATCAAGCATACATTACAACATTTGATGGCCTAGCTTTATCTCTTGTAAAGAAGTATCACTATCTCCTAGGAGTAGATAGATCTATTAATATTATTGATAATGTTGATCTAAATATGAAGAAAAAAGCATTATTAGATCAAATTATTGAAGATTCTTATGATAATAAAGAGTTTACAGATATGCTAGATATTTACACTAATAAAGATGATGAAAGTATAAAAGAAATAATATCTAGTTTCTATGATTCTATGGATATTATTCTAGATAAAAAAGAATACTTAAATACTTATATTGATAAATATTATAGTAAAGAAGCACTTCTTAATTATTTAACAAGTTATATGGATATTATCTATAGAACAAAAGAAATAATTATTAATATGGTGGATAATTTATCATCATTTAAAGATAACTTTGATAGAATTACTAAATTTAAATTAGCAGTTGAGCCTCTAAAAGAAGCTAAAAACTATCAAGATATAAAATATACTATAAATGAAATATCATTTCCTATTATGTCTAAAAAACTAGAACTAGATGAAGAAGATAAAGAAGCACTAAAAAAATATAATAAAAAGATTACTGAATATAAAGATTCTTTAAAAGATTTAACATCGTATTCTAGCTTAGAAGAAATAGAAGAAGAAATATTAGAAACAAAACCATTTGCTAAAGTAGTCGTAGATATTCTTTTAAAACTAGATTCTAAAGTTGAAGAATATAAAAGAAGTATTAATTCGTACTCATTTAGTGATATAACAAGACTTGCTATAAAACTTCTTGAAGGAAATGAAGAAGTAAGAGATTCTATTAAAAATAATACTAAAGAAATAATGATAGATGAATATCAAGATACTAATAGAATAGGTGACTACTTAGTAAGTTTAATAAGTAATAATAATGTTTATATGGTAGGAGATGTAAAACAATCTATTTATAGATTTAGATATGCTGATCCTAGTATCTTTATGGAAAAATATCAAAACTATAAAAATGGTAATGGTGGTCATGTAATAGATTTAAATAAGAACTTTAGATCTAGAGATGAAGTACTATCTTCTATAAATGATATCTTTGAATATATCATGGATGAAGATGTTGGCGGAGCAAACTATTCTATTGGACATAAAATGATTTTTGGATTCTTAAAATTCTTAAATCTTGTTAAAAGTAACTATAATCTAGAAGTATATGATTATAGTACTGAAGAAGAGTATAGTAAAGGTAAATCTAAGGATATAATAGAAGCCTTTATAATAGCAAAAGATATTAAAAATAAACTAAGTAGTGGTATGGAAGTATATGATAAAGAAGAGGGTATTAGACCTATACAGGAAAAAGATTTCTGTATAATAGCCGCATCTAAAACACATTTTGATACCTATAAAAAAGTACTTGATTACTATGGTATAAAGTCTCTTTTATATAAAAATGAAGAATTCTCTTCATCAAATGAAATATATGTTTTAAGAAATATATTAAAACTAATTAATAATATTAAAAATAATGAGGATATTAAATATCCATTCTTATCTATAGCAAGATCTTACTTATTTGATTATAAAGATAATGATATCTTTACTAGTATTACTAATAATGATATGAGAAGTAATCCTATATTTAAAGATTTATTTGATAAGATAGATAACCTTGTAATTAAAAGCGATAATGAATCTATAAGTAATTTACTTTTATCTATATATAAAGAATTTGATATGTATTCTAAATCTATTAGAATAGGTAATATTGATTCTATAACAGTTAAACTAGATTACTTAGTAAAGAATGCTAAGAATTTAGAAGAAGTAGGGTATACACTTTCTGATTATATAGAATATTTAAATGATATTTACACAGGAAAACTAGATATAGAAATGGATAATAAACCTGATCCTAAGACAAATGCTGTTAAGATAATGACAATACATGCATCTAAAGGATTAGAGTTTCCTATATGTTATTTTCCAGATATGTATAAAGAATATAATGATAGAGATTTAAACTCTAAGTTTATGTTTGATTATAAATATGGATTTATAATGCCAGTATTTAATGAAGGTAAAAAAGATACTATTATTAAAACACTAGCAAAAGATAACTATTATAAAGAAGATAGGTCTGAAAAAATAAGAACTCTTTATGTAGCGCTTACTAGAGCTAGAGAAAAACTTATTATAGTAGCACCTCTTTCTGAATCTAAATACTTAGAACTGCCATTTATAAATGGTAAAGTATCAAAGTTAGAAAGAGTAAAACATAAAAGTTTCTTAGATGTACTTGGTAGTATTAAATCAGTACTTAAAAAATACATAACTCATGTTAATTATGAAGTAGATACTAATTATTTAAAGACTTCTAAAAAAGATATTACTAAGATAAAGAAATTACCTTATAAGTTTAATGAAAAGTATTTAAATATAGATAGTAGTATTACAGAAGAAAAAAGTTATTCCCATACTAGAACTGAAATAAAGAAAATAGATTCTTCTTTTGGTACATATATCCATGAAGTATTAGAATACTTAGATTTTAATAATCCTAAAGAAGATATAAATAATTATAATGTGGATAACTTTATGAAGAGTAAAATACTTAAACTATTTGAGGCGCCTTTTATAAATAAGGATGCTAAAGTATATAAAGAATATGAATTCTATAATAACGATACTAAAGGTATAATAGACTTACTTCTAGAATATGAAGATAAGTTTATAGTAGTAGATTATAAGCTTAAAGATATAGAAGAAGATTATTACGTAGAGCAAGTTAAAGGATATATGGAATATATAAAATCTATTACAAGTAAAAAAGTAGAAGGATATCTATATTCTGTAATAGATTCTACTTATAAAGAAATAAAATAGTTATTTACTTTTTAAAAACTTGTGATAAAATATACTTATAAATCAATGACGAAGACTAGTAGTAAAATGATTATTAATAGAGAACTTATGGCTGGTGGAAATAAGTAATATAGTTTTATGAATCTACTTCTAAGAGGAACTAATACTTCCCGGTGATGAGCCGTTATCTAATTAAGTATATAAAAGGATGGTACCGCCTATATAGGCTCCTTATACCATTCTTTTTTTGTTAGAAAGGTGCAATATGATTAAATTACATGATGATGAAATAGTCCTTGATTTATCTATAGAGTTTGAAAATTCTTTATTCTTTCATATAAATAGAAAAGAAGATAATAAACATATAGGTAATTGTGGACTTAGACTTGATAAGAATAAAAATAATTATATATTAGGAAATATTGAGTATGAAGTATTTAATGAGTACCAAGGTAATAACTATGCTTATAAGGCATGTTTACTTCTTGGAAAAGTAGCTTCTATGAAAGGAGCAACTTCTTTAATACTAACAGCAAATCCTGATAATATAGCATCTATTAAAACAATAGAAAAATTAGATGTAAAACATTTAGAAGTAAAAAAAGTACCTAAATCACATTACTTATATAAGAAAGGTGATAGGTACGTAACTATATATGAATGGAATATAGAAGGAGAGAGAAAAAATGATAGACATAAAATTAATAAGAGAAAATAAAGACTTAGTAAAAGAAAACATTAAAAAGAAATTTCAAGATGAAAAATTAAAACTAGTTGATGAAGTATTTGATATGGATGAAAAGGTTAGAAAAGTACAGTTTGATGTAGACAACCTTAAAGCTGAAAAAAATAAAATATCAAAAGAAATTGGTATGTTAATGGGACAAGGTAAGAAAGATGAAGCTGAAAAAGCTAAAGCTAGAATTGCTGAAATCTCAAATGAAATTACTAGTGGTGAAGAAGAAAAAGTTAGACTAGATGAAGAAATCAAATCTAGAATGATGGTTATTCCAAATATTATTGATGAATCAGTACCAGTAGGTAAAGATGATTCTGAAAATGTAGAAGTAGAAAAATTTGGAGAACCAGTAGTACCATCATATGAAATACCATATCATGCAGATATCATTGATAGATTTAATGGTCTTGATAAAGAATCAGCAGGACGTACTTCAGGAGAAGGATTCTATTATTTACTAGGTGATGTAGCAAGACTTCATGAGGCTATGATAGCATGTGCAAGAGATTACATGATTGATCATGGATTTACTTATGCTATACCTCCATTTATGATTAGATCAGATGTTGTAACAGGAGTTATGTCATTTGCTGAAATGGAATCAATGATGTATAAAATTGAAGGTGAAGATTTATACTTAATAGGTACTTCTGAACACTCAATGATAGGTAAATTTAAAGGACAAATGCTTAAAAAAGATACTTTACCTATTAACTTAACTTCTTATTCTCCTTGCTTTAGAAAAGAAGGAGGGTCACACGGTCTAGAAGAAAGAGGTTTATACCGTGTACATCAATTTGAGAAACAAGAAATGATCGTTATCTGTGAACCAGAAGATTCTATGGAATGGTATAACAAGATGTGGAAGCTTACTGTTGATTTATTTAGATCATGGGATGTTCCAGTAAGACAACTTGAATGTTGTTCTGGAGATTTAGCAGATCTTAAAGTTAAATCATGTGATATTGAAGCATGGAGTCCAAGACAACAAAAATACTTTGAAGTTGGATCTTGTTCAACTTTAGGAGATGCTCAAGCTAGAAGACTTGGTATTCGTGTAAAAGGAGAAAATGGTAACTACTATCCACATACATTAAATAATACAGTAGTTGCAACTCCAAGAGGTTTAATTGCTTTAATTGAAAACAATTATAACGAAGATGGAAGCATTAATATACCAAAAGTATTAGTTCCATATATGGGTGGAAAAACTAAAATTGAAGTTAAAAAATAGATAGATTCAATATGAATTTATCTTTTTTTTTATATAATATATATTTTAGCTTTTTTATATGTTATAATTTAATATAGTAGGAGGCTATAAAATGAAGAAAACACTTGTTGTTTTAGGAATACTTTTTTTATTAACTGGTTGTGGTAAAAGTAAAACAAATATAGAATCAAATTCATTCTTTTTAAAAACGGATAACGGATATCAATTATATAGTATGAATGGATCTATTATAACTGATACAAAATTTGATAAATACAATGAATATAATGATTACTATATTGTAAAAAAAGATGATAAAGTAGGAGTAATAAATAAG
>JAEEGJ010005751.1_pt1 | contig 38332 bp, 38 predicted proteins | sample 8958761 | NCBI WGS metagenome assembly JAEEGJ01 (sample SAMN16246546, study PRJNA631951) | gut metagenome | biome: gut microbiome; feature: rumen; material: RS-attached | host: Bos | place: Iran: Karaj | collected 2018-10
ACGATGTCTTCTCGAAATATCTTGCAGAGAAATACCCCGAGAGCTACGACCACGCCGTGCCCGACGACCTCGTCTATAGCGGCAAGTACCAACTGACGGACAAGGTCCCGTATGTTGCGACTGAGTCGCAACATACAGAACTACCAAACATGGGGCAACTGGTGCTCTCTCCTACCCGCACCTATGCTCCTGTCATCAAGCGCCTGCTTGACGAGCTGCGTCCTGAGATTCACGGCATGGTGCATTGTACAGGCGGTGCCCAAACCAAAGTCCTGCACTTCGTCAGCGACAACTGCCGCGTCGTCAAGGACAACATGTTCCCCGTTCCTCCATTGTTCCGTGCCATCCATGAGTGCTCAGGCACCGACTGGAAGGAGATGTATCAGGTGTTTAACATGGGACATCGCATGGAAATCTATGTACGGCCAGAAGTGGCAGAACAGGTCATTAGCATCTCGAAGTCGTTCAACATTGATGCGCAGGTCGTTGGTCATATTGAGGAAGGCCCGAAGAGTCTGACCATCCAGTCCGAATTCGGCACCTTCAATTATTAAATGTCTCGTAAGCTGAAGTTTTATCTCAGCCCTTAAAGAAAATATGGATAATAACAGTATACTACAAAAACTCGACGGTCTGGAGGCGCGGTTCGAAGAGGTATCAACGCTGATTACTGACCCCAATGTGATTGCTGACCAGAATCGCTTCGTGAAACTGACGAAGGAATATAAGGACTTGGGCGATATCATGGATGCCCGCAAGCGCTATATTGCCTGTCTTAACAGCATCCGCGAGGCCAAGGACATCCTGGCCAATGAGGATGACCCTGAGATGAAGGAGATGGCACGAGAGGAACTTGCCGAGAACGAAGCCCTGCAGCCTAAGTTGGAGGAAGAGATCAAGATTGCCTTGATTCCCAAAGACCCTGAGGACGTGAAAAACGTACAGATGGAAATCCGTGCCGGCACAGGTGGGGACGAGGCTTGCCTGTTTGCAGGTGACCTTTTCAAGATGTACAAAAGCTATTGCGACTCCAAAGGCTGGCAGGTCAGCATTACCAGTGTCAGCGAGGGTGCCGTAGGCGGCTATAAGGAGATTGACTTCGCTGTCAGCGGTGCCGACGTCTATGGCACGCTGAAATACGAGTCTGGTGTCCACCGCGTCCAGCGCGTACCTGCCACTGAAACCCAAGGCCGCATGCACACCAGCGCTGCCACCGTGGCTGTGCTTCCTGAGGCTGACAAGTTTGAGGTGCATGTCAACGAGGGCGAAATCAAGTGGGATACCTTCCGCTCTTCAGGTGCCGGTGGCCAGAACGTGAATAAGGTGGAATCAGGTGTTCGTCTGCGCTATATGTGGAAGAACCCCAACACAGGCGAAACGGAAGAAATACTCATTGAGTGTACTGAAACGCGCGATCAGCCGAAAAATAAGGAACGCGCGCTCTCGCGCCTATATACCTTTATATATGACAAGGAGCACCAGAAGTATATGGACGACATAGCCTCACGTCGTAAAAGTCTGGTATCAACGGGCGACCGCAGTGCCAAGATTCGTACCTACAACTTCCCGCAGGGACGAGTCACCGACCACCGCATTGGCTATACTACCCACGACCTGCAAGGTTTCCTCGGCGGCGATATCCAGGCCATGATTGATGCCCTGACGGTAGCCGAGAATGCCGAGCGCATGAAAGAAACAGAACTGTAATATGAGCGAAAAACTGAAAAAGTTCTGGGCTCCCATGAGAGAGGAGTTCAATAAAGAACACTTCATCGTGAACATCATGGGAGCGTTGGGAATTATCCCATGCGGATGGATAGGCAGAGAACTGGATAACCTTTGGATAAGTTGGGGGTCCTTCCTCCTTTGGTGGGCACTTGTTGTCCTGATTTATTTGACTTATCGTTATCTGAAAAATTAAGAAATATGACACGCAAAGAACTGATAAAACAAATCCACGAGAAGCAGAGTTTTCTCTGCGTGGGTCTTGACCCCGACATCAAGAAGATTCCCCAGTGCGTCATTGACGAGTGCAAAGAAGACCTCGATACTGACGAGGAGTATGACGAGTCGCTGGCCATCATCCTCTTCAACCAGTACATCATCGACGCCACAGCTCCCTACTGCGTGGCCTACAAGCCCAACCTCGCCTTCTATGAGTCACTGGGAGCACGCGGACTGGTGGCCTACGAGGAAACGGTAGCTTATCTCCGCGAGAACTACCCCAACCATTTTATCATTGCTGATGCCAAACGTGGCGATATCGGTAATACCAGTGCCATGTATGCCCGCAGCTTTTTCGAAGGCGACACTCAGGTCGACGCACTAACCGTTGCCCCTTATATGGGTGAGGATTCTGTTTCGCCGTTCCTGGGCTATGAGGGCAAATGGGTTATTCTGCTGGCGCTGACCTCCAACAAGGGTTCACACGACTTCCAGCTGACAGAAGACACACAGGGCGAGCGACTCTTTGAGAAGGTGCTGAAAACCAGCCAGCAATGGGGCAATGACGAGAATATGATGTATGTCGTAGGTGCCACACAGGGTCAGATGTTTGAAGACATTCGCAAAGTAGCCCCCCGCCATTTCCTTCTGGTGCCTGGTGTAGGTGCCCAGGGTGGCAGTTTGGAAGAAGTCTGCAAATACGGCATGCTTCCCGATGATATCGGACTGTTGGTAAATTCTTCACGTGGCATTATTTTTGCCTCCCAGGGAGAAAACTTTGCTGAAGTGGCTGCTGAAAAGGCCAAAGAGCTTCAAGCGCAAATGGCGAAAATCATGCAAAATAATGCTTAGAGGTAGTTAATTTTTAACTATTCACTTTCGCTTTTCACTTTATTTTCGTACCTTTGCAGGCAAAATCAAATAATGTAAATAGTAAATTGTCAAACTGTAAATTGAAATGATACTTGACAAGATAGACGAACTCCTGAAAGAAGTACAGGAACTGAGTGCGCAGAATGCTGAGGAAGTGGAGCAACTGCGACTAAAATACCTAAGCAAAAAAGGTGAGATTACGGCACTGATGAACGACTTCCGCAACGTTGCTGCAGACCAAAAGAAGACCGTTGGTATGAAAATCAACGAGCTGAAGCAATTGGCAACCGAGCGCATCAACCAACTGCGTGAGAACTGTGCCATGCAGGAGAGCGACAGCGAAGGCATCGACCTGACACGCACTCCCTACCCCATTCAGTTAGGCACGCGTCATCCGCTGACCATCGTCACCAACGAAATCATAGACATCTTTTCCCGCATGGGATTCGTGTTGGCTGATGGTCCAGAGGTGGAAGATGACCTGCACGTGTTTACGAAGATGAACTTCGCAGCTGATCACCCCGCACGTGATATGCAGGACACATTCTTTGTGTCACAACATCCCAATGACGTCACCAAAAATATCCTGTTGCGCTCGCACACGTCGAGCGTCCAAGCACGCGTGATGGAGCAGATGCACACCGAGGACGGCAAACTGACAGCCCCCATCCGTGTCATTTGCCCGGGACGTGTATACCGTAACGAGGCCATTACCGCTCGTGCTCACTGTTTCTTCCATCAGGTTGAAGGCCTGTATATTGACAAGAATGTCAGCTTTACCGACCTGAAACAGGTGCTGCTCAGCTTTGCCCGCGAGATGTTCGGACCTGACACGCAGATTCGCCTGCGTCCCTCCTACTTCCCATTCACGGAGCCGAGTGCCGAGATGGACATCTCATGCTTCATCTGCGGCGGCGAAGGTTGCGGTTTCTGCAAGCACACCGGCTGGGTGGAGATTTTGGGATGCGGCATGGTCGACCCCAACGTATTGGAAGAATGCGGTATCGACAGCAAGATATACAGCGGTTATGCCTTTGGCATGGGCGTAGAGCGTATCACCAACCTCAAGTATCGCGTCAGCGACCTCCGCATGTTCTCGGAGAACGACGTTCGCTTCCTCAAGGAATTTGAAGCAGCGAACTAAAGCGAGAAGCGAAAAGGTAAAGAAGTAATAAGAAAACAGGCAAGACAGTGAAGCTCGTAGTAATGACACAACCCACGTTCTTCGTAGAAGAAGACAAGATTATCACGTCTCTCTTCGACGAAGGCATGGACAGCCTGCATCTCTATAAGCCGGAATCCTCGCCTATGTATTCTGAAAGACTGCTGACGCTGCTCCCCAACGAATACTATGGTAAGATTACCGTTCACGACAATTACTACCTGAAGGAAGAATACAAGTTGAGGGGTATTCACATCGGCGATGAGGCGACACCAGCTCCCAAAGGCTACAAGGGACACATCAGTAGAACCTGTACCCAACTTGACCGACTGAAGGAAACCAAAAAGAACGCCGACTACGTCTTTCTGAAATACATCTTCGGTAGCCAGACGGAATCCGGGCAGGAGCCTTCCTTCACTGAGGAAGAACTTCGAGAAGCCTCGCGCAGGGGACTTATCGACCGCCACGTCTATGCCCTGGGGGGCATGAACCTCGACAATATCCGTATGGCTAAGGACTTGGGATTCGGCGGCATCGTCGTTAGCGGCGACCTATGGAACCGTTTCAATATCCATCAAGAGTTGGACTACAAGGAACTTATCGACCACTTCGTCAAGCTACGTAAAGCCGTAGGGTGAGTTCCGAACTGAAAGTTGAAAGTTTGATAATTGAGAATATAAAGATCATGAACACAAACAAAAACTACATGGTGTTTTCGGGTACCGCAACAAAGTACCTTGCAGAGAAGATCTGCCAAAGCTTAGGTTGTCCGCTTGGCGAACTCGCTATTACGAAATTCTCTGACGGAGAGTTTGCAGTATCATACGAGGAGAGTATCCGTGGACGCGACATCTTTCTTGTTCAGAGTACATTCCCCAACAGCGACAACCTGATGGAATTGCTGCTGATGATTGATGCAGCGAAACGGGCTTCAGCACGCACCATCAATGCTGTCATCCCCTACTTTGGATGGGCTCGTCAAGACCGGAAGGACAAACCGCGTGTCAGCATCGGTGCCAAGCTGGTAGCAGACCTGCTTAGTGCTGCCGGTGTCAACCGAGTCATCACCATGGACTTGCATGCCGACCAAATACAGGGCTTCTTTAATGTCCCCGTAGACCATTTGTATGCGTCAAATGTCATTCTGCCTTACCTGCAGAGCTTACATCTGGAGGACCTTGTCATTGCCTCTCCAGACGTCGGCGGTTCCAAGCGTGCCAATACCTACGCTAAGTATCTGGGCTGTCCGCTGGTACTGTGCAATAAGACGCGAGCCCGTGCCAACGTTGTCGCTTCCATGCAGATTATTGGTGATGTGGAAGGCAAGAATGTCGTCATCATCGATGATATGGTTGACACAGCAGGTACTATCACCAAGGCTGCTGACATCATGAAGCAAGCCGGAGCCAAGACCGTTCGCGCCTGTGCCTCACACTGCGTGATGAGCGGTCCTGCCAGTGAGCGCGTTCAGGATTCCGCCCTCGAGGAAATCGTCTTCACCGACTCCATCCCCTACTCACAGCGCTGTGCCAAAGTCAAGCAGCTTAGCGTAGCCGACCTTTTTGCAGAAACAATTCGTAGAGTTATCAACAATGAAAGCATTTCAAGCCAGTATATTATTTAGTCTTGTCGCAGCACTCTGTGCCTGTCAGTCTAATCAATATAAGATTGCAGGTGTCGCAGAAGGCGTTTCGGACGGCGACACCCTGTTCCTTACCAACGATTTAGAAACGGGAGCACCCTGTGACACCATTGTGGTCAAAGACGGCAAGTTTACTTTGAGCGGAGAGACTGACAGCACCGCCCTCTGCATGATCTATAGTGCCAGTCGTAACGAGATTAATGCGCCATTCTTTATGGAGCCAGGTAACATCAGCATCCGCCTGACTGAGACGCCTGGCGGTAGCCGAGTCGGAGGCACCCTGTGCAATGACCAGTGGCAACAGCTCAACGATTCTGTCATCTCTATCGGTAAGGAGATTAACCGCATTGCCGAGCATGTCTACGGCAACAATCTCCCTCAGGAGGAACAGCAGAAAGGCATGGAACAGATTGAAAAGCTGAACCAGCGTTTTGCCAACCTCGTCATTAAGACAGCCGAGAAGAATAATGACAATGAGTTTGGCTACTTCCTTCTGACATACTACCCAGAAGAATTGATAGACAACACAACGCGTGGACGCCTTATCAAGCAGTTGCCTGCTGACATGCGCAAGCGTCCTGCCATCATTCAATGGGAGAAAGACATTGCCAAAACGGAAAAGACTGCCGAAGGTGCAACTATCAGCGACTTCAAGCAACCGTCTGTTGATGGAACTGAAGTGAGCATCATGGATGAAATCAAGAAGAACCGTATTACAGTCATCGACTTCTGGGCATCATGGTGTGGTCCCTGCCGTCAGGAGATGCCTAACATGATTCAACTCTACGACAAATACAGCACAAGCGGTCTCGGCATTGTTGGCATCTCGCTCGACACCGACCGTGATGCATGGATTCAGGCTATTGACCAGTTCGGTATGAAGTGGCCGCAAATGAGCGACCTCAAAGGATGGGAAAATGCCGCTGCCCAACAGTTCAGCATCAGCTCCATCCCTCATACCATTGTCATCGACCAGAAAGGAAAAATCCTCCGTCGTGGTTTGCGTGGAGAACAGTTAGAGAGCTTTGTTGCCGAACAACTGAAGTAATGATACCATTATAAAATAAGAATTGGATGAAGACGACTTGAAACAGTCACTTCATCCAATTCTTGTTTATGGTTAAATCTTAGAAGGGCAGGTCATCGGTGGAACCGTCACCTACCGGTTCTTGTGCGGGAGGAAATGGCGCAGCGGCAGCGTTAGGAGCAGCAGACTGCGGGGGGAAAGGCGTGGCGTCGGCACCGGGAACACCTGCTACCGGAGCGGCACCAGCCACGGGTGCAGCAGCACCACGGACAACGCTATATGCACGCACATCATTAAACCAACGTCCGTTAAACTCATGGGCATCAATGTCAAAAGAGACAGTCAAGTCCTCACCCATTTGAATGTTAAATTGCTTGATGCGGTCCTCGCCGAAGACACGGAACACACACTTTCTGGGATACTGCCCGGGAACCTCAATGACATAGTCCTGTGACATCCATGAATTACCTGTGCGCTGAGACACACCACTACTTGCCGGCAAAACGGCAATGATTCTTCCTGTTAAATCCATAATACTTTATTTGTTTTTACTTGGTCTTTATTGTTTCAGATTGCGAAATTACGGAAAATAATTCTAAAAAGCGAATTTTTCATTCAATATTTTTGCTATTGCGCAAGACTTTTTGTATTTTTGTACTCAATTTACAAGAAATAAAACTAAAAACAGAAATACTCATGAGATTTACCGCATCCAGTACTGCACTCAGCAGCAAACTTAATGCTCTTTCGAGAGTCATCAACAGTAAGAATTCACTGCCCATTCTGGCCGACTTTGTATTCGACATTCAGGCAGGCATTCTCCACCTGACAGCTTCAGACAGCGAGAACGTCATGAAAACCCAACTTGAACTGACAGACAGCGACTCCGACGGCCGCTTTGCCATTGGCAATCACGACCTGTTGGAAGCCGTCAAGGGGTTCTCGGAACAACCTATTACCTTTGATGTAGACACACAGGCTAATATTGCTAAGATTTCTTATCAGAACGGTCTGTTCTCACTGCCTATCGAGAGCGCCGATGAGTTCCCGTTGACACAAAGCATCAGTGACGCTGCCACGGAAATTGTCATCCCCAATGCCCTGCTGGCAGAAAACATCAACCGTTCCCTGTTTGCCACAGCACAAGACGAGTTGCGCCCCGTCATGAACGGCATCTACTTTGACCTGACCCCGGAGTGCTTGGCCATCGTTGCCTCCGACGGTCACAAGCTGGTCCGCAACAAGGTGCTGAGCATCCATAGCGAACAGCCTTCTGCCTTCATTTTGCCCAAGAAACCTGCCTCATTACTGAAAAACCTGTTGGGCAAGGACGGTGGCGATGTCATTATCCGTTTCGACGAGCGCAACGCTCAAATCAGCTATGGCGACGGCGAACTGACCTGCCGTCTCATCGAGGGACGCTACCCCAACTACAACTCAGTGATTCCTCAAAGCAACCCCAACCAACTGACTGTTGATCGTCTGGCTCTGCTGGCAGCACTGCGCCGCGTCCAGCCATTTGCCAACGATTCAAGCAACCTGATTCGCTTCCATGTGGAAGGCGGCACCCTACAGCTTGACGCCGAAGATTTTGACTTCTCGAAGACGGCAACCGAACGCATGTCATGCGACTACAACGGCCAACCGATGAGCATTGGTTTCAAGGGTTCGTCATTCATCGAGATCTTAAGCAACTTCGACTGTCAGGAGGTCATCATCCAGTTGGCAGACCCCAGTCGTGCCGGACTCGTATTGCCGTCAGAACAGCCTGAGAACCAAGATGTGCTGATGCTGATGATGCCGATGCTCATCAACGATTGAGGTTTTGAGTTATAGGTTTTAAGTATGAAACTGAACTTACAAAAGCCATTGGTGATTTTTGACTTGGAGACGACGGGCCTTGACTTGGTTAAGGACCGCGTCATCCAATTGTCCTATATTAAAGTTTATCCTGACGGACACGAAGTTCGTGGTAACGAACTCATCAATCCCGAGAAGCCTATAGAACCGCTGATTACCCAGCTGACGGGCATCTCCGACGATGATGTCAAGGATAAGCCGACCTTCAAACAACTGGCAGCAAAGATAAACGAAGTCTTTTCAGGTTCTGACATTGCCGGCTTCAACTCCAACCATTTCGACGTACCCCTTTTGGCAGAGGAATTCCTGCGCGCCGGTATAGACTTTGACTTTTCAAAGTGCCGCCTTATCGACGTACAGACCATTTTCCACAAGATGGAACGGCGCAACCTTGCGGCAGCCTATAAGTTCTATTGCGGACGAAAAATGGAGGATGACTTCGAGGCACACCGTGCCGACCAGGACACGGAAGCCACCTACCGTGTACTGATGGGCGAACTCGACATGTATGCTCCTGGGGTACAGGAGGAACCGGAACGTGTGTTGCAGAATGACATGCAGTACCTGGCCGACTTCTCGAAGATGAACGACAACGTAGACTTTGCCGGGCGCATCGTATGGGCCGAGGTTAAAGGCCAACGCACCGAAGTATTCAACTTCGGCAAGCACAAGGGCAAGCCCGTTGCTGAGGTACTTCGCTTTGACCCAGGTTATTACAGTTGGATACTGGGTGGCGATTTCACCTACAACACCAAACAAGTGCTTACGCGCATCCGTTTGCGTGAAGCACAGAAATAAGGTATTAGGTAAAAGTGAAAAGTGAATAATTCGCTACCGCAAACTATGTTAAAGGGAAAGAAAATCGTACTGGGCATTACAGGCAGTATTGCCGCCTATAAGTCATGTCTTATCATCCGTGAACTGGTGAAAGCTGGTGCCGAGGTGCAAGTGGTCATTACGCCTGCGGGCAAGGAGTTTATTACGCCTATCACCCTGTCGGCACTGACACAGAAGCCCGTCATCAGCGATTTCTTCTCACAGCGCGACGGCACGTGGCACTCGCATGTGGCACTCGGACTTTGGGCTGACGCTATGCTCATTGCTCCATGTACCGCCTCAACGCTGGGAAAAATGGCAAACGGCATAGCCGATAACATGCTTATTACCACTTACTTGTCGATGAAAGCTCCAGTATTCATTGCGCCTGCTATGGATCTTGACATGTACCAGCATCCCACGACGCAGCAGAATATGCAACGGCTGCTGAGCTTCGGCAACCACATCATCGAACCACAGAGTGGCTTCTTGGCTTCTGGACTGGAAGGCAAGGGACGCATGGAGGAACCGGCGCGCATCGTAGAATACCTTGACTGCTTCTTTGAGAAGAAAGACCTGCTGGGGAAAAAGGTTATGATTACCGCCGGGCCAACCTATGAGAAGATAGACCCTGTACGCTTCATCGGCAACTACTCCAGCGGCAAGATGGGCTTTGCACTGGCTGAAGAGTGTGCCCGTCGCGGTGCTGAGGTACAGCTGATTGCCGGACCGGTATCGGTGACTGCCAAGCATCCTAACATCCAGCGCATCAACGTGGAGAGTTGTGAAGACATGTATCAGGCAACCGTAGAAGCTTTCCCACAGTGCGATGCTGCTATTCTCTGCGCCGCTGTAGCCGATTTCAAACCTGCAACGGTTGCCGGACAGAAAATCAAGCGCGAGAAAGAAGACCTTGTCATCCGGCTCGCTCCCACCCATGACATTGCTGCCACCTTAGGACAGATGAAGCAAGGGCAGATACTCGTCGGCTTCGCCCTTGAAACCAACGACGAGACCGCTAATGCCCAGAAGAAGCTGGAGCGCAAGAATCTCGATTTCATCGTCCTCAATTCCCTCCGCAATGAAGGCACCTGCTTCCAGTCGGACGAGAACCAGGTCAGCATCCTCTCGAAAGACGGCCGTCAGGATTACGAAAAGAAAAACAAGCAGGCTGTCGCCGGTGATATTATCAACCAACTGGCAGCCCGCCTGCAAAAGTAAAAGAGGGTTATTGCACCCGTTTCATTCTATCCACTTGTTCCTTGACGACAGCCAGAGTTGTCGTATCGCTGGCGAACACGGAGTTCAATCCCTGTGCCTCCTGGGCAGGGTCGTTGGTATAGTCGTCACCGACTTGCCATTGCTCGTGTGCAGGCTGTGCGAAACCTCCCCAGCCCCAGAAGTTACAGCCGGCAAACTTACCTCCACGCTCCGCATTGTCAGCAACCAGTGAAAACACATAGCGATAGTAGCCGTCACGACCCTCTGTCGGCGTGTGCAGGTCAAACTTGAATCCGTCACGCGGATAGCCGAATTCCTCCATCACTAACGGCTTGTTCAACTTGTCGCAGATAGCCAGATGGCGGTCAATATACTCCTTCGTATTCTCGCAAGCCTTGGGCAAATGCTCTATCAGTGAGTCCGGCTTGGCCCATCCCCAGTTGTATGGCCACAGATGGACGTTGCAGTAGTCTATATTCTTGTCGGCACAAATGCGCTCATACGAGTCATAGTCGTTCTCGCACCCCCACGAACCTTCACTGCCAACTGAAATCAAGTGGTTCTTATCCAACGAGCGAATCAGGGCAGAAGCCTCTGCCAGCCACTTCTCAAAGGCAGGCAAAGCCGCTTTTGAGAAAGCTCGCGGCTCATTGCCAATCTGCCACGACATGATGGCCGGGTCCTCTGTATATTTCTGGCCTGTATAGCGGTTGGTACGTCCGATGATAAAGCGCACATAGTCGTAGAACAGCTGATGGGCTTTTTCGTTGGTAGCATATTTGCTCATCGCCTCCATAAAAGCGGGATAGCCGACATCGTCCGGACGCGGCTGCTTGCCTGCTCCCGCCTGCTCCAGATAGTAGCCATAACCCCCGCTCCACTCCCAGGAGTTGTTCAGGTAGAGCACGGCCACCATCTTCCGCTTGCCCATCTCCATCAAAAGATAGTCAAGACCAGCCAGTATCGTATCGTTATAGACACCGGGCTTCACCTGAAGCGTCGGCTCTACCTTCGTCTTGACGCCACGCTCACCATCCGATCCCACCAGAACGCGAAGATTATCGATACCCATACGCTTCATCTCGTCCAACTCTTTCAGCAGACGCTGTCGGTCGCTCCCCTGCCCTTCCGAGCCCAAGATGGCGCCATACCAGAAATTGGTTCCGACATAGTAATACGGTTTCCCGTCACGCACAAAGTGTCCGTTCTCCACACGTACAAAATCAGCCTCCCCGGCTCCCTGCTGCTGACAGGCCACCGTCAGTGCTGCCACAGCCAGTAATAAAAGTAGTTTCTTCATAAACTTTCGATTGCTTTAGTAATATTTTCTGCAAAGGTACGAATAAGCGAGAACAATTCAAAAGGAAAACCTGTTTTTCTTTTGATTGTCGAGCGTGAGTACCTTCAGCCGCAGGCCAAAGGTAGTGCAAACAGAGCGAAAAACCCAATCATTTTGAGCTTTTCCGAGGTTCAGCCGACCCTTCAAATGTGCTATGCTGGTTAGGTCGGAGCTCAAAGGCCACGAGCCCGAAGCTGAACGACCTTCAGCCCGAAGCTGAACGACCTTCAGCCCGAAGCCCTCTTACTCTTTCGCTTCTCGGCCATTCAAACTTGACGGCTCTCGGCTTGTCGAATGCCCCTCAATACAGCATTTCATGGGCCACGGTGGGAAATAATATGTCCGACGGTGGAAAAAAATATGTCTGACAGAGGGAAATAATATGCCCCGATTTACCTCTGCGGGGCATATTATTTGATAGAACGGGATATAAAATTCGATGCCGCGAGGCATCAAATTCCAAACGCCCGGCAATAATAAGATAAAGAAGTTGCAAGCGTATTTTTCTTCCCAAAATTTTGGATAATTGGGATAAACACATTACTTTTGCAGCAAAAACCATGGATAAGAGATTGAACGACGTACTGCTGCGTAACGTAAGCCTGCTGTCGAAGCTGACCGAGCAGGAAGTAAGCATGATGCCGGCCATAGAGGCTCCACTGCCTTCTGTAGAGCAGGTAAAGGAAATAGTCAGGCTGGTAAAGACGATTATCTTTCCCGATTATTTCAACAAGCGGCAGCCTGATGAGACTATCCGCTCTTACTATATCGGCGTCCACATGGAGGAACTTCAACAGCTGCTGACCAAGCAGATAGCCCACGGTCTGCAGTTTTGCGAAGACTGCGACTCTATCAAGACCAAGGCTCAAATATATGGGGAGGCTGGGCGACTGGCTAACGAATTCCTCGACGCATTGCCCGAGATCAAGCGACTGCTGTACACGGACGTCCAGGCCATGTTCGACAACGACCCTGCCGCACCGAACTACGGCGAAGTCATCTTCTGCTATCCGGTGGTGGACACGATGACGCACTATCGCATTGCCCATAAGTTGCATGAGTTGAAAGTCCCCGTCATTCCGCGCATCATCACCGAGCAAGCCCACTCCAAGACGGGCATCGACATCCATCCCGGAGCACAGATTGGCGAATACTTCGCCATCGACCACGGCACGGGTGTGGTTATCGGCGAAACCTGCATTATCGGCAACCACGTCACTCTCTATCAGGGTGTTACCCTTGGTGCCAAGAGTTTCAAGTACGACGAGCAGGGCAACATGCTGAACGTGCCGCGCCACCCGATTATTGAGGACCACGTCACCGTCTATTCCAACGCTTCCATCCTGGGGCGCATCACCATCGGCCACCACTCCACCATCGGCGGCAATATCTGGCTGACGCACGACGTAGCACCGCACTCACGCATTCTGCAGTCGAAGGCCGTCGATGTCTCGTTCAACGGAGGACTTGGCATTTAAAAGAAGGACAAATGAAGGTTATTGTATCAGAAGAGATAGAACAGGTGTGCCCTGAGTTTGTCGGAGCTTGTGTGGAGGCAACAGTTGTCAACTCGCCCTATAGTGAAACACTTTGGCAGGACATTGACGGTTTTTGCAACAAGTTTCGTGAAGAACTGACAACGGAATCACTGAAAGAGATAGCCAGCATCGCAGCAACAAGACGGGTTTATAAGGCCTGTGGCAAAGACCCGTCACGATACCGCCCTGCTTCCGAGGCACTGATACGCCGAATACTTCAAGGAAAGGGACTATACCAGCTGAACACTTTGGTAGACTTAGTGAACCTGGCATCCATCGCCTTTGGCTATAGCATCGGGGGCTTTGATGCTGAAAAGTTCGAAGGCAATACGCTGACATTAGGTATCGGGCGCGAAGGTGAACCGTATGAGGGTATTGGCCGTGGAATGATTAACATCCAGGGGCTGCCTGTCTACCGTGATGCCAAAGGTGGCGTGGGAACACCTACCAGTGATAACGAAAGAACCAAGATTTCAGAACATACCAGTCACCTGTTAGTGCTCATCAACGGCTATGACGGCAATGAGCAACTTGTAAGGCAGAATGCAGAATACATACAGAACTTGCTCCGTAAACATTGCCAAAGCGACGGTGGAACGTATTACATTTACAAATAGAACAGTATGAGAAGAATAGTCATCGTGGCGCTGCTTGCCATCATGCCAGCAATAGTCCTTTGGGGACAAACAGTCACAGAATCATCCAACGAAGGACACCAGATTGCAACCCAAGGAACAATACGAGTCAAAATGCAAACCAGTCTGGGCGACATCATTGTCCGCCTGTACGACAGCACCCCTATCCATCGTGATAATTTCGTGAAACTGGTCAAGGAAGGTTTCTATGACGGCACCTTGTTTCACCGTGTCATCAAGAACTTTATGATTCAGGGCGGCGACCCCAACTCAAAAAATGCGACAGCAGACCAACAGCTGGGCACCGGCAGTCCTGACTACACTTTAGAAGCAGAAATCAGAAGCGGCCTATACCACAAGCGGGGAGCCTTGGCTGCGGCAAGGAAAGGAGATGAAACAAATCCGGAGCGAAGGAGTAGCGGTTCACAATTCTATATCGTATGGGGACGCACCTTCAGCCCGCGCCAAATGGAATTCCTCGTCGAAAAGATGAAGTCAGAGCATCCTGAAACTGGCGGTTGGACGGAAGAGCAACAGAACATCTATGCAACCGTAGGAGGTTCACCACACCTTGACGGTGAATATACCGTATTTGGCGAAGTCGAGCAGGGGCTTGACGTGGTGGAGAAAATACAAAACGCGCCTACTGGCATCGCAGACAGGCCCGTCGAGGACATCGTCGTAAGGATGACCGTGATTGAATAGGCAGTTCGTCGCCTTCGAGCTATATAGTTCGAAGGCGACGAAGAGGAAGCTCGAAGGCAACGAAGAGGAAGCTCGTTGAAACCCAAGCCGTAGAGCGCAGAATGACTACACGTACTTACTGCAGTTTCTTGGCAAATTCGCCGCTGGCTTTTACGGAGTCAGCTGTGCCGCGGGTGAAGCTGCGCGTCCAATAATCCCAGTCGAAGCGGCTGTCGTAAGTCATATCGAAGTAGATGTCACGGGTTGTTCCGTCATCCATATAGCCACGGAAATGGTTGCTGGTGAGGACATAGTCGTAGATGTAGACGGTGTTCCAGCTATCAGCATAGTTGATGCGGATGTTACCGTTGACGACTTCCCAATTAAATTCACAATAATAGTAGTCTCTGTCACGGCTGTACATGTTGTAGTCCACCTCGTAACCCCAACCGCCATAGCTATTCACACGCTCGAAATACATGGTGGTTCGGTAGCTGTCACCCGATAATCCGAAACGGTCACGGAGATAAGTGTCAATATAGCCAGTCCAAGTTCCTTCCAGGGTGTAAGCCTCTTCCCTGTCTTCCACATCATTCCAAAATCTCTCGTCACAGCTGGTGAATACAGTTGTAGCTGTCAAGGCCATGATGGCCATCGTGAGGTAAGTATAAATCTTCTTCATAGTCGTAATACTTTTAATTGTTCAACTTCTGATGCTGCAAAGGTAGGCATTGTTTCTCACCTTTGCAAACAGAAATTCCTATTTCAAAGTAGGGATTTTCCTATTTTGTCGTAGGAACTTCGTACATCCCTACTCTGCCTCAACCGTTTCCTCTTCCTTTTTCTTACCAAACTCAGGGTCGATGTCCAGGAACCAGGTCACGACGTAAGTCAGCGAACAAGCAACCACGACGATGAGGAAGAAGGTCTTATAACCTACAGCTTCCTGCAGAGCACCTGCGAAGAGTCCGGGAATCATCATCGACAATGCCATGAATGCCGTACAAAGTGCATAGTGCGATGTCTTATGCTCGCCCTGACTATAATAAATAAGGTATAGCATATAGGCCGAGAAGCCGAAGCCATAGCCAAACTGTTCGATAAAGACGCAGACGTTAATGGTTAACAGACTCTGTGGCAGGGCATAACTCAGATAGACATACACCAGGTCAGGCAGCGTGATGGCCAACACCATCGGCCACAACCAGCGCTTCAGACCGTCGCGGCTGGCAACGATGCCGCCCAAGATACCGCCTAAAGTAAGGCCTATGACGCCCACGGTACCTTGCACCAGGCCATACTCTCCGTCGGAGAGTCCCATTCCGCCGTTACGCGGTGCGTCCACAAGGAAGAGCGCACTGACCTTAGCCAGCAGTCCTTCAGGCATGCGGTAGAACAGCATAAAGCAGATGCCCGCCCATACCTGCGGCTTTTGGAAGAAAGTGACCAGTGTCTGACGGAACTCATTCAGGATGCCACTGACCGACCGCTGCATCTTATCACTGTCTTCCGACGGTTTTGGCAAGGCCCAGCCGTGGTAGAGCCACAGGGCGATGAAAAGACCTGCCATCAGATAAAACACCAGACTCCATGAATACCGGATATTACGCGTCAGCACCTGCAAGGCACCTGCCATTCCTACCAGCAAACCCGACGAGAAGATGGTGGCTATGCGATAGAAGGTCGAACGAATGCCCACAAAGTAGGCCTGCTCGTGCTGGTCAAGTCCCAGCATATAGAAGCCGTCGGCAGCAATATCGTGCGTAGCACTGCTAAAGGCCATCAACCAGAAAAAGCACAACGACCCTTGCAACCACCACGGCCCGGGGATGGTGAAAGCCACACCAGCCAATGCCGCGCCGATGAGCAGCTGCATGGTGATAATCCACCAACGCTTCGTCTTGATTATATCAACGAAAGGACTCCACAGGGGTTTGATGACCCACGGCAGATAGAGCCACGAGGTGTAAAGGGTAATATCTGCATTCGACAGACCGAGGCGCTTGTACAAGATCAGTGAGATGGTCATCACGGCCACGTATGGCACACCTTCGGCAAAATAGAGCGTAGGCACCCAGGCCCACGGGTTTCTCATACTAAAACCACATTTCATAAAGAATCATGCTTACCAGTTAATATATTCGTTTAATTTCTGCATTGCGATAGTAATGTAGCAATATCTGTTCGTAGGAATAGCCTTGCTGACCCATCACGGCTGCACCAATCTGACAAAGACCGACACCATGTCCCCAACCCTTGCCATGGAGGCGGAAACCGGTAGCTGTCCGTTCCACGTCGAAGGCAGAGCTATAGAGGTGGGTCTCGCTGAGCGCACGTCGGATTTCCAGTTCCTTTCCGATGGTCAGTGTCTTCTTGGTGCCGACAATCATCAGTTTCCAGATGCGTCCGCTCTTGCCACGCTCCAACGGGATGAGGTCGGTAATGGTACCGAAATCATCCTTCAGCTTAGTGGAAATAAGTCTGGAAATCTCGTCCACGGTATATTCCACCGTCCAATGATAGAAATCGTTTGTCTCCTGGTCATAGTCGTTCAACACCTGTGAGAGGACTGCCTTGTCACTGGTGTTGCAGAAGGGGTCTTCAACCGATATAAGATATGGTTTCGGAGTATCCTCCCAGCAATACTGGAATTCCTCGGTGCGGCCTCCGCAACACTTTGAGAAGCGGGCGTCGCAAATCTCATAATCTGCACCACTGCTGCCTGACGAACACAATATCTGTCCACGTGTAGCTTTCAGTGCCTGCTCCACCGCCTTGCTCGTCTGTTTGGTAATGCCCTGATAACGCTGGCAGTGGTCGTCGGCACAGACATCGAAAATGGTATGGTCCTCACGGTCGTACCAGCGTATCATTTCATCGTCCTTCTTCACAAACGAGAAGAAACCATCGCCATGCTCAGCTCTCTCCTCACGACGCTTCATCTGTGCCAACAGCCACGAGCGACTGATGACGGCATGAGCCTTCAGCAGTTCAAGGCCTGCAGTGGCTTTCATCTCGCTGGAGATGACTGAAGCGAGGTACTGCTCTACGGGCAGCTCATTGATGGCCGTAATCCTGTCAGCCTCGACCACCAGCCGCAACGTACCTAAAAATGTCTGTGTCTCCTTGCGCTCCCAATGGAAGTTGACGCCGATGGTGACATCGAAGAGTGAGAACGAGGCATCAGCGCATTGTGGCGTGAACGTCAATTCACGATACTGATTGCCATTCCATAGAATGCCACCCTCGGAGAACTCCACGAGCTGATTGCCTTTGATGGTCTCACCCTTGGCTATGTATGGTGCATTCAGCGAGAACTGTATCTTCTGACCACTGACAATGCCTACCTTGACATCGGGCTGTTTGGCAGCAACAGGCATGGCAGGAGTAGCGACGGAGATGCGTTTCAGGTTGTCTATGACTTTCTCCACCTGTTCGTCTGTCAGCGATACTTCCTTCAGGATGTCTAACACCTTCTCCGAGGTCAGACTGCGGAAATCCTGTTCACGGGGGGTAATAATCAGTCCACCCATATCGACGGCACCTGGACTGACCATGCACTCGTCATAACAGCTGGGACGATGCTTCTTCCTGGGCAGCACGACACTCAGCAGGACATCACCAGCACACCACGCAATGACATTCATCATGGGTTCCGTGCCATCGTCCGACGAGGGCAGACTGTTGTAAAGGCTTTTGAACAGACGCTCATTCTCAGCTGCACCATGGCTCCTGATAACAAAAGCGGCTACGGGATAGTCTGCGACATACCAAATACCTTCATCGTCATCCTTCTTGACAATTTCCGTCAGGTTGCGACTCAAACGCTGCCAGGCACACTGCAAAGGCATCACGCCACTGCTGACAGCCTGCAGATGAGCATGGTCTGGAGCCGAAGCGCCACAGTGCGGCCCATTATATAATAAGGTGAGATTCTTGTTACGCAATGCCAGACGCATCATCTCACCATACATCGGCAGGATACGCTGCGGCTGATGATGGACCGTAGGCAGCGTAAAATGGACAGGCATGATAGGAAAGGGATTGACCAGCAGTTCGTAAGCACCGTCAACCACCCGCGTCAACTGCTCGGCCGGACGGTTCTTGGCACAAAGAAAACACGGTCGCTGGGCGATGGAGCCAGCATCTATCTTCGCTCCTGTTGAGCGAATACGTGCAGGATTCCACTGTACCAGCATGGAGCACGAGTCAACGGGGAGCTCACGCACCTGCACACGGCTCAAGTCACGATAGCGTTGGCACACCTCATCCCACGTTTGGAGCTGGCGGTTAAAGAAGCGCATCAGCGGTGACTCGCTCAGTACATCATCCCGACCTTGCAACATCTGCTGACGGGCATGGAGTTCCATCGTGCGCAAACGGTCCTTATACAGGTTGTTGGCATTAATCTTGTCAATGGAGAGTGCCGCATCGGAGTTGCCACCCCAACGGCGACAAAGGTATAGTTCCGTGAAAATGCGGCCAATCTTGTAACGGCGTGAGAACATCAAGCCCAACGCATAGTCTTCACCATAAGACGTGTTCGGGAAACCCACGCTGCGCAGCAGTGGCGTAAAAAAGGCACGCGGAGCACCAAGGCCATTGATACGCAGGGCATTATTGGCACCATTTTCATCCGTCCATTCCTGATGGGCTATCAAGCCGGGAGGAAGCGTGTTCAGGTCAAAGTCGCACATGCGATAGGAGCCGATGACCATGGCCGCCTTTTGCTTGTAGAAGGCGTCCACAATGGTCTGAAGTGTCTTGGGCGAAGAATACAGGTCATCGCTGTCGAGCTGGACGGCGAAACGTCCGCAGTAGGGACTGTAGACGGCCTCATTCCAACAACCGCCAATACCAAGGTCGTTGCGCTCAGGGACAATGACATGGAGTTTCTTGCCATAGTCTGACAACAGACCGGACAGGATGTCAGCAGTGCCGTCAGAAGAGTGATTGTCCACCACGATGACATTATACTTGAAGTCCGTCTTCTGTGACAGCGCACTCGTGACAGCATCCTTAATGGTCTTGGCACGGTTGAAGACAGGAATAATGACAGAAGCCTCCACATCGAAATCCTGCTCAGAAAATTCCACATCCAAACGCTGTGTGGGATTCACCAATGCATGCACCTCGCGCAGATGAGCCGTACAAGCCTGTTCCATCTCTATCTGCACATCGCGGTTGGCAGGATTCACATAGTCGAACTGCTTCACGCCCGAAGCCCTGAGGTCAGTCTCCTCTTCTGTGTATAGATATTCATTCAGATGGAACAACATACCCTCGCGGCTCAAGAACAGGCGCAGGTCATACAGTCCGGCATATTGATAGTCGCGTTCACGGTCAGATGTAGCATACTTGTGAAGCAGCGATGTGCGCAACAGCAACAGAGAGCCGAAATCGAAGTCATCACGAAGCGAACCATCCTGATAGTCGATGACCGGATGCGCTACGCGCTGCCCCTTCTCCATCGTGTAACGGTCACTGTAGACCATGGCAGCCTGCATGTCATCGGCCACGAGGAGCATGCGGTCCAAAGCCGTCGCTCCAATCAGTAACGGTGTCGGCATCAGGCTTAACAGTACATACTCCGCCAAGGCGTTCTCCGACAACTGCATGATGAAGTCGCTGCTCTGCAAACTATTCACCAACAAGATGGAGCATCCCGCTGGTGCCGGTTGCTCGGCAACCTGCTTATCACTCACCAAAAGAACAATGTTCCTGACAGTCTTTTGCCTGCGTAGAAAGTCTATGGTAGGAAGAACGTCCTGTATGACACTGCAGGCCAAAAAACAATCTATATTCCGTTTCATGCTTAGCTTATTTGTTCGAAATTGAGCACAAAGGTAGCACTTTTTTATTAAACTACCAAAAAACTCTTTTCTCATTTCTCAATTCTCGATGAAAAGTAGTACCTTTGCAGCATGATTCCACAAAAGAAGCCACTTTTGGGACTGACGCCGACAGAACTGAAAAGTATTGTCAGCGGTTTGGGTATGCCTGCTTTTACAGCAAAGCAGGTAGCACAGTGGCTATATGTCAAGCATGTGGCTACCATTGATGAGATGACTAACATCTCCAAACAAAACCGTGAACAACTGAAAGCATCCTACGAAGTCGGCGCCATGCCTCCCATTGACTGCCAACGCTCGAAGGACGGCACCGTCAAGTACCTGTTCCCTGTTGTTACAAATGACGGGACGAAGCACTATGTCGAGACCGTTTTTATTCCCGACGGTGAGCGTGCCACACTCTGCGTTTCGTGTCAGGTAGGCTGTAAGATGAACTGCCTTTTCTGTCAGACAGGAAAACAGGGGTGGCAAGGCAATCTGACTGTTACCGGCATTCTCAACCAAATCTATGCACTGTCTGAGCGCGACAGGCTTACCAACATCGTCTTCATGGGACAAGGTGAGCCGATGGACAACCTTGATGCGGTGCTTCAGACTTGTGAAATACTGACAGCAGACTGGGGCTTCGCGTGGAGTCCTAAACGCATTACCGTCAGTTCCGTAGGCATCAGGGGAAAGCTGCAACGCTTTCTGGACGAGAGCGACTGTCACATCGCCATCTCCATGCACTCACCGCTTCATGAGCAGCGCCTCGCACTCATGCCCGCAGAGAAAGCCATGACCATTGCCGAGACCGTGGATCTGTTGCGCCACTACGACTTTACCCACCAGCGCCGGTGCTCGTTCGAGTATATCTGTTTCGGGGGATTGAATGACTCACCGATGTATGCACGGGAAATCGTCCGTCTACTGGATGGCCTGCCTTGCCGCGTCAACCTCATCCGTTTCCACGAGATACCTGACGTTTCACTCCCCGCCTCCGACGAGAAACGCATGGAAGCGCTGCGTGACTATCTGTCCAACCACGGCATCATCACAACCATCCGTGCCAGTCGCGGACAGGACATCTTTGCAGCCTGCGGACTGCTGTCGACAGCAAAAAAATCAGGAATAAACGTAACAACGTTATAACATCATAACGATAAAAACAATATGGAACAAGAAAGAACAATTCGCGTGGCTATCACGCAAGGAGATACCAACGGTATAGGATACGAAGTCATATTCAAGGTCTTTGAAGACCCTGCCATGCTCGAACTCTGTACCCCCATTATCTATGGTTCACCCAAGATTGCCGCCTACCACCGCAAGGCACTCAACCTGGAAACCAACTTCAGTATTATCAACAATGCCGCAGAAGCCCGTGACGGACGCGTCAACCTGCTGACATGCTTCGACGAGGAAGTGAAAATCGAACTCGGCAAGCCTTCGCCAGAAGCTGGAGAGGCTGCACTCAAAGCTCTTGACAGAGCTATGACAGACTATCGTAGCGGACTTTATGACGTTCTGGTCACTGCGCCCATTAACAAAGCCACCATCCAAAGTCCTGAGTTTCATTTCCCTGGCCATACGGAATATATTGAGACTAGTGTCGGCGAGGGACAAAAAGCACTCATGATACTGATGAATGAAGACCTGCGCGTAGCATTGGTGACCACGCACTTGCCTGTCAAAGACATTGCCAAGGCTATCAACAAGGATGTCATCATGGAGAAAGCCACCATATTCCACCAGGCATTGAGACGCGACTTCCGCATTTCCTCTCCTCGTATTGCCGTGCTCTCACTGAATCCGCATGCCGGTGATGACGGCCTGCTTGGTTCTGAGGAAAAAGACATCATCAGGCCCGCTATTGAAGAATTGGCAGCCAAAGGCATTCAGGCCTTCGGTCCCTACCCTGCTGACGGTTTCTTCGGTTCAGGCAACTACAGTCGCTTTGACGGTGTACTTGCTATGTACCATGACCAAGGTCTGGCACCGTTCAAGACGATTGCACTCGAAGACGGCGTCAACTACACAGCAGGACTCCCCATCGTTCGCACCTCTCCAGACCACGGCACAGCTTACGACATTGCCGGACAGGGAAAGGCCGACGAGAGTTCCATGCGGCACGCCATCTATACAGCCATTGACATCTTCCGCAACCGCATCCAATTCGACGAGCCTCTGGCCAATCCGCTGCCTAAGCTCTTCCACGAGAAGCGGGAAGACGGTGACAAGGCCCGCTTTGCCATTCCTCGTCCCAAAGACATGTTTAAGAAGGGTACGGAAAAGAAAACTGACGCAGAGAGTTAATTTTCTGCCAAAGTGTGCCATTATGTCAGATTTTCTTTGTACCTTTGCACGCTAAAATGAGGAATTCGGAACTGCAGAGCATCAAACAGCGATACAACATCGTAGGGAATTGCGATGGTTTGAATCGCGCTCTCGACGTCGCACTACAGGTGGCGCCGACTGATTTGAGTGTGCTCATCATTGGCGAAAGCGGCGTAGGTAAGGAGATTATCCCACGGGTCATTCACGATAATTCTCCACGGCGACGTGAGAAATACTTTGCCATCAATTGCGGTTCCATACCTGAAGGCACCATCGACTCAGAGCTCTTCGGACATGTCAAGGGCTCGTTTACTGGTGCCATCAATGACTCACCAGGCTATTTCGGTGTTGCCAACAAAGGGACATTATTCCTGGACGAGGTAGGCGAACTGCCGATGGCAACCCAAGCCCGTCTGTTGCGTGTTCTGGAAAACGGTGAATATATTCCAGTAGGAGCCACAGAGGTGCGAAAGACCGATGTCCGCATAGTGGCAGCCACCAACGTCAACATCAGGCAAGCCATCAGCGAGGGCCGTTTCCGCGAAGACCTCTATTACCGCCTGAACCAGGTTCCTGTGCAAATCCCTGCCCTTCGTGAACGCGGCGAGGATATTGTATTACTGTTCCGCCTTTTCGCCATGCAGATGGCCGAAAAATACCGCATGGATAAAGTGGTGCTGACCGACGAGGCCAAACACCTGCTCATGCGCTACAAATGGCCAGGTAACGTCAGACAGTTGAAGAACATTACGGAACAGATTTCCATCCTCAGTCCTGAACGGGAGATTACTGCAGAGACACTCTCGCACTTCATCCCTCAAGACCAGGAGACAACCCAACTGACAACTATCCATAGCAACGACGACCACTCGTTTGAAAACGAGCGCGAGATACTGTATAAGATCCTGTTTGAACTGCGCTCCAACGTTAACGATATGCGTCGCGAAATGAGCACGCTCAAGAAACAGCTTGAAGACGTACAAGGCACACCCCATGCCTCTGCTCCGCTGCCGACGACTCAGTTGGCTCCCATTCAGCCTGTCACTCCTATCCGTCCCACGATGGAGGATGCAGTGGCCGAGGAATATATTGAGCCTGCAACAGAACCGGAAAACCTCAATGTCAATGACTGGAGCCGACAGGCCCTTGAGAAAGCACTGGACCGCAATGGCGGCAACCGCAAAAGGGCTGCCCAGGAATTGGGCATCAGTGACCGTACACTATACAGAAGACTGAAGCAATATGGATTGGACAAGTAAAATACGCACCGGCCTCATTCTCACTGCAGTCATGCTGCTGTGGAGTTGCTCCGTGAGCTATAAGTTCAATGGTGCAAGCATCGACTATACGAAGACCAAGACCATCCAGATTGCAGAGTTTCCCATTCGCAGCAATTATGTATGGGCACCGATGGGACCGATGTTCAACAACCAGTTAAAGGATCAGTTTGCCAGTCACACAAAACTGGTGCAGGTGCGTCGCAACGGAGATCTGAAGATTGAAGGCGAGATTACGCAGTATCAACAGCGCAACAAGTCTGTGAGCGCAGAGGGTTACTCGGCACAGACCGAGCTCTCTATCACGGTGAATGTTCGTTTTACCAATAACGTCAATCACAACGAAGACTTCGAGCGCCAGTTCACAGCCTCACAATCATACGAGACGACACAATCATTGAATGCGGTACAGGATGAGCTTGTGAAACAAATGTGCAATGACCTCTGTGACCAGATATTCAATGCGACCGTGGCTAACTGGTAACAAACAGGCAACGAATACAAGGCAATGAGCAACAGACGATAAAAGACAATGATCGACAGACAACAACATATGGATTTGACGAGTTACATCAAGCAACCGGCAAAGCTCGACGGCGAAACGCTATACGAGTTGCGCTCCATGCTTGCGCTGTATCCGTATTTCCAGACAGCACGTCTGCTCATGCTTCAGAATCTCTACCTGCTCCACGACTCCTCATTCGATGAGGAATTGCGCAAAACGGCACTCTACGCCACCGACCGGAAAGCCATCTTCAACATGGTGGAGTCTGCCCACTACCAAATCAGGCAGGCGCAAACAGTCGACAATGACAATAAGAATAAGGAGAACCGCACGGTGGCCCTTATCGACAGTTTCCTTGACTCCATACCTGTTGAAGAAGATAAAGAAACAGAAAAGCGCAAACCGACCCCTGCAGACGCAGCAAACGACTATGTTTCCTATCTTATTGCTACGGAAAAAGAAGCCAACAACGGCGATGGTCCACAGTTGAAAGGTCAAGACCTCATTGACAACTTCCTCGAGCAGGAACAAGGACGAATCATGCTCAACGACCTGTCAATGGCCGTAGCCGAGGAGCCCGAGGCGCACGTGGAAGTCCACAACATTGTTGACGACAACGTCAACGATGAAGAAGAATACTTCACGGAGACGCTGGCGCGCATCTATATCAAACAGGGGCGCTACCAAAAAGCCCTCGAAATCATTGAAAGGCTAAACGAGAAGTTCCCCCACAAGAACGCTTACTTTGCCGATCAGATACGATTTTTGGAGAAATTAATAATAAACAATAATAATAACAACAAAATCAAAAAGTAAAACAACATGGGACTTTACACATTATTTGTAATTCTTATCGTGATTGCAGCCGTACTGATGATTGGTATCGTGCTGATTCAAGAATCTAAGGGTGGCGGCCTCTCAACCAGCTTCGCCCAGTACAACCAGATTGGCGGTGTCCGCAAGACAACTGACTTCATCGAGAAAGCCACATGGGGACTTGCTGCCGCTATGGTAATCATCAGTGTTATCTGCGCATGGGTTGCTCCCACGACAGCTTCCGACGCTTCGGTGATGGAGAACATTGAGAACCCCGTTACTAACCCCAACAACCTGCCTGGCTTTGGTGCCAGTCAGCAGAAAGACGAGGCTGCTCCTGCCAAGGAAGCTACTGAAGCACCCGCTGCAGAAGCTCCTGCCGCTGAAGCACCCGCCGCTGAAGCTCCTGCAGAGCCTGCCAACTAAACTGTTTGGGTATTTTCACACGCACACAGACATCCCTGCAAGTCTCAACAACTTGCAGGGATGTCTGCATCAATACGGTGCCTGAACAACGGGTACAACAAATGGGGTCCTGATTCACATCGGGACCCCACCCTTAATCAACACAAACACAAAATAAAGACTCTGCCGTGTGGGCAAAGCTATAGGATTACTGAATGCCTTCCTCGCGCAACTTCTGTTGCCACTTCCAGGCAGACTTCAAAACTTCTTCCGTAGGTGTCTCGGCTTTCCAGCCCAGTACACGATTGGCCTTATCAACATTACCCCAGACCTGTTCAATATCGCCCTCACGACGCGGTGCATAAGTCCAGTTGACTTTCACACCAGTGGCTTTCTCGAAACCTTCAACCACTTCAAGCGTTGACAGTCCACGACCCGTACCGATATTGAAGATTTCAACAGCATCCGTATCAGGATTGTCTAAAACCCGTTCCATAGCCTTGACATGTGCCTTAGCCAGGTCAACAACATAAATGTAGTCACGGATGCAGGTCTTGTCCGGCGTATTGTAGTCATGACCGAAAATCTTCAACTGTTCCCTGATACCCATAGCCGTCTGCGTGACAAAAGGTATCAGATTCATGGGCACACCGTTAGGCAGTTCACCGATAAGTGCCGTCGGATGGGCACCGATTGGATTGAAATAGCGCAGGATGACCGACTTGATGGGAGCACCGCTGTGAATATAGTCCTGAATGATTTCCTCGTTAATCTGCTTCGTATTGCCATAGGGCGACATGGCCTTCTGAATGGGTGCATTCTCCGTGACAGGCAGGTTCTCCTGTGAAGGCTGTCCATAGACAGTACAACTGGAAGAGAATATGATACCCTTCACATCGTACTTCGGCATCAGCTCTAAAAGATTGATAAGCGACACCAGATTATTACGATAGTACATCAACGGCTTTTCCACACTCTCACCTACAGCCTTGGAAGCAGCAAAATGGATAATACCCTCTATCTTCGGATATTTCTTAAACACATTTTCCAATGCCTCACAGTCGCAGCAATCCACCTTCTCAAAGGCTGGACGTTGACCGGTAATCTTTTCTATGCCGTCAACAACGTTAGCATTTGAGTTCGAGAGGTTATCAATGATAACAACCTCATATCCAGCATCTTGAAGTTCAACGGTTGTGTGACTTCCAATAAATCCGGTGCCACCGGTAACAAGAATTGTCTGCTTCATAACATGATTCATTTTGTTTTGATTTTGCAAAGATACAAATAAGTAAATAGAAAACCAAAAGATTTTTGAGTTTTCTCGAACAAAAGTAAAAAACGACACAAACCAATCAGATGGTCTGTGCCGCTTATAGACGTTATTTTGCAGAAAACTACATCATGCCACCCATACCCGGGTTGCCCATCGGCATAGCGGGTTCCTTCTCGGGCTTGTCGACGATGAGGCACTCAGTGGTCAGGAACATGCCAGCGATACTTGCGGCATTCTCCAGAGCCACACGGGCTACCTTGGCAGGATCAACGATACCGGCCTTACGCATGTCCTCATACTGGTCGGTGCGGGCATTGTAACCGAAGTCACCCTTGCCCTCGCGAACCTTCTGGACGACGACGGCACCCTCGCCACCACCATTGACGGCAATCTGACGCAGCGGCTCCTCAATGGCACGCTCCACGATGTTGATACCAGTCTGCTCGTCGGCATTGACACCCTTGATAGCCTGCAGAGCCTCCAGAGCGCGGATGTAGGTCGTACCACCACCGGCAACGACGCCTTCCTCAATGGCAGCACGGGTAGCGCATAGGGCATCGTCGACGCGGTCTTTCTTCTCCTTCATCTCCACCTCGCTGTTGGCACCGACATAGAGCACTGCCACACCACCTGCCAATTTGGCAAGACGCTCCTGCAGCTTCTCCTTGTCATAAGAAGAGGTGGTAAGCTCAATCTCCTTCTTAATCTGGGCGATGCGGTCCTGGATAGCCTGCTTGTCACCGGCACCGTTGACGATGGTGGTGTTGTCCTTTGATACCGTCACCTTGTCACAGGTTCCGAGCATCTCCAGCGTAGCCTGCTCCAGCTTCAGACCCTTCTCTTCGCTGATGACGACGCCGCCAGTCAGTGTGGCAATGTCCTCGAGCATAGCCTTACGACGGTCGCCAAAGCCAGGAGCCTTGACGGCACAGATCTTCAGACCGCCACGCAGACGGTTAACAACCAGCGTTGTCAGAGCCTCAGAGTCAACATCCTCAGCAATCACCAGCAGGGGACGGCCACTCTCGGCAGCGGGCTGCAGGATAGGCAGGAAGTCCTTGATGTTAGAGATCTTCTTGTCGTAGATGAGGATGTACGGATTCTCCATGACACACTCCATCTTCTCGCTGTCAGTCACAAAGTAGCCAGAAAGGTAGCCACGGTCGAACTGCATACCCTCGACCACACCGATGTGCGTGTCGCGGCTCTTCGACTCCTCGATGGTGATGACACCGTCCTTGGAAACCTTGCGCATAGCGTCTGCCAGCAGCTTACCAATCTCCTCGTCGTTGTTGGCGCTGACGGTAGCTACCTGCTCAATCTTCTCGTAGTTGTCACCTACCTGCTCGGCATTGTCCTTGATGAACTCAACGACAGCCTTCACAGCCTTGTCGACACCACGCTTCAGGTCCATGGGGTTGGCACCGGCAGTCACGTTCTTCAGACCTTCGGTGATGATGGCCTGAGCCAGGATGGTAGCAGTAGTCGTACCGTCACCGGCATCGTCGCCAGTCTTCGAGGCCACACTCTTAACGAGCTGTGCACCCGTGTTCTCAAACTTGTCCTCAAGCTCGATTTCCTTGGCTACGGTCACACCGTCCTTGGTAATCTGCGGAGCACCGAACTTCTTCTCAATCACGACGTTGCGTCCCTTCGGACCAAGCGTTACTTTAACAGCATTTGCCAACTGGTCTACGCCCTGCTTCATCAGGTCGCGGGCCTCAATATTGAATTTAATATCTTTTGCCATAATACTTTGATTTTTGCAATGTTACGTTATTACGTTATACCGTTATTTCGTTATACCGTCTTTTTATTATTTCTCAATCACAGCGAGAACGTCAGACTGACGCATCATCAGAAACTTCTCACCCTCAAACTCCAGCTCAGTGCCGCTATACTTGCCATACAGCACCTCGTCGCCAGCTTTCAGGATCATCTCTTCGTCCTTAGTACCCTGGCCAACAGCCTTGACAGTTCCGTGCAAGGGCTTCTCTTTTGCAGTATCAGGAATAATAATACCGCCAATTTTCTCTTCTGCCGGTGCAGGTATAACCAGCACACGGTCTCCCAATGGTTTGATGTTCATAATACTTAAATCTTTTATAGTTAATGTATGAAATTAATTCTTCTGCATTTACTCATAGGGAAAACCGTGCCAAGGCTGGCAGGACTGACACATTGGCAGATGAAAGAAAAATGCAAATATATTTGGCAGTTTCCACATTTTATGCTACCTTTGCAAAAAATATTGTCAAACTATAAACATTATGAAAAACTTTTTTAAGTATGTTCTGGCTACCATAACGGGTATCGTCCTGCTTTCCCTCATTATGGGCATCATTGCCGTTGTTGCTATGGTAGGGCTTGCAGCCTCTTCGGCAGGCAGTACTCCCGTTGAGGAGAATTCCGTATTTACGCTGACACTTTCCGGTCAACTGGACGAGCGTGCAGAAACCAGTCCCATTGCCAAACTGACAGGACAAGTCAGTGCCAACCTGGGACTCGATGACATTCTTTCAGCCATCCAAAAGGCCAAGGAGAACGAAAATATTAAAGGTATATATATTGAGGCAGGACTTTTCAGTTCTGACGCACCGGCTTCGACGCACGCCATTCGCGAAGCCCTGCTCGACTTCAAGAAAAGCAAGAAATGGATTGTGGCATACGCTGACAGCTACGAGCAGAGCACCTATTATATTTGTAGTGTGGCTGACAAGATATTCCTGAATCCTCAAGGTATGGTTGACTGGCACGGTCTGAGCAGCAATCCGTACTTTGTCAAGGATCTGCTGGCCAAATTCGGCGTTAAAGTCCAGCTCTGCAAAGTCGGTAAATACAAGAGTGCCCCTGAGATGCTGACCGCCGACGGCATGAGTGAGCCTAACCGCGAACAGGTAACAGCATACATCAACGGCATCTGGCAGGTAATGGTTAACGAGGTTGCCAATAGCCGTAAGATTCCTGTAGACTCACTGAACGCCTATGCCGACCGCTTTGTGGCACTGGCTAACCAACCGGATTATGTCAAGATGAAGCTGGTAGACAAGCTCATGTACACGGACGAGGTGAAGGGTGAAATCAAGAAAATGCTCAAGATTGATGCCGACGAAAAGATCGCCCAGCTGACATTGGGTGACATGGAAGGTGTGAAAGGCAAGAAGCAGGAAGGCGAAGAAGTGGCCGTCTACTATGCCTACGGCGACATCGTGGATTCGGAAACCGGTGGCTTGACGAACGACGAACACAGCATCGTGGCTACTACGGTTTGCAAGGACTTGGAGAAACTGGCCGATGACGATGACGTGAAGGCTGTCGTGCTGCGCGTCAACTCTCCTGGCGGCTCAGCCTATGCCTCAGAACAAATTTGGCACTCCATCATGAAGCTCAAGGAGAAGAAGCCCGTCGTGGTATCCATGGGTGGCTATGCCGCTTCCGGTGGCTATTATATCAGCTGTCCTGCTGACTACATTTTCGCCGAGCCAACGACTATCACTGGTTCTATCGGTATCTTCGGCATGTTCCCCGACTTCAGTGATTTGCTGACAGAGAAACTGGGCATCAAGTTCGACGAGGTGAAGACCAACAAGTTCTCTGCCTTCGGAACGATGTCACGCCCATTCAATGCTGAGGAGATGGCCCTGCTGGAACAATACATCGGTCGTGGCTATGAACTCTTCCGCAAACGTGTTGCCGACGGTCGCAAGCAGACGACGGAACAGATTGAGGAGATAGCACAAGGACGCGTATGGCTGGCCAACGATGCCCTGAAGATTAAACTCGTCGACGAGATTGGCAGTCTCGACAAGGCTATTCAGAAAGCTGCCAAACTGGCAAAGCTTGACAAATACTATACTGCCGGCTATCCTGAAGAGGCCGGTTGGTTGGAGAGCCTGATGAGCATGGAGTCCAAGGGCAACTATCTGGACGAACAGCTGCAGGCAACACTTGGCGAGTACTACAAGCCCTTCACCTTCGTCAAGAACATCCATCGTCAGAATGCCATTCAGGCACGTCTGCCGTACTATCTTAATATTAAATAGGGAAAAGCAAAGCATAGAGCATTTTGGAAGGCGACTTCATCAAAATCAACAAGGGACTTCTTCCTCTGAGCTGGTTATATGGCCTGGGCGTCAAGTTTCGTAACACACTGTTCGACATCGGTGTGTTGAAGAGTCGCGATTTCCAGATTCCTATCATCTCAGTCGGCAACATCACCGTTGGCGGAACGGGAAAGACGCCACACGTAGAGTACCTCGTCCGACTGCTGAAGGATCAGTTCCACGTGGCTGTACTCAGTCGCGGCTATAAGCGCAAGAGCAAGGGCTTTGTGTTGGCCTCCACCAAGACAACCATGCCTGAAATCGGTGACGAGCCCTATCAGATGAAGCAGAAATTCCCGAAGGTGACGGTAGCCGTCGACAAGAACCGCTGTCAGGGCATTGACCTGTTGGCAGACAATGACAAGCACCTTGACGTCATCCTGCTTGACGACGCCTTCCAACACCGTTATGTCAAACCCGGCATTAACATCCTGCTCGTAGACTATCATCGGCTGATTATCTATGACAAGCTGCTGCCGGCTGGGCGTCTTCGTGAGCCGATGACGGGCAAGAACCGCGCCGACATCGTCATCGTCACTAAATGCCCGACGACCCTGAAGCCCATGGAATACCGCGTCATCACCAGGGCTATGAACCTCTATCCTTATCAGCATCTGTATTTTACAACATTAGAATATGACGAACTACGGCCTATGTTTCCCCAGACGCCCAAAAAGATGACTATGTCACAGTTGGCAGACAAGAATGTTCTGCTGCTGAGCGGCATAGCCTCCCCAGAGCAGATGGAGCATGACCTATCCCCTCTATCGCCAAACCTCGTGCCGCTGACCTTCAGCGACCATCATCAGTTTAAGCAGAAGGACATCCAACTCATCAACGAGACCTTTGCTGCAATGCCAGCGCCGAAGTTGATTATCACTACTGAGAAAGATGCCACCCGGCTTCAACTCGCTGAAACACTCAGTGACGAGGTAAGGAAGAATCTCTATGTATTGCCTGTCCGCATCAAGTTTATGCAGGAGCAGGAAGATAACTTTAACAATCAAATTATAGACTATGTACACAAAAATTCAAGAAACAGCATCTTGGCTAAAGTCAAAGATGACAACAAACCCGACAACAGCGATCATTCTGGGGACAGGCCTCGGACAATTAGCTTCAGAAATAACTGACAAGCTGGAGATTCCTTACACTGAAATCCCCAACTTCCCCGTGTCTACCGTCGAGGGCCACGCCGGTGCGCTCATCTTCGGTAAACTTGGCGGTGTAGACATCATGGCCATGCAGGGCCGCTTCCACTATTACGAGGGCTACTCCATGAAGGAAGTGACGTTCCCCGTACGCGTTATGTACGAGCTGGGCATCAAGACTCTCTTCGTGTCGAATGCTGCCGGTGGCATGAACCCCGCCTTCAAGATTGGCGACCTGATGGTCATCACCGACCACATCAACTTCTTCCCCGAGCATCCGCTGCGCGGCAAGAACTTCCCCACAGGTCCCCGCTTCCCGGACATGCACGAGGCTTACGACCACGAGCTCATCAACCTGGCTACCAAGATTGCCAAGGAGAAGAAAATCCGTCTGGTCTACGGCGTCTACATCGGTGTTACTGGTCCTACCTTCGAGACGCCGGCAGAATATAAGATGTATCGCACGCTGGGTGGCGACACCGTCGGCATGTCCACCGTTCCTGAGGTCATCGTGGCCCACCACTGCGGCATCCGCACGTTCGGCATCAGCGTCGTCACCGACCTGGGTGGTTTCGACAATCCCGTCGAGGTCAGCCACGAGGAAGTGCAGGAGGCTGCCGACAAGGCTCAGCCACTGATGACGGAGATTATGCGTGAAATGATTAAGCGTAGTTAAATGGAAATAGCAAAACTTGGAGAATTTGGCTTGATTGACCGACTGACGAAAGACATCAAGCCCCAAAACACATCAACAAAGTACGGCGTAGGCGATGACTGCGCCGTACTTCACTATCCCGACACAGAAGTGCTCGTCACCACCGACATGCTGATGGAAGGCGTACACTTTGACCTGACATACATCGACTTGCGGCACTTAGGCTACAAGTCGGCGATGGTCAATATCAGCGACATCTTTGCCATGAACGGCACACCGCGACAGATCACCGTCTCTCTGGCCGTCAGCAAGCGCTTCACCGTCGAAGACCTGGAACAGTTCTACGAAGGCCTGCGCATGGCTTGCGACAAGTGGCAGGTTGACATCGTCGGCGGCGACACCACCAGCAGCTATACTGGACTGGCCATCAGCATCACCTGCATCGGCGAGGCCCGCAAGGAGGACATTGTCTACCGCAACGGTGCCCGTGAAACCGACCTTGTCTGTGTCAGTGGCGACCTGGGTGCCGCTTACATGGGTCTGCAACTGCTGGAACGCGAAAAAACCGTCTACTACGGACAACTGGATGATTTGCAGAAAAAGATGGCAGCGGCCAAAGCTGCAGGAGACGAGAAACAGCTTTCAACGCTCAAATCGCAATTCTCAATCCAGAAAGACTTCCAGCCCGACTTCTCCGGCAAAGAATACCTGTTGCAGCGCCAACTGAAGACTGAGGCCCGCGGCGACATCATTGCACGCCTTCGCGATGCCGGCATCCGTCCGACAGCCATGATGGACATCTCTGACGGACTCTCCAGTGAGCTCATGCACATCTGCAAGCAGAGTCATGTGGGCTGCCGCATCTTCGAAAAGCAGATTCCCATCGACTACCAGACGGCAGTCATGGCTGAGGAACTGAACATGAATGTCACCACCTGCGCGCTGAACGGCGGCGAAGACTACGAACTGCTGTTCACCGTTCCCATCGGCGACCACGAGAAGATTCAACAGATAGAAGATGTCAAGCTCATTGGCCACATCACCAAAGAGAGCCTCGGCCATGTCCTCGTCACCCGCGATGACCAGGAGTTTGAGCTCAAAGCACAGGGGTGGAACCCGCTGAGCAGCGAGAGCAGTGCCAAGTAAAATTTGAGCACTGCCGAGTCGCGAAAGCGGGTGACCAAGGAGTGGTCAACCCGCTAATTTCTTAAAAACTGCAAAATAATTGGGTAAAAGTTTGGTCAATTGTTTTTTTCTTCGTACCTTTGCACCCGCAAACAAGAAAGGATTGCAATTGACATGATGGTGCCTTAGCTCAGTTGGTAGAGCATCGGACTGAAAATCCGTGTGTCCCCGGTTCGATTCCTGGAGGTACCACTTTTCCTCCTTTCATTATGAACCCCTGTTTTAGAGATTTCTCTAATCAGGGGTTTTTCAAATAAATAACGACTATGGGAATTGTTATAGGAATTGATGTAGGCATATCGACCACGAAAATTGTAGGACTGCGCGACGGACGCGTCGTGTCGCCAATCCGTATTACAGCTGCCGACCAAGTGACATCACTCTATGGTGCCTTCGGCAAGTATCTGCACGACAACAAGATACAGCTCCATGACGTGGAGCAGGTGATGGTGACTGGCGTTGGTTCGACATACATCAGCGAAGACGTCTACGGCATACCTACCCAGAAAGTGGACGAGTTCATTGCCGACGGCTTAGGTGCCCGTTTCGAGAGCGGACTGACAAAAGCCATCGTCGTGTCTATGGGAACGGGAACAAGTTTCGTTCAATGCAATGGCGACGACATCCGCCACATCGGCGGTATTGGCATCGGCGGCGGCACATTGCAAGGCTTGAGCCGTGTGATGCTGAATACCCGCGACCCCAAGCAGATTCAGAGCCTTGCCATGCAGGGAAACATCCATAACATCAACCTCAGCATCGGCGACATCTCCACCCATCCGCTGCCAGGACTGCCTATGGATGCTACGGCAAGCCTTTTCTCCAAGGCACAGTACGACGCACCAAAGGAGGACGTGGCTTTGGGCATCATCGTGATGGTGCTGCAGACCATTGGCTCGGCAGCCATCCTGTCGTCGCTCAACTCCGGCATCAAGGACTTCGTGCTCATCGGCAACCTGACGCTGCTACCCCAATGCAAGGAAATCTATCCCATGCTGGAACGCCTCTACGATGTCCACTTCCACATCCCCAAATACGCAGAGTTCTGCACCGCCATCGGCGCCGCCCTCAACTATAAAAGGTAAATGGACTATGGTTTTGCCAGCAGGCTGAGCATGGAACTGATAAATGCCTTTGATATTATCAGGAACCGAAATTGGGATTAGGAGACTGTGGTCAAATATAAATAAGGTAGGAAGAATCATCAATGAACACCCGGAGCGATAGAGAACAACATTTTCGCACAAAAAGTATTAATGCAGGGGGGCAACCCCTTGCACAATAAGGCAGGGTGTGCCATGCGGAAATGCTTTAAGTGCCGTACTAAAACATTGAGAGTGCCGTGCCAAAGTTAAAACTGCGTCGATGTTTGTTAAAACGACGTCGCAGTTTACAAAAACAACGGCAGTGTTTACAAAAACAATGCCATTGTTTGATGTTTTTCTTTGTAGTCTCACATTATTTTGCAATCATGGGGTCTATCGATGAAGTGAAGTGAACCCCACGATCTCTTACCGACCCCATGATCTCTTCTGTTTTAGTTGTATGACGATAATATCTGGATCCTGACGTTTCGTTCTGTAGAAATCAAGTTGCTTGATGTCGCTGGGTGATATGGAAATGGGTGGAATGGGGTCAATCTCACCTTTGCCGTCAACCACTACGATTTGTGCGTAGAAGTGAAACTGTCCATACCCGTCAGAATGGCGCTTCACACCGATGTTGTTTAACAACATGTTCAGGTCCTGAAATACCTTTAGTTTCGGATGATTCTCTGTAAACATAAACGAGGGCAATCCCATGCTATGGGAAATGGTGGATTTGATAGGTCGCTTCATTCCTGACACCGTGACCTCTGGCAGGTTAAATGTGGCATTTTCCAGCCTAATGATAGTGTCGCACCGTGCAATGACTTCATCGGTTTCTTTCGTGCGGATAGATATTGTTGCGGCTCCCCTGTTGAGCAAAGTGCCGCTAACCCTGAGCACCTTCTCTGGGTCATAATCAGCCTCCAGATTGTTGCCGCTACCTTGAATGACACATACAAGTGAAGTGGTATCGTTGTAGTTGTGCAGCTTTATCAGCATATTTCCTTTACGTTGCCTCATCTCAAGCTGTGGCAACTTGCCGCTGTCCTGTGCCTTGCAGGGTAACAATGCAACGATATATAATAATAGGAGCAGAAATCGTGTCATGCTGCAAAGATACATGATTTTATCTTAAAGTAGAAGGGATTTCGGACTTTCGCTTGCAAAAGTAGTAAAAGTCGCAGATTGCTGCAAGAAAACGATTACATCATTTTACACAAACGGCATTTTTCCACTGATTCGCATAGAAACAATATAAAGTACCGCGGATTTTATATGGTTTACAGTATGGTTTCCATCGTTGTTTTCTGCACCTGCATTCCCATGTTTCTGTAGAAACTTAATGCGGCATTATTGCCCTCCCAGACGTTAAGAGTGATGTGATGGCAACCAATAGAACGGGCATAGTCTCGTACATATTCATAAAGAGACTTCCCCACGTGTTTGCCACGAGCCTGCTCGTCCACGCAGATATCGTCAATATATAGCGTCTTGACATCCTCTAACAAATGGTGGTCTTTCACCTCGGAAACCTGACAGAAGGCATAGCCTTGTACCTCTCCGTCATCGTAGACAAAGATGGGCTTACTCTGATCGTTGAGCAGACTTTCCAGTTCCTGCTCATCATACTTTGTTGTATAGGGCTTAAACAAGTCTGGGCGTAGCACGTGATGCACCATATTCACCTGATGCAAGAGTTCTATAATACGCTTAATGTCGTTTTTGTTTGCTGGTCTTATCATTGTTATATACATTTGTTTATATAAACGCTGGTTATTAGGAATAAAAGAACAAGCTGACGCCAACGACGGAGATAACGGCACCAACAATAGCCTTCCAAGTAATCTTCTCATGGAAGAGCCAATACGAGGGCAGAAGGTCTCGACGCAGCGACGCCCATGCTAACAAGCCTGTGAAAGAGCTTTCTTCTTAAACATCGTGCTCATGCAGTGCACATAGTCCGTCGGCGTAATGCCGAAAGCAAACTTGAAGGCGTTGTAGAATGCTGTTGAATTAGTGAACCCGCACTTGCTGGGCATATCGTCCATCGAGCAGTCTGAATGCTCCATCAGTATCTTTGCGGCATATTCAGCCCGTAGAGAGTTGATATAATCAAGTGTTCTATCAGGATCCTTATAGCGTGGTACCAGCTGGCAGAACGTCTCCACATCGACCCCCATAAAATCAGCCAGTGCCCGCTGGTCGAAATCTGGATTCGTAAAGGGCTTCTCCTTGTTCACACGAGCGTCCATCTTCACGTAGAAAGCCTGACTACCATCCGTATGGACAGCTTTGACAGCCTTCGACTTCGGCTGCTGTACCTTCAACACATCTTCCTGCTCGTCGAGCGATACTGCCCCATTGGCAACAATAGCCCGATAGTCATCCAGCGCATTAAGTATTCGAAGAAGTTGCTCGTTTCGTCGACTGATAACCCTATTATAATGCAGGCCGAAGCCTCCGAGTACTAAAAGCACTATCACGACAAATATCAGTACCACAATGATCGTGTCGGCCTCGGCCAACGTCAACGTCTGTGCTTGGCAGTATGAAGTTGCCAGTAAAAGCAACGGGGCGGTTAAGGCGATTCTTTTTTTCATATTGCTATTAATTTAGCGGCAAAGTTAAGCAAAAATTCTCAAACCTCCAAGTCCTGAGCATCTTTTAGAACACATTTTGTTAATTCTGAAACATTTTTGTTAATTTTGAAAGTCGGAAGCTCAAATATTCGTGTCTCATCAACAAAAGAGTGCTGCAGAGAAATATCTGCAGCACTCTTATTATAAATAATGTACGTGCGATTAGTCAGCTTCAAAGCCTTGACTAAAATGCACCCATTTTAGTCAGCCAACTTAGCCTTAATCATCTCGCGGTTGAGGCGAGCAATGTTGGCGATGGTCTCGTTCTTCGGGCAGACAGCCTCACAAGCGCGGGTGTTGGTGCAGTTACCGAAACCGAGTTC
>JAEEGJ010005753.1_pt1 | contig 38305 bp, 36 predicted proteins | sample 8958761 | NCBI WGS metagenome assembly JAEEGJ01 (sample SAMN16246546, study PRJNA631951) | gut metagenome | biome: gut microbiome; feature: rumen; material: RS-attached | host: Bos | place: Iran: Karaj | collected 2018-10
GAGCATCCTGAGAAGCCTGAGTATGCTAACTTCACTATCCGTGTATCAGGATATGCTGTTAAGTTCATCAACCTTACTAAGGAGCAGCAGCTCGACGTTATCGCACGTACATGCCACGAGGCACTTTGATAACAATTCATAGTATATAAAAATTAAAAAGCCATCTTAGATTATTGATATTGTAAATCAATTCTAAGATGGCTTTTTTTTAATTTGACTGAGGGGGTGGGCTGTCGCCATTTCCAATTAGCCACCCCCATATATCAAAATATTCCATATAACAGGCTCCTTTCAAAAGAGTATTATAATACTATGTAACAAATATTGTACAAAGGATAACTACTTATTGGAAAGTTTTTTGAGCGAATTGAAGAAAGCGATGATAGGGAATTTGTATTTGGAAGATTTTATAATGAATTGATGTATCTGAATTTTTTTGATGATAGCATAAGAAAATACACCGAGTTATTTGGTGTTAACTTTTCATATGATGAGTTGATTAATCTTCTGGGATATTGAAATTACTTATTAGAGTGCAGCATAGTCAAGTAAATGGACACAGTTTTTAAATAATTGAGAAATGGAGAATAATTGATATGGGAAAAGATTATTTTGAAGACAAAATGCAGCTACTAAGCGAATATTATGCGGAAATAGTTAAAACTTATAATTTAAAAGAAAAAAAGATAAGAAATAATGTGATGGCGTATATTTCATCAAATTATGTTTTGATGGTTACGATTGAACATTTTGGAATAACTGTAAGTTATTCGACAAAAGAGGATTTGCCCAATATGTATTATTGCAATAATTTTCTTGCGGAAGCATTTGATGATAATGATAGGGTTGGGATACAGCTTGGTGATGATGCTAACACGAGGATAAAAAATGATATATTGGTTACTTCGAGAGGATTAGTCAGTAAATGGGAAAATATTCTTAAAGGGGATACGAAATGGCTGGAAGATTATAAGAAATCAATGTGGTATTCAATGCACCCACAACCAAGAATAGATAAAACCATATTTGATTAAGAAACTCTTTCAGAAATAAGTTGAGAATAGAAAAAGGAGACAAGATGGTCAAAACCAGATATTTCAAATTTAATACAGGAGATGGTGCGGTTAGAAGAACAGGAGCAATAGTTGAGTATTTAGATCAGAGCGGTAATTGGATTGTAAATGGAGAACTCATCAGAATGTTTGTTGGGGGCGACACGGATTTTTATGAGATAACAGAAGAAGAAGCAAATAAGTTGGTTGAAAAAAGGAAAAGAAGAGGACAGCAATAAGCGTGTGCCAAAGCAACCTAGTGAGGAGAGAACTTGAGTTGATTATACCATTATAATATTGGTAATAATGAAATATTTGAATTATTCCAATCGGGATATAGTGGAGCACCTGCACAGATTGAAGGGGTTGATGAAAAAAGTAGTTACGAAATATGTTCAGTTGCTTTGGATGGAAGACGAGCTATAGTTTACAAGCAAGGAAAAGCAGATAATTTAGGAACTGACTCGGAGCTTGATGCACTTGTCAAAAGAATTGATGAGTATTGCAAAGAAGCGGGAATAACAAAATTACCGGATATTTGTTTGCCTCCGCTTGCTGAGATTATTCCAATTCCGAAATATGAGAGATCAAAGGACACCAACAATTGATGAAGCTAATGGAATTTCAACTGTTGAAGAATACATGGATAAACTAGCTTTGTCTAAGGATTGGGGAGAAAGAAATACAGTAAAAGTTGCTAGAATTCCCAAGGGAACAGATGTGAAGCACGCTATTGGAACTGCAAAAGAGCAATTAAATATAGCAGATCCAAGACCCGGTGGGGGTGTGCAGTATTTATTTAACGAGTTTGATGAGAATTGGATAACTGAAATCAGAAGCTTTCCAAATTAAAAGGAGAAGTGATTATGGATAAGAAAAAAGAATTATTTAAAAAAATGCAAATATTACTAAATGAGCTTGATAAAGCAAAAGATAGTGTGGACGATGAAACGGCAAGCTATTTAAGCAATATTAAGAAGGTGGTAGAAAATGTAATGACTCGATTGCAAAATGATGAATTACCACAGTCAAACGGGGGACTAATTGGTACTATGAGAGCGATTTCAGAATATGATAATTTGTCATGCATACAAGGATTATATGACGCTGCATCAGATGTAGATATTTATTACAGTAAGGAATGTAAAGAATGGTGATAAAGGATATGGGAGAATCCTGTTTGGTCATGCAAGTCATTCAGAATTAAGTATAAGAACAAAAAAGGAGATGATAGTTTATGGAGACAAGGTATTACAAGTTTGATATTGGTGACGGGGCTATGAGAAGAACCGGCGCCAAGGTTGAATATTTGGATAAGAATGGTAATTGGATTGAGAATAGAGATTTGTTCCGAAAATTCGTTGGCGGAGATACTGATTTTGATGAGATAACAGAGGAACAAGCAAATCAATTGGTTGAGAAAAGAAAAAGAAGAGGACAGCAATAAGCGTGTGCCAAAGCAACCTAGTGAGGAGAGAACTTTGAGAAAGCCATTAATGATACATATACAGATCCGATAAAACGTGCGGATATGTTTGATGAGTTGGATGCGTATTATGAAGACGCAGCAAATATAAATTCTGGATATCATTCTGGAGAGAGGTATTGTGACTGTGCGCCAAAAGATGCGGATGGCGTTAAAACTGGAGAAATTGACCAAATGTTTCTTAAAGAAGGATATGGAAAGGGGAAAGATGGGGGAGGAGATCAGATTATTGCTCCATTTACAGCTGATGAACTTGTTGAGATGGGTATGATTATAGAAAGGTAGTTTAATTATGAAAATAAGCGAATTAGAAAAATATCTCAGTGAAAAAGAATTGCTTTCTGTAAATGTAAGTGGAAGTGTAAAGGAATATGTTTATGGCGAGTATTTTTTTGACAAGAGTTATTTTGGAAATCGCATAGACAGATTTGGAATATATAGAAGGAAAGATGGAAACTATTGTTTTTTTATTACTGATTCTGAGAGAGGAGTATTTGATTTTTCAAAGGTATGTAAAACAGAGGAAGAAGCATGTGAAGCGCTAATGACAACAATGTCGCGATACGACCGAATATATAAGAAAAAAAACAATAATTTATAAGTTTTGTGGAGTGATTTTTACTGCTAAGACGACTACTCTATTTAAAACAAACATATTAAGATAGGTAAGATGGTAGAACGCTGAGGCTAGTAGGTAATTGAATGTTGATATGCGATTTAGAAGATTTATTAAAAAAAGAAGGTATGCTAAAAGTTTATGATGGAACAGCATTCAAGAAATATTTGCATGGAGATGGAATATATGAGGATGGGGTTTTTCATAATGTGGTAGATTCTTATGGGATATATAAAGGGCAGGAAGGGAAATACTGTTTTTTTATAACTGATTCTGAAAGAGGAATTCCTCAATATTTGGATGTTTTGGATTCAGAAAGTGAAGCATGTGAAGCATTATATGAAATGATTTCGTTATTTAAAAAAGCATATCGAGAAAAATAAGGTGAGCACAGAAGATTAAAGTGAAAGTAGCCAATATGACAATAACAGAATTAGAAAAATATCTCAGTGAAAACGGGCTATTATCTGTACATGTGAAAAAAAGCGTTAAAAAATATATGTCAGGTGAAAAATTCTGGGATAATAATGTTTTAGGTACTCGAATTGATGTTTATGGAATATATAAGAATCCAGTTGGAGAATATTGCTTCTTTATTACCGATTCAGAGAGAGGAGTATTTCAATATGCTAAGACATGTAAAACAGAAGAAGAAGCATGTGAAGCACTGATAACAAAAATCACCAGATGCGAATATATATATAAAATGGAAAACAATCTTTGAACATTATAGTAGATGGCGAGATGATTAGTTTTGAAACTCTTTCGCCGGATGAAATGTTGGAAGCATACAAGGAGCAGCAAAATTTATTTGATTATAATATTATTCCTCAACCATATATAGATAAAACTATATTTGATTAAGAATTTGCATCAACATATTTTTGTTTATGATTTTGATAACAAAATGTGGTTTAGAACAGAACCGGTACCATTTTACTATTAAGAAAGGAACTGAATATGGATTTTTATATTGATATAGTTATTTCCGAAAATGATTTGGATATTTGTGGGATTACAGAAATAATGAACACTTGGGAAGGAAAGAGTATAAGGAAAAACCCACGTGAGTTTACAAAGGGAAGTATAAAATTAGTCGAGATAGGGCCTAAGGGTCATGGAGAGGAGATTGATAAAAAAATTGCGTTATGCATTACAAGTGGATTACATGATATCGAAGTAAAATGCAATTTGGATAAGGAGGATTTGGATAATAGCGATGTTTTTGCGTTTATCAAAGAGATAGCTAAGTTAGATGAGTATGCCATAACCATTGGTTATTATGATGAAAAAGTGCTAGAAGAAGTGGAGATTGATAAAGAAGATGTATTAAAACATGTGTTTATTAAAGCATTAAATTGGGATAAACCTATTGGAATAACAATAAAAAAGGATAGAGTCTAGGTGTTTGATGCAATATATTATGGAATATCCTCAGGCTTTACAGGTGAGATAAAAGTAGTTGATACAAATACATATATTCCTTTACCTGGAGATAAAGCAACTATTATCTACCACTAGAAAATGGAAAAAGACTAGACTCATATGATCCATATGCAAGAGAGATAATATCCAGAAAGGTCACGATTGTTGATGAGATTTCTGAATCAACTTATAGTGAATATTTATCTGAGTTTTCAAATAAATATTCGGTTGGGACGAAGATTAGGCCTAATACATATCCTGAATTTGATGGACAACCACTTTCTGACGAGTATATCTTAGAGATTCCCAAAACAAATGAATATTTGAGTAATATTGATTATTATAAGGATATAGCTCAAGAATATGATGTGACATTGAGATTTACGGAGGAATAGAAAATGGATTTAGAGGGCAGGGTAAAAAAAGCTTTAGTTGATATTGGTTTTTTAGAAAAATATGGAGCAATATCGCAGGAATATAATCCGGAACATTTGAATCAAGAAGAAAGATTGGAATATCTTGATGGGGAAGAAGTAATGGATATTATCTCGCGGCTTGGATACAAACCTGCATTTGATAGAAAAGAAAAGTTTTATACGGTATCAGAAATTGAGAGAAATGGATACGAGTATAAATTTAATATCATATTGACTGCAGGAATGGTAGACATGGTTTGGGTTATAAAAAAGAATGATGAATTAATTCTTGGTTCACCTATTGGGACTTTTTCAAAACGAATCGATAGTAAGAATCCGAGGATAAAAAAACCGGTTTTTGGAACGTATGAAGAATTGGAAATAATCATAAATAGGTTAGTAAAATTATATGAAGAGTTTATCGAGAACTATATATCATATTGAAAATTTATTGAGTGTTACCATACCGGAAGAAATAAAAAATATGCTTGAATATAATGGTAGATTCTTTTTTTCGAAAGTGAAGATATAGGTTTTGATTTTTTTTGCTGAGAATGAAGAGCCGCCATATAATGTGTGGGATTCTGAAATATTAGGCGATGAATTTGAATATGCACAAACGATAATGTTCGATCTTTGTAAAGAAATTGATTATGATAGTGCATACAAGAGAATTATTGATTTTTTTGTATTTCTAAATGAACAAATAGGAAGTATTATCTTGATTACTTCGGATGTGCATAGTGATATTATTCAGGATTTTATATAAAAATAATAATTTGGACTATTTAATTTTGTACCAAACAATGATAGAGTGAAAATAGGTGAAAACGGTGGATAAACGCCTTAAGCAAGCGATTTGTGCGACCGCATTAACGAATAAAGTGACAAACAAACGAGAGGTTTTGTATGAACAAGAGATATGTCACAGATATGACTCAGGGTAATGAGCTTGCACTGCTGATTAAGTTTACCATTCCCATGTTATTCGGAAATCTTTTCCAGCAATTTTATAATATGGCGGACACCGTTATAGTAGGTCACTATGGGGGAAAGTACGGAATGCCGGCTATTGGAGCTGTAGGCAGCGTTAACTTTCTCTTTTTCTCTCTATGTATGGGTATGGGTGCCGGAGTCGGCATTATGATCGCCCAGCATTTTGGAGCGGGCAAAGATGAGTACGTTAAGAAGATAGTGGGTAATTCCATATACATTACTCTTGTTGCAGGAATTCTCATGAGTGTGGTAAGCGTCACCTTTGCAAGACCTATCCTTACACTTATGAAGACACCGGAAGCTTGTATGCCCGATGCCCTCACTTACATGAGAATAGTTGGCGGCGCAACCTTCCTTGTTGCAGGCTACAACATGATCTCATCCATATTAAGAGCCATGGGTGATTCCAAGACACCGCTTATTTTCCTGATTACCGCGTGCCTTATCAATATTGTTCTTGATCTGATCGCTGTTAAGGGCCTTGGAATGGGAGTTTTGGGAGCAGGACTTGCAACCATTATTTCACAGACTATAGCCATGATTGGTTCCATAGTTGTGGGAGTTAAGAACAATCCATATCTTCAGATTGAAAAAAGACATCGCGAAGTGGATATGGATATCGTGCGCAATGCTACAAGACTTGGAATACCTCTTGCCCTTCAGAACGCCCTCATTGCTTTTTCTTGCGTAGCGCTTCAGTCAGTAGTTAACAGCTTCAAGGAAGATGTTATGACAGCGTATACGGCAACGGGTAGGATTGAGCAGCTGGTTCAGCAGCCCTTCGGTTCACTGGGAACAGCAGTATCAACCTTTGCAGGACAAAATACCGGCGCCAAGAAGCTTGATAGAGTTAAAAGCGGCTGTATCAAGAGCGTTATACTCGTGGCGGTATTTAGTCTTCTCATGGTAGTTGTGATGTTTACGCAGGGTGAGAATATTATCAGATTCTTTACCCCTAACGAAGTAGCAGTAGGAATAGGTGCTCAAGGACTTAAGATCACCAGTATGTTCTACTTCTTCCTGGGGCTTATATATGTGTTTAGAGGAACGCTCAACGGCGTTGGAGATGCAGGATTTGCCCTGATCAACGGAATCCTGGAAGTGGTCGGAAGACTTGGATTTGCAGCCATCCTGGTCAGCATATCCGGCATAGGAATGTGGGGCTGTTGGTATACCAACGGACTTACCTGGGCCATAACCGGAATAGGCTGCGTACTTAGATATATGAAAGGTCGTTGGAGAAAAAAGCTTTTCGCCAACTTATAACCATAAATAAATTGCGATCGGAAATACTGAATTAATCGCTGTATTCTCTGAGCTTTTTGGCATTGATCTTACCATCTGCGATCATATTAGCCATCCATATTTTCAGAGATTCAACGGTCATATCGATATTTTTGAGTTGCTTTTGTATCTCGGCAAAATCTTTTAACTCATCGTCAGAGATTTCACCGTCAGCTGTGATCTCGATGAGTTTGGCTTTCTGCCTGTCAAGGGAGTTAATGGCAGAGAGCATACCGAGAACGATTTCCGAAAGAGAGGAAACCTTTACTTCAGGGACAGAGTCCTTGCCTATACGGCACTCGTGAGTGCAGTAATAATTGCATAGTTCGGGGCGCTTATATGCGTTCGCCATATCTACAACATCTTCGGGGTGTACAAGAGTTTTCTCTGTCTCCAGCTTCTCAAGGCGGCTCTCACTGATGGTTCCGATGAGCTCGCTAGCCTGTGCTCTTGTAAGGCCCAATGCTTCCCTACTTTCAAAATAGATATTTTTGTTTTTTCTGATGGATTTTTTGCCCATAAAAGCCTCCGAATAAGCGTTAATTTCATAAATACAATAATATAATTGTCTGTTGATGTCCAGTTTATGAGGGAAGATATATGGATTATAGCGATGTATTTGAAATAAGCGATGTTCTTAAAAGAAGTAAAAGAATGCAGTTAAGGTTTGTCCAGATAGTTATGTGGGTTACACTTACGGTAATGGGAGTTCATGCCAGTATCCACAGTGAAGAACTTGTATTTAGAACAACCGAATTGGTTTCATTTACACCATTTCTTGTGCCTTTCATGTTATTAGGGGCGCTTTATGGCTATGTAATTTCCCTTATATCTTTTGCTATAACATTTATTTTTACGTTGATCTACGACATGGAATCAGCGTATATGTCAGCGATATTTCTAGTGGCAGCTATGTGCTTTGCCCTCTTTTCCCAGTTCTTTTGGTTTCAGACCAAAAAGAAAACATTTGTTGCTGCGCTTATTACCATGGTAGCAACTGCAGTAATAGAGTTTATGTGCCTTTCCGTCATAAGAACGGCTAATTACGGCGTGTCTGTCAGAGGGCAATTCTTTGATTATTTAAGAAGAGAAAACGCAACAATTCTTTTGCTTGCTTTCCTCATACATTTCTATGTAACTAAGGCTCCGGACAAATGGAAGGTGCCGTATTACATGGTGCGAAGATATACAAAGGCTTTTCAAAATAATGAGCAGTTAAAAAGACGTCTTCGAGTTACCAAAGTAGGCGCCAAAATAAATGTCATCATAATAGGAATAGAGCTTATTATGGGGGTCTATTTTTCCGTGTTTATGATAGCTCTTTTCCCTGATCTTAAGAACATGTTTGTGAGAGATATAAAAGAAAACGTGACATATGACGGAAGAATATCGGATGAAGAGGCTACCAATATACTGGTAAGCAGGCTTGATGCCATGGAATACAGGTTTGATGACGCGGCAGTTACTTTTGACATTAAAATGATACTTCTGATGATGTGTGTAGGTATCCCTATGGCAGGATTTACCAATTACTACATCAAATATACGCTTGGATGGCCTCTTGCCAAGATGTCAGATGCAATGAATGATTTTGCAAGGGCTGACGACGAAAAAAGGCCGGATGAAGTAAAAAAAATTGATAGGCTTAATATCAAAAACAATGATGAGATCCGTGTTGTATATGATGCCATGAAGACTACAGCTCATGCCATAGAGGATTATCTGGAGAGGCTTGAAAAGGATCAAAAGCTCCAGACAGAGCTGGAAGTTGCCAAAAGATCAAGCGAGGCAAAATCATCCTTTCTTTCAAATATGTCACATGAGATCAGGACGCCTATAAATGCGGTTCTTGGCATGAATGAAATGATCTTGAGGGAAAGTAGGGATGAGAATATCCTTGAGTATGCCAATAATATAAAGGGCGCCGGCAATTCTCTTTTGAGCATAATCAACGACATCCTTGATTATTCCAAGATAGAAGCCGGAAAGATGACTATCCTACCCGTTCAATATCATCTCGGATCCATTATAAACGATCTGATGAATATGATATCCATGAAGGCGAATGAAAAGGGCTTGAAGCTTGATATAAACGTAGACAGATTTCTTCCTACCAACCTTATCGGCGACGAAGTGAGGATTAAGCAGTGCGTGACCAACATCTTAAGTAACGCTGTTAAATACACCGAGAAAGGCACCGTGACCATGAGTGTTACATTCAAAAGGGTCGATGACCGCAATATCAAGCTGAGATTCAGCGTTGCTGACACCGGAATAGGAATAAAAGAAGAGGATCTGCAAAAGCTCTATTCTCCTTTTGAAAGGATTGAAGAGATAAGAAACAGGAGCATTGAGGGCACCGGACTTGGTATGAGCATTGTAAAAAAACTGCTTGCCATGATGGATTCTAAATTGGAGGTTCAGAGTGAGTACGGCAAAGGCTCAGAGTTTGCCTTTGAAATAAAACAGCAGGTTGTATCCTGGGAAGAAATAGGAGATTTCAAGGAGAAATATAAAGAATATATAAGAAGCCTTGGTAAGTACCACGAGAGCTTCAAGGCGCCCGATGCAGAGATCCTGGTTGTAGATGATACGGTCATGAACCTCACTGTTGTGAAGGGACTTCTTAAAGAGACAGATATACAGATAGATACTGCGGAGAGCGGTATGGAGGCTCTTGAAAAGGTAAAAGAAAAGAGATATGATGCCATCTTTATCGACCACAGAATGCCGGAGATGGATGGCATACAGACGCTGGAAATAATGAAGACAATGGAGGGCAATCTAAACAAAGATGTACCGTGCATTGCTCTTACTGCAAATGCCGGGGAAAATGCCAAGGAAGAGTATCTGAAAGCAAACTTTGATGACTATCTCTCCAAGCCTGTAAACGGTGCTGACTTAGAAGAGATGCTCCTTCATTATCTGCCAAAGGATAAAGTAGTGCTTATGATGGTAGATCCGGGAGGTGTGATCGTATCACCGGAGCCCGGAAAAGATACAGTGTCTGCCGAAAATGCAGAAACGGATTTTTTGCAAAAGCTAAAGGGAATAGAACTTAAAGAAGCGGTCAAGAACTGCGGCTCTGAAGATATTCTTAGGGAAGTGGTAAAAGAGTTTCTGGTATCAATAGATAATAAAGCTGACAACATCGAGAAATTCGCTGCCGAGAAGGACTACAGGAACTACACCGTTGCAGTTCATGCTCTAAAGAGTAGTGCAAGACTCATAGGAGCCTTGAGCCTTTCCGAGAAGGCAGCATACCTTGAGCAGTGTGGAAATGATGAGAATGAAGATGAGATATCATCAAAGACCGGAGAACTGCTTGATCTGTACAGAAGCTACAAGGATAATCTTGCATCTGCAGAAGATAAGAAAGAAAATCTTCCTGAGATTTCGGTAAAGGAGCTTAACGGAGCTTTTAGAGATATAAAAGAGCTTGTGGAAGCATATGATTACGACACCGCGGACGGGATAATGAAGATGCTCGAAGATTACAGTATTCCGGTAGAAGCAAAAGAGAAGTATGAGAAAGTAAAAGAATTGATGGCATTGGTAAATCGTGACGAACTACTCGAAATATTGTAATATGAAGTTAGGAGGCACAAGGCCATGAGAAAAAGAATCCTGCTTATAGGCGATGGGAAAAGTTTTATGGTGTCATCTATAGCTAAGGAACTCAGAGATGAGAGATTCGAAGTTATACAGGCAAGTCCCAACGTGACGGAAATTGAGAGAATAGAGAACAAGCCTTCAGTGTATCTGATCTATATCGATGATCTGGATGAGATGCAGGAGCTCTTTGTATACCTCAAAGATAAAGCCGTTGAGAACGACGTGTCTGTCAGCATTATAGGATCACCCGACGAAATAGAAAAGGCGAAATCCAAGGTCGCCGAAGAGAGCATAGCCGCCGTATTTGAGAGACCTGTCAACGTCAAAGAGCTTGGCCGGAAAATGAAGCAGGTTGTGGAGAACGAGGACCTCCGGCTTCAGAAAAAGAAGATTCTCGTGGTTGACGATGACGGAACAATGCTAAGAGCAATAAAGAGCTGGCTGTCGGAAAAATATCAGGTATTCATGGTCAATTCCGGAATAGCTGCAATTACGTTCCTTGCAAAGAACGAGGTGGATCTTGTACTTCTTGATTACGAAATGCCGGTAACAACAGGTCCGAAGGTACTTGAGATGCTAAGGAGTGAACCCTCCACCAGCGATATACCCGTCATGTTCCTTACTGTAAAGAGTGACAAGGATAGTGTCATGAAGGTTGTGAATCTTAAACCTGAGAAATACCTTCTGAAAACCATGCCACCCGCAGAACTTCTTGCAAACATAGATGATTTCTTTGAAGCTCAGAAGGCCAGAAATTATAAATAAAACATAAGATGGAAAGCCTTATAAAATAAGTTTTCAAATTTTTTGAAAAAATGTGTTGACAAGAATTGTATACCGAAGTACAATCTTTATCAATAAGGCAAAGGCGTCTTAGAGAATACTCTCTAAGGCGCTTTCTGTATTTTCGAATACTTATCCGCGGAAGTATACTCTTGATTGTATACAAGTATTCAGAAATAAGACAAAGTAATTCTATATAAGAAGAGCTTTGGAAATAAGCCTTTGCTAAAAGAAAAATAGAAAAAGCATTATGAATTATTAAGAACGGCACAATGGGGTGTCTTGGCAGCGATAGTATGCTGCGATCCCGTTGTGCCGTTCTTTTATCTTAGAGGAATCATGAAAATAAGAGATTTCTCGATGATCAGATTGGAGGAGAAAGTATGAGCGAAGAAATCTTAAGCGCAATTAACGGCCAGGTCTTCAGTGTCTGGTTTCTGATCGGCGCAGCATTGGTATTCTGGATGCAGGCCGGATTTGCTATGTGTGAGGCAGGTTTTACAAGAGCCAAGAACACCGGAAATATCATAATGAAGAACCTTATGGATTTCTGTATCGGTACTGTAGTATTCATCTTAATTGGTTTTGGTTTATTACTTGGTGAAGATATCGTAGGAATCATCGGAAGACCCGGATTTGACATCTTCACAAATTATGCAAATTTTGATTGGTCCAACTTTGTATTCAACCTTGTGTTCTGTGCAACAACAGCAACAATCGTTTCAGGATCAATGGCTGAGAGAACAAAGTTCTTATCATATTGTGTGTACTCGGCAGTTATCTCAGCAATCATCTACCCCATTGAAGCACATTGGGTATGGGGCGGCGGATTCCTCGCACAGATGGGATTCCATGATTTTGCAGGTTCAACATGTATCCACATGGTTGGTGGTATCTCAGCTCTCATCGGAGCAGCTATCTTAGGACCCCGTATCGGTAAGTTCGAAAGAAATAAGGAAGGCAAAGTTACCAAGGTAAATGCTTTCCCCGGACACAACCTTGTGGCAGCTTCACTCGGTGTATTCATCCTTTGGCTTGGATGGTACGGATTCAACGGCGCGGCTTGTACTTCGGTAGAGCAGCTCGGATCCGTATTCGTAACAACAACAATCGCACCTGCACTTGCAACTGTAACATGTATGATCTTCACATGGCTCAGATACGGTAAGCCCGATGTTTCAATGTGTCTCAACGCTTCACTTGCAGGTCTTGTAGCAATCACAGCTCCCTGTGATGTAACAGATGCTTTCGGAGCGATCGTGATCGGTATCGTAGCTGGTCTCCTTGTTTGCTTCGGTGTTTGGTTCCTTGATTACAAGCTTCACGTTGACGATCCCGTTGGTGCCGTTGCGGTTCACTGCTTGAACGGTATCTGGGGAACACTTGCTGTAGGTCTTTTCGCAACAAACACAGCACCCGGTTATTCAATCGCTGATGCACAGGGCAACGAGCTCGTAGGTCTTTTCTACGGCGGCGGATTCAAGCTTCTTGGTCTTCAGACAGCAGGATTCTTAAGCGTAGCAGCTTGGACAGTAGTTACTATTACAATCACATTCTTCGCTATTAAGAAGATACTTGGAATTAGAGTTACAGAAGAGGAAGAGATCCTCGGACTTGATTCAACAGAGCACGGCCTTGCTTCTGCTTACTCAGGATTCTCGATCATGGATGTTTCAAACACACTCAACATGGATGTCAACGACAACACAGACCTTGGACAGAGCGATTACGTATTTGCTTCGCAGGTTCAGAAAGATGCGGCAGTTCCTGTTGTTACAGGACCTGTTCACACAGACTCAGCTATTCATAAAGTGGTTATCATTGCTAAGCTTTCTCGCTACGACAAACTTCGTAAGGCAATGAACGACCTTGGCGTAACAGGAATGACAGTTACACAGGTTATGGGCTGCGGCGTTCAGAAAGGTTCCGGCGAGATGTACCGTGGAGTTGAGATGGATGCAACACTCCTTCCCAAAGTTAAGGTAGAGGTTGTAGTCAGCAAGATTCCTGTAGACAGTGTTATCGAGGCAGCCAAGAAGACATTGTACACAGGACACATCGGAGATGGTAAGATCTTCGTTTACAGCGTAGACAGAGTAGTCAAGATCAGAACCGGTGAGGAAGATATAGAAGCTCTCGCAGACGTAGAATGATAAATATTTAAAGACATAACGCGCCGCCGCGTGGGAAACCTCACACGGCGTGCGTCTATGCATTATAGAAGACAGAATTAGGAGGAAACAGTATGTGCGCAATACTTACATACGAAGGAGATGATATATCCGAGCAGGAGTTTCAAACTCTTTTGCAAAGAACAAGCCTTAGAGGTCCGGATATGTCCAGGTATCAGAAGGTAGAGAAAGGCTACATAGGATTTAACCGCCTCTCTATCATGGGACTAAATGAAGAAGGAATGCAGCCCTTTAATCTAAATAATAATACGGTTATTTGTAACGGCGAGCTGTATGGCTTCAAGTCCCTCAGAGAATATCTGGTATCACTTGGATACACCTTCAGAAGTGAGAGCGACTGCGAGATACTGCTTCCCCTATATGAAAAACTTGGAACCAAGATGTTCTCAATCCTCGATGCGGAATTTGCTTGCGTAATATATGACGGTACGAAGAAAAAGTTCATAGCCGCGAGAGACCCAATAGGAATAAGACCTCTCTACTACGGCTACGACAAAAAAGGCAACATCATCTTTGCTTCAGAGCCCAAGAACATCGTGGGAGTTTCGGATGAGATAAAGCCCTTCCCGCCCGGACACTACTACGAAGATGGCAAGTTCATAAGCTACAGAGATATGACAGAGGTTAAAAAAGTCAGCTACGACGATGTGGAAGCCATAGCAACAAACATTCACGACAAGCTCCTTAGAGGAATAGAGAAAAGACTTGATGCTGACGCACCCATCGGATTTCTTTTATCAGGAGGCCTTGATTCCTCACTTGTTTGTGGCGCTGCATCCAAGATGCTTGGTAAAAAGATAAGAACCTTTGCGATAGGAATGGACATAGACGCCATAGACCTTAAGTATGCAAGAGAGGTTGCGGAGTACATAGGAAGCGAGCACACGGAAGTAATCATCTCCAAGAAAGACGTCATCGAGGCGGTCGAGCCTGTAATAGAAGCACTTGGAACCTATGATATCACCACAATACGAGCTTCTATAGGAATGTATCTTCTCTGCAAATGGATACACGAGAACACTGACATCAAGGTAATCCTCACAGGCGAGATATCAGATGAGTTATTCGGATATAAATATACGGATTTTGCTCCAAATGCAGGCGAGTTCCAGAAAGAGGCGGAAAAGAGGATCAGAGAGATCCATATGTACGACGTACTTAGAGCAGACAGATGCATAAGCGTCAACTCACTGGAAGCAAGAGTTCCCTTCGGAGACCTGGATTTTGTGGAATACGTAATGAGCATAGATCCGGAGAAAAAGATGAACACCTACGGCATCGGCAAATATCTTTTGCGCCATGCATTTGAAAAAGACAAGCTGATTCCCGAAACCATACTGATGAGAGAAAAAGCAGCTTTCTCCGATGCAGTGGGACATTCACTTAGAGATGACCTTATAGAGTGTGCGGATACTCTGTACACATACGCGGATTTTGAGACCAAGAAAAAGAAGTACGAGCACGCCACACCATTTACCAAAGAGTCGCTCTGGTACAGAGAGATCTTTGAAAAGTATTATCCCGGCCAGTCAGAAATGGTTGCGGATTTCTGGATGCCCAATAAAAACTGGGAAGGCTGCAACGTAAACGATCCATCCGCAAGAGTACTTTCAAACTACGGTGCATCAGCAAAGTAAAAAAGAGTCAGTACATAAATAAAAAATATTAAATGCAAAAATAAAAAGATCAGAGCAGGAGGAAAAGGACATGATAGATGCTTCAAAACTTACAGAAGAATTTGGATGTTTGGTATTTAACGACAAGATAATGAGAGAGCGTTTGCCAAAGGACATCTACAAGGCAGTGCATAAGACAATTGAGAAAGGAACACACCTTGAGCTTGACGTTGCAAACACAGTTGCAGCAGTCATGAAGGAATGGGCAATTGAAAACGGAGCAACACACTTTACACACTGGTTCCAGCCAATGACAGGACTTACTGCAGAAAAGCACGACAGTTTCATATCACCCACAGGCGACGGTTCCGTTCTCATGGAGTTTTCAGGAAAAGAGCTTGTGAAGGGTGAACCTGATGCTTCAAGCTTCCCTTCAGGCGGACTTAGAGCAACCTTCGAAGCAAGAGGATATACAGCTTGGGATCCTTCATCACCTGCATTTATCAAAGACGGATCACTTTATATTCCTACAGCATTCTGCTCATACGGCGGAGAAGCACTTGATAAAAAGACTCCTCTTTTAAGATCAATGGATGCTCTTTCAAAAGAAGCAGTTAAGGTCCTTAACCTTCTCGGATATAAGGATGTTGCAAGAGTAGATACTACGATCGGTTCCGAGCAGGAATACTTCCTTATCGACAAGGACTTCTATAAGCAGAGAAAAGACCTTCTCTTCACAGGAAGAACTCTTATCGGTGCTCCCGCATCAAAGGGACAGGAGATGGAAGATCACTACTTTGGTGTTATCAAGCCCAAGGTATCCGCATATATGCACGATCTTGACGAGGAGCTCTGGAAACTCGGAATTCCCGCTAAGACCAAGCACAATGAGGTTGCTCCTTCACAGCACGAGCTTGCTCCCGTATTCGAGACAGCTAACGTAGCCGTAGATCATAACCAGCTCACAATGGAAGTTATGAAGAAGGTTGCTGACAAGCATAATTACGCTTGCCTCCTTCATGAGAAGCCATTCGAAGGAATCAACGGATCAGGTAAGCACAACAACTGGTCAGTATGTACAGATACAGGAATGAACCTTCTCGATCCCGGAAAGACACCTGCAGAGAACATTCCTTTCCTCGTATTCCTTACAGCAGTTATCGCAGCGGTTGATGAGTATGCACCAATCCTTCGTCTCTCCGTTGCATCAGCAGGAAACGATCACAGACTCGGCGGAAACGAGGCACCTCCGGCAATCGTATCTATCTTCGTCGGAGATGAGCTTGCACAGGTAATCAAGAGCGTTGAAGAAGGTACGGCATATCACAGTGTTGCTAAGGTTCAGATGGGCATGGGCGCTGATGTACTTCCTCACTTTACCAAGGACAACACAGACAGAAACAGAACATCACCTTTTGCATTCACAGGAAACAAGTTTGAGTTCCGTATGCCCGGTTCTGCAGTGTCTGTAGCAAATGCAAATATCGTACTCAACACAGCAGTTGCAGAGATACTTACAAGACTTTACGAGAAACTTTCAAAGTACAGCGAAACAGAACTCAAGGATAAGGTTCTTGAGGTACTTCAGGAAGAGCTTAAAGAGCATAAGAGAGTTCTTTTCAACGGAAACGGATATTCAGACGAGTGGGTTGCAGAGGCTGAAAAGAGAGGTCTTCCTAACCTCAAGTCACTTCCCGAAGCAATGCCTTACTGGATCAAGGACGAGTCAATAAATCTCTTCACAAAGCACAAGATCTTCACAGAAGAAGAGATCAGATCAAGATACGACATTCTCCTTGAGAACTACTCAAAGTCAATTCATATCGAGGCTCTCACAATGGAAGAGATGGTCAGAAAAGATCTTACAGAAGGAATTATTTCTTATGAAAAAGATCTTACAAGTGAGATCCTTCAGAAGAAGAGTGTTCTTGAAGGTGCATACGGAAAGCTTGAGAGCGGAATCCTCAAAGAGCTTGATGAAGCATCCGAGAAGATGGGACAGGCCCTTGCAAAGCTTACGGAAGATACAAAGGCAGCAGAAGAAAAGGCTGATCTTTTGGAGCAGGCAAGCTTCTACAAAGAGCAGATTCTTACAGATATGGATGAGGTCAGAAAATACGCGGATAAGGCAGAAGCTCTGGTACCCGATAAGTACCTCAGCTATCCGACATACGGTCAGATGTTGTTTTCACTTAGGTAATACGGAGCAATTCGTATTATCAACAAGATACAAGATTTAAGATAAAGGATAAGGATAATAAGGATGGAGATGTGGAAAGAAGAACATGATGCCTGCGGAATAGGCGCAGTCATCAATATAGACGGAACCCCGGACAATAAAGTACTTGGCGACGCACTCACTATCGTAGAAAAACTTGAGCACAGAGCAGGTAAAGACGCGTCCGGAAAAGTTGGCGACGGTGTAGGAATACTTGTGCAGATCTCGCACGATTTCTTTTCAAAGGAAGCCAAAAAATTAGGAATGGCGATAGGAGGAGCCGGGGATTACGGAATAGGTATGTTCTTTTTTCCGCAGGACTCCATGAAGCGTATGTTTGCAAAACGTATGCTTGAAGTTATTGCAGAAAAGCAGGAACTTGAGGTGCTGGGATGGAGAGATGTTGAAACTCATCCCGACATCCTCGGTGAGGTTGCGATCGCATGCATGCCTCACATCAGTCAGTGCTTTATCAAAAGACCCAAGAATGTAAAAAAGGGTATTGATTTCGACAGAAAATTATATTGTCTCAGAAGAGAGTATGAGAAGAGTTCCGATGATACATACATCTGCTCTTTCTCTTCAAGAACCATTGTATATAAGGGAATGTTCCTTGTAGGTCAGCTTCGTAATTTCTACGAGGATCTTCTTTCTCCCAATTACAAGACGGCTATTGCCATGGTTCACTCAAGATTCTCAACCAATACAACACCTTCATGGCACAGAGCGCATCCTTACAGAATGATCGCTCATAACGGTGAGATCAACACCATCAGGGGTAACAGCGACAGAATGCTTGCCCGTGAAGAGACCATGCAGTCAGGTGTTTTCCAGAATGACCTTGGAAAGGTTTACCCTGTTATTGCAGCATCCGGATCGGATTCCGCTATGCTCGATAACACACTTGAATTCCTCTACATGAACGGAATGGAGCTTCCGCTCGCGATGATGATCACAATTCCCGAGCCTTGGAAGCACAACGATTTCATGAAGCAGGACAGAAAAGACTTCTATCATTACTATGCGACAATGATGGAGCCTTGGGACGGCCCTGCGGCAGTTCTTTTTACAGACGGAGAACTCTTTGGAGCAACTCTCGACAGAAACGGACTGCGTCCTTCAAGATATTACGTTACCAAGGACGGAAGACTTATTCTCTCATCAGAGGTAGGTGTTCTTGACATACCCGAAGAAAACATTGAAAAGAAATCAAGGCTTTCACCGGGACACATGCTCCTTGTTAACACAAAAGAGGGAAGAATCATTTCTGATGAGGAATGCAAAGCAAGATATTCTCAGTCAAGCCCTTACGGTGAGTGGCTCGACAGACATCTTTTGCACCTTAACAAGTTAAGTATTCCCAACAAGAAAATTCCCACGCACACACAGGAAATGCGTGACAAATTATATAAGGTTTTCGGCTACTCATACGAGGATGTCAAAGACCAGATCATGCCTATGGCAACAAACGGCATCGAGCCCACGGTATCAATGGGTACCGATGTTCCGCTTGCATTTATTTCCAAGCACCACCAGCCGTTGTTCTGCTATTTCAAGCAGCTCTTTGCGCAGGTTACCAATCCGCCTATCGACTCTTTAAGAGAAAAAGTAGTTACGGATACAACCGTTTATATCGGTTCCGACGGTAATCTTTTGCAGGAAAAGAGTGACAACTGCCGTGTGCTGGAGGTCAACAACCCTATCCTTACAGGTGTTGATCTTATGAAGATTGCGTCCTTGGATCAGGACGGCTTTAAAGCCAAAAAGATCTCTCTCTTATATTACAAAAACACTTCTGTAGAAAGAGCCTTGGATCAGCTTGACGTTGCAGTGGACAGAGCGGTTTCGGAGGGTGCGAACATCATCATCCTTTCTGACCGTGGAGTTGATGAAAACCACATGCCGATTCCTTCTCTTTTAGCAGTTTCATCTGTTGAGCAGCATCTTGTTAGAACCAAGAGGCGTACAGCCGTATCTCTCATCCTGGAGAGCGGTGAGCCTCGTGACGTTCATCAGGTTGCGTGTCTGCTTGGTTACGGTGCAAGAGCCATCCATCCTTATCTTGCGCACGAATGCATTGCAGAGCTCATAGATAACGGAATCCTTGATAAGGATTACCACACAGCTATAGATGATTATAACAAGGCTCTTCTCGGAGGTGTTGTAAAGATTGCGGCTAAGATGGGTATCTCAACGCTGCAGTCCTATCAGTCGGCAAGAATTTTCGAGGCAATCGGCCTCTCCGACGAAGTTGTTGATAAATACTTCACCGGCACTACAAACAGAGTCGGCGGAGTCGGAATAGATCAGATCGGCGAAGACGTTGAGATCAGACATAACAAAGCATTTGATCCTCTCGGACTTCCCGCAGATACAAGTCTTGATTCACTCGGCTTCCACAGCCTTAGAAGCGGCGATGACAAAGAGGATCACATGTATTCTCCCAAGACCATCGTTACTTTGCAGCGCTCTGTAAGAGAAGGCGACTACGAGAGATTCAAAGAGTATTCTCATATGGTAGACGATGAGAACAGAATGCACACTTTGAGAGCTCTTTTGTCCTTCGTTCCTACAGGTAAAAAAGTTCCTCTTGAAGAGGTAGAGAGTGAAGACGAGATTGTAAAGAGATTCCAGACGGGAGCTATGTCTTACGGCTCACTTTCTCAGGAAGCTCATGAGACGATCGCCATCGCCATGAACAGACTCGGCGGTAAATCCAATACCGGTGAGGGCGGCGAAGCGATTGAAAGATTCGGAACAGAAAAGAACAGTGCCGTTAAGCAGGTTGCTTCCGGAAGATTCGGTGTTACCGGAAGATATCTCTTAAGCGGACAGGAAATACAGATCAAGATGGCGCAGGGTGCTAAGCCCGGTGAGGGCGGACACCTTCCCGGAGCTAAGGTATATCCTTGGGTTGCAAGAACTCGTTTCTCAACACCCGGTGTAACCCTTATCTCACCTCCGCCTCATCACGATATTTATTCGATCGAGGATCTGGCTCAGCTTATCTATGACCTTAAGAATGCCAACGACAAGGCAAGAATTTCGGTTAAGCTCGTTTCCGAAGCAGGTGTCGGAACCATCGCATCCGGTGTTGCCAAGGCAGGCGCACAGGTAATCCTTGTGTCCGGTTATGACGGAGGAACAGGTGCTGCTCCTTCTTCATCGGTTCACCATGCGGGACTTCCTTGGGAGCTCGGCGTAAGCGAGGCTCATCAGGCACTCCTTGACAGCGGACTTAGAAGCAGAGTCGTTCTTGAGACAGACGGTAAGCTCATGACAGGTAGAGACGTTGCGATCGCAGCACTTCTTGGTGCGGAGGAATTCGGTTTTGCTACAGCTCCTCTTGTAACTCTCGGCTGTATGATGATGCGTGTCTGCAACAAGGATACATGTCCTTTCGGAATCGCAACTCAGAATGAAGAGCTTAGAAAGAGATTTGCAGGTAAGCCCGAGCACCTCATGAACTTCATGCATTTCATCGCAAGAGAGCTTCGTGAGATCATGAGCGAGCTTGGATTTAAGACGGTTGAAGAGATGGTCGGAAGAACAGATTGTCTCAAGATGAGAGACGTTCCTTCTCTTCGTTGCAGTGGTACTGTTAATCTCGCAAGGATCATAGATTCTTCATATGCAAAGAGAAAAGACAGTCATTTCAATCCCAAGGACGTATATGATTTCGGTCTTGAGAAGACTATCGATGCAAGAGTTCTTATACCTGCATATGAGAAGTTTAAGAAAAACAAAAATAAGCCTGCATCAGTCAGCGTTGATATTTCGAGTACCGACAGAAGTTTCGGAACTCTCCTTGGAAGCAGGGTAACAGCTGACTTTACAGATACACTTCCCGATGATTCATTTACTGTAGTAGCTACGGGTGGTGGCGGACAGTCGTTTGGCGCATTCATTCCAAACGGACTTACACTTCGCCTCTACGGTGATGCCAACGACGGCTTCGGAAAGGGCTTATCCGGAGGAAAGGTAATAGTTACACCTTCCAAGGAAGCAACCTACGAAGCTCACAAGAACATCATCATCGGTAACGTTGCACTCTACGGCGCAACATCAGGAAAAGCATATGTATGCGGTATTGCAGGTGAGCGTTTCTGTGTAAGAAATTCAGGCGCAATAGCTGTCGCTGAAGGCTGCGGCGATCATGGATTGGAATATATGACAGGCGGAAAGGCGGTCATCCTCGGAATGACCGGTAAGAACTTCGCTGCCGGAATGAGCGGCGGAACCGCTTACGTTCTTGATAAGGAGCACACTCTTTATCTTAGAATGAACAAAGACATGGTATCACTTACAGAATTGACCGAGAAAGCAGACATTGATGAGCTTAAGGCTATTCTTAAGGACTATGCAAAAGAGACAGATTCCGAATATGCAAAAGAGATTCTGTCAGGCTTCGATGAATATATTCCGAACTTCAAAAAGATCGTACCTAATAAGTAAATAGGAGGCAGAACAATGGGAAAAGCGACAGGATTTCTTGAATATAAAAGAATAACCAATGGAGATGTGCCTCCAAAGGAAAGATTATGTAATTTTAAAGAGTTTCACACATACCTCGACAGAGATGAAAGAGCAGAGCAGGCAGCAAGGTGCATGAACTGTGGAGTGCCTTTTTGCCAGTCTGCGATAAAGTTAAGCGGGATGGTAACCGGATGTCCGCTTCACAACCTCATCCCCGAGTGGAACGATCAGATATATGCAGGACACGAGGAGCATGCATACAGCAGGCTCCACAAGACCAGTAACTTCCCCGAGTTCACGGGAAGGGTTTGTCCCGCACTTTGTGAGAAGGCTTGCATGTGCGGACAGAACGGCGAAGCGGTTACCGTTCATGACAACGAGCTCTATCTTATAGAGACCGCGTTTAAAAAAGGCTATGTAAAGCCCATGATCCCCGCTATAAGAAGCGGTAAGAGAGTAGCCGTTGTAGGAAGCGGCCCTTCAGGACTTGCTACAGCCGATGAGCTCAATCACAGAGGACATATTGTTGATGTGTACGAAAGAGACGATCGCATAGGCGGACTTCTCATGTACGGTATTCCCAACATGAAGCTTGATAAAAAAGTCATCGAGAGACGTCGCAAGCTTATGGAGGAAGAGGGAGTAACATTCCATACAGGAGTTAATGTAGATAAAAAAGAAGCTCAGAAGCTGTTAAAAGAGTATGACGCCGTTGTACTTTGCTGCGGAGCAAAGAAGGCAAGACCTCTTCCCGTAGCTGATCCCGAGAAGATCAAAGGAGTGTATAACGCTGTCGATTTCCTTACAAGGACAACGAAAGCTCTTTTGGATTCTAAAGACAGATCTGTGGCTGCGCTTAAAGAGCACGGCGGATATATAAATGCTGAAGGAAAGCATGTTGTTATCGTAGGCGGTGGAGATACCGGTAATGACTGTATAGGAACCGTATTAAGACACGGAGCCAAGAGCGTAACAGCTCTCGAGATGATGCCTAAGCCTCCCGTTGAAAGGGCAGCAAATAATCCATGGCCGGAGTGGCCCAAAGTCCTCAAGACTGATTATGGTCATGAGGAAGCAATAAGCGTATTCGGAGAGGACCCAAGAGTCTATGAGACAACCGTAAAGAGTGTCACTACAGACAAGAAGGGTGCCATTAAACAGATAGAAACAGTGAAGGTTGCATTTAAGGACGGAAAGCTTACAGAAGTAGCGGGATCCGAAAAGACTTTAAAATGTGACCTGCTCCTTATAGCAGCGGGATTTATCGGATGTGAAGACTATTCCGCGGATGCATTTGGAGCAAAAAGAAGTCAGAGAGGAACGGTAGTTACCGGCGAGGGAACCTACAGAATCGATGACACCAAGATATTCTCCGCAGGAGATATGCGCAGAGGACAGTCTCTTGTTGTCTGGGCTATCGCGGAAGGCCGCGCCTGTGCCGGAGAAGTTGATAGATATTTGATGGGTTACTCTAACCTGTGATCAAATATATTTGCCTTTTTTACATGGTTAAAGCCCGAACAGTTAATGACTGTCCGGGCTTTAACTTTTTTGGAGGTGAAACAAGTATGTTATTATTGTCCAAGATCTCTCTTGAACTGCTCCCATGCCTCAGGGTGTTGTACATAATATCTGGGGCATTCTTTGCCTGTAACATCATAGTGCCTGATGACATGGTCGGTTGAAAGATTGTATTTCTGTCTAAGCCAGTTAACCAGCTTTATAAGTGTCTGATACGATTCATCAGTGAATTTGCCATCCGCAGTCGGGTGGGCAACTTCGATAGAGATCGTATCGTTATTTCTGTGATTGGTTGCGGATGAGCGCTCATTCAGAGGAATGCACATTACTATTTCCCCTTCCATTCCCACAACAAAATGCGAGCTGACATCCGAGTCTGTGTTGTTATAGAAGTTCCGAGTCTGCATGGCGGTCGTACCCGGGTTTCCGGTGTAATGCACCGCTATATCAGCAACTCCGTCCAGAGCAAGTCCTGTTCGAGAGGGATTACCTTCATCCACGAGACATACATCTACCCAAGAGGGGACATCTGTGTCAGTTTCACTCTTCTTGGCCTTACGTTTCTCCGGTTTGCCGGATTCTTCTATATCAAATGTAGGAATATTAAAGGAGCCCAAACTAAAGGTTCCCATTTTAAACAAAGAAACTGCGAGGATCACAAGGATTATAAGCTCAAGAACAAAATATTTAATGCTCTTCTGAAGATCCTTGCTGCCCTTTCCTCTTCTTGAAGCCTCATGACGACTTCTGCGTTCTCTTTCGTCTTGTTCCTGTTCAAATCTGCGCTGATAACGCTGTATCTGTTCAAACTCTGATTCCGGCCTGCGTGCGCCCTGGTTGCGAGAGCGAATCTGCTCACTGCGCGCCGCGGGTCTTGGTCTTCGAATCACTTCAATGTCACGTTCAAGCTCCTGAGCTGGTCTTCTTACCCTTCCTGAAGCTTGACGGTCTCTTGAAACCTCATCCCTGCGACGACGGATAGCAGGTTCATCTTCTGACACACGTCTGCGGATAGCGGGTTCATCTTCTAAAACACGTCTGCGGATAGCGGGTTCATCTTCTGACACACGCCTGCGAATGGCAGGTTCGACTTCTGAAACACGTCTACGTATAGCAGGTTCATCTTCAACTCCGCGTCTGCGTACGGGATAGGGCTGTATATCGTCGCCCGATCTTGCTCTACGCGGTCTTGCATCCCCATATTCACTATCATATCTATATGCCGAGCTACTGTAATAATTGCTGTCGCGTCTTGAAGACTGTCTGTAGCGTGGGTCTTCACGTCGACGGCGAGGCTCGGAATCTATTGTGTTGCTCATACTTTTTTCCTTCTATAATGGTAAAAAACATAGTGTACTATCTGCACTAGTACACTATAACACCATCGGAAAAGAAGTGCAATACCTTTTTTTACAACGTGTTCTGAATAGATTTTTTCCGCCATTTGCCGGGGAGAATCCCCACAGTATCTTTAAAAGCACTCGAGAATTTACTGGCGTTTGCATAACCACAAGCGCCGGCAATCTCGGTTATTGACATGTCTTCCTTCAGAAGAAGATTTTTGGCCTCCTGCATGCGGACATGTTTTCTGTAATCATGTATGGTTACGCCGTAGATTTCTTTGAATACCTTCTGAAGCGTAGTGCGATTAAGTTCAACCATTTCAGAAAGAGTCATGATGGAAATATCCTTATCCAGGTCTCTGCTTAGGATTTTTCTTGCTTTATGGACTTTGTCACAGCATTCGCCGCTAAAGTAGATATCATTGTATTTTCTTTTGTTCTTAAGATCATTTAGTGTGATCACCGCTTCAAGAGCCAAAAGCTTTCTGTGATATGAACCGTGCTCAGCGGGAAGTGCCATCATATCTTTAAACAGATTTTCAAGGCGCTCATTGGCCTGAATGCAGGTACAGCCTTGAGTTTCCCGAACTTCCTTGTAGAAATTTTCAACAGTAAATTCATCTGTGGAAAAAAAGTCATTTAGATACTGAACAGCATGATCGATAAAGACAATGAGGCTTATACAGATCATACCTTCAGGGCCTACATTGCATTTTTTTACTCCAATCTTACTGTTAAAAATAAGAACATCACCTTTATCGGCGGAGGCGCAGCGCCTATCCTCCATTTCAAACTCCGCATGACCTTCAGCCATGTACATTATTTCTATGTAATTTACGAGTTTTTTCTGTTCCTGATATCTGGGATAGTAAGTCTCAATCTCTGAATACACATAGTCTATTCCGTCTGCGATGCTGTACCAGTGCATGATGCCCTCGCCCATGGGGGTGTTCATCCTGTAGACCACCGCGCTTTCCTGTTTGCATATCATGTGTATATATTTTTTATAGAGATCGTCTGTGTTTTTTACGCGTTCGCCTTCGCGCTGGATAAAGGTTTTATTCATTATTATTTCTCCCAAAAACTACGTGTATAACTTTTGTTGTTATGCTGCTTTAGATTTGGATAAAGACAGTTCTTCTTTTCTGATTGCAGCAAACTCTTTTGCCATGAGAATTATTGAAACCAGTAAAACTATAAGATCCGTAACGACCTGTGCGTAGAAGATTCCCTCAACATTTCTTGCAAAGAATCTTGGAAGGATAACTACAAGCGGTACGAACAAAACAAATTGTCTAAGGAGTGCAAGTACTGCAGCTGCGCCGCCTTTTCCGACAGCCTGGAAGAAAGTGATTCCAAGGATCAGGATGCCGTAGGTGATGTAGCTTGAGAACAGAACTCTGAGCATGCCGTAACCTTCAGTTACAATAGCACCTTCCTTAATAAACATGGAAAGCATTGCATGAGGTGCGAACATGATGGGAACGTAGAACAAAAGAGCAATAAGTGTAGCACCGATCATGAATGCTTTGGTAAAGCTCTTAACTCTGTCAAATTTCTTAGCGCCGTAATTGGTTCCGATGGCAGGCTGGAAGCCCTGAGAAATACCCCAAAGAGGGATAAAGGCAAAGGCCTGGAGACTGAGGGAAGCACCGAGAATGGTCTGCCACTGTCCGCCGCCCCATTTAGCTGCTGTGTTATACATAACTGTCTGCTGAACCATGGACATTACCTGCATAAGCATAGCGGATACACCTACGCTGAGAACAGGACCGAGAATGGTCTTGTCTATTCCGACCTTTTTAAGCTTTACGTTGTCACTCTTTTTCTTAAAGTACCAAAGAGTATATGTGGCCTGGCAGAACTGTGCGATTACTGTAGCAAGTGCTGCTCCGAGAACGCCGTTTTCTTTACCAAGGAGCGTTATGAGGATGGGATCGAGAACGATGTTCAGGATCGCGCCGGCAGCCATAATGGACATTGCAACTTTAAGTTTGCCCTCTCCTCGCATTACCATGTTGGCTGATTGTGAGAAGTTAACAAATAAAGATCCGCAAAAAACAAGTCTGAGATACCTTGTTGCTTCTGCAAGAATTTCATCCTGTGCGCCGGAAAGAACCAGCAACTGAGGTGCAAATGCTATTCCAAGAATTGTAACTATTATAGAAAGAAGGAGAACCACTGCTGTGAGGTTACCCATTATCTTATCTACTGTCTGGTGATCGTTTTTACCGATTGCTCTTGAGAGCACTGAAGCCGAGCCTGTTCCTATAAGTGTTGCTATACCGCTGTTGATCAGCGTAAACGGATAAGATACCTTTACCGCTGTCATAGCCTGTGATGTTACCATTTGTCCAACAAATACTGCATCCATAAAGTTGTAAAGACCTATTACTACCATGCCAAGGATTGCGGGAATACTGAGGGATATCATCGTCTTTGTGATATTTCTGCTCAGTAACGCATCCTTGGTGTTACTTGAATTTTTCATATAATTCTTCTCCCTTTCTAAATATTATACCAAGTTAGTTAGGCATTGCTAACACGTGACAGTATAAAAAATCCCATATTCAAAAACTACTCCAAACAGCAATTAATATCCCATTTTGCAATTGTGTTTTTTGTTTGCTTTTTCCTATACAAATCTTTTTCGTTTTGTGTTAAAGTAAATGTGCTTGTTAGTCTAAGCATATTCGTATCCCAATTGGGAAATCTCCGAAGGAAAGGTGGTGGTTTTTATGAAGAAGGATTCACATCGATGTGGCAGTGAACCTGCTCCTGGTCGAAGTACCATAAAAACCGCACATAGAAAAGGAGATTACCATGGAATTACAAGAAGAGAAGACTATCGTTGAGATCTTAAAAGAGCTTCTTGAATCTAGGCAATACACCAAGCTTCGCCAGACCATCTCAGAGATGAATACAGTAGATATCGCTGCTGCAATGGGAGAGATGGAGGATGAGGATTCACTTAAAATGTTCAGAATCCTCCCTAAGGATATGGCTGCCGATGTATTTGCCGATCTGGAATTGGATGATCAGCAGTATATCATTCGTTCACTGTCAGATCGAGAGGCTTCCACCATTGTTGACAATTTGATGGCCGATGATGCTACCGACCTTTTGGAAGAGATGCCGGCCAGTGTAGTTAAGCGCATACTTGCCAATGCAAGTCCCGAGACACGCGCTGATATCAATCACCTTCTGCAGTATCCTGAGGATTCCGCCGGAAGTATCATGACCGTGGAGTACGTTGACCTTAGGGAAGATATGACCGTTACGGATGCTATCAGCAGAATACGGCAAAAGGGTGTTGATTCCGAGACCATTAATATCTGCTACGTTGTTACCAAGCAGAAGATCCTGGTTGGAACTGTTGCCCTCAGATATTTACTTATAATGAAGCCTGATGACATTATCGGAGATATCATGAACACTAATGTCATCAGTATCAATACCATGACCGACCAGGAGGAAGCAGCAAGACTGTTCCAGAAATACGGCTTCACCGCCATGCCCGTTGTAGACAACGAGTCCCGTATGGTTGGTATCATCACCATCGATGACGTTGTGGACATCATGGAAGAAGAGGCAACCGAGGATATCGAGAAGATGGCAGCTATTGTGCCTTCAGATAAGCCATATCCCAAGGTTGGCATTTTTGAGACATATAAGAGCAGGATACCGTGGCTACTATTCCTCATGGTCAGCGCCACTTTTACCGGTGCGATCATTACGAAATTTGAGGATGCACTTTCCACATATCTCGTACTTACAGCCTATATTCCAATGCTCATGGATACAGGCGGTAATGCAGGTTCACAGGCAAGCGTTTCTATTATTCGTAGTCTTTCGCTAAAAGAGATTGAGTTTGAGAACCTGTTCAAGATTATCTGGAAAGAGATAAGAGTTGCCGTACTATGCGGACTTACGCTGGCTCTTGCTAATCTCCTGAGACTTATCCTGCTTGATAGAGTAGAGTTCTCAGTTGCTGCAGTTATCTGCCTGACACTTGTAATAGTTGTAGTTATTGCTAAGCTCATAGGTTGTTGTCTTCCTATGATCACTTCAAAGCTTGGCTTTGACCCTGCGGTCATGGCAAGTCCCATGATCACAACCATCGTAGATGCGCTTTCACTTCTTGCGTACTTTAACATCGCAACAAGACTATTGCATCTGACAATTTAGTAATCGCTTGGCTTTGTTTTTTAGTCTGATAGAAAACATTTGAGGCTATCGTGCATAATAGGCGCGGTAGCCTTGTTCTATGCCATGAAGACATAATATAATACTTATGTGAAACGCTATAAACAATAAAGGGAAGGAGAAAATTGCATAATGAAAAAATTTGTAACTGTTGTAGTGGCGTTATGCACTGCGCTTGCGCTGACCGTTGGATGTGCTGCAGGCAGTGTACCTAAGAATGAAAGCGATGGAGCAGCGAATTCAGGCGATCAGGCATCTGCGGATGTAAGTTCAGAAAAGACTGAGGCCGGTTCAGAGGAAAAGACACTTAGGATAATCGGAACAAGTGATCTTCACGGTAAATTTTTACCATGGGATTATGCTCTAAATGCAGAGAGCACTACAGGAAGTGTCGCTCAGCTTTCAACAGCTTTAAAAGAATATCGCACGGATAATACTTTGCTTTTTGATGCAGGAGATACCATACAGGATAATTATTCGGATATCTTTGTGGGAGAGGACGATGTTCATCCTATGATCCAGGCGATCAATGCACTTAAGTACGATGCGTGGACAATCGGAAACCATGAGTTTAACTACGGCATGGATGTAGTAAAGAAGACTATAGGTGATCTTGAATGTACTGCCCTTGGCGGAAATGTCTATGATGAAAACGGAGAGCCGATAGCAGACGGCTATACCATTATTGAAAAAGATGGAATCCGAGTTGCCGTTATAGGAATGGTAACACCCAATATTACACGGTGGGACAGCGTTAATCTGGCTGACTGTATGGTTACCGATCCCCTTGAGGAGACACGTAAGATAATCGACAGCATAAAAGGACAATACGATGTCCTTGTCGGCGTATATCATATGGGAATTGATAACGAATACGATGTTCCCAATTCCGGAGTTGAGGACATATTAAAAGAGTGTCCTGAGTTTGATGTGATGCTGGCTTCTCATGCGCATGCGCTGGTTGAAGGAGAGACTATTAACGGTACTCTTGTTGTTATGAACACAGAGCAGGCTAAGACCTTCTCGGTTATTGATCTTACACTTGAAAAAGATGGCGATGGTTATAAGGTTGCCGATAAGACCTCTAAGAGCGTAGAGACCAAAGACTATGAGGCTGATCCTGATATTGTCTCACTTCTTGGTAAATATGATGAGCAGGCCAAGAATGATGCAAACAGTGTTATCGGTAAACTCACAGGAGATCAGCTATCTCCGGCTAATGAAATAGAAGAGATACCCACAGCACAGATAGAAGATACAGCTCTTATCGATCTTATAAATGATGTTCAGCTTCATTATACGGGAGCCAAAGTTTCAGCAGCAGCTCTGTTTACTGCAGGTGCCAATATGTATCCCGGTGACATCAAAAAGTGCGATACGGCGCTTATCTACAAATATACCAATACACTTTATAAGCTTCACATGACAGGAGCTCAGCTAAAGAAGTACATGGAGTGGTCGGCATCATATTTCAATACCTTTAAACCCGGCGACCTCACAATTTCTTTTAACCCTGATATACGTGCTTACAACTTCGATATGTTTGCAGGTGTAAACTACGAGATCAATATTTCAAAAGAACCCGGAAGCAGGATTGAGAATCTTACATGGCCTGACGGTAAGCCTGTTCGCGATGATGAAGAATTTGATATTGCAGTAAATAACTATAGAGCATCTTCGCATCTGCTCACTCCCGGTGAGGTATATGAGGAAGGCGAAGAACTTCCTCAGCTTGTGGAGATTGACGTAAGAGGAGATATTGGTGGCGTCCGCGAGCTGATCGGAGACTATATCACCAATGTAAAGAAAGGCACTATAAAGCCTGAGTGTGATCACAACTGGAAGATCACCGGCTATGAGTGGGATGAGACCTTAAGAGAAAAAACTGTAGAGCAACTTAAAAATAAAGAGATTGAAATCCCCTGCTCAGAAGACGGCAGAACACCTAATGTAAAGGCAATCACGGAAAAAGATCTTAAATAATAAATATTAAAAAATATCGCCCCTTAACTGATGCGGATAATTCAGGAGGATAAAAAACATGAAGATTATACGTATAATTGGGATAGTGGACGCAGTGCTACTGATAGTTACCGGTATTTTATATTTTTTCAATATTCGTTTTTCGTATTATGTCTTGCCCTTGCTATTATTGATCCTGATAATATGTGCAGGTCTACGTAAGTACGCTAAAGCTACCGAATGATTGTCCAATGTGGAACCACAAGCAAAAATACCTGTCCGTTTTATAGAACACCTCAGCTAGTAAGCTGGTATTGTAGGAAAGAAAACCGCCTACAATACCGGCTTTTTTAAATCGTAAGAACTTTTACAAGTGGAGGTGTGTTATGACAAAGGCACTTATGACAGCGGCAAGCTTATATAATGATCAGAGATTTTTATCAAAGAGTGAACTGAGAATCTACAAGAATAAAATGAGAAGGCAGAAGATTGTAAGAAGACAGCGTTTAGTGCTGGGGCTTATAGCAACCATCATAATCTTCGCTGTTCTCTTTTGGGCTTCAACAATGACGATCAACGCCAAGGTGGACAGCAGCGACATTCTTTACAAGTACTACAAGCCTATATCTGTGCAGGCAGGTGATTCTCTTTGGAGTATAGCGGCAGCCAACATCTCATATGAGAAGTATGACAGCATAGAGTCTTACATCGCGGAGGTGCGCAGCATCAATCACCTTGAAGAAGACGACGTTGTCTTAGCCGGAGAAGACATAATAATTCCTTATTACTCCAAAGAATTCAGATAAATTAATAAAAAACGAGAAAAAATCTTACAATTAGCTAATGATTGGCTATCTTTTTGACGATAATAAGTATATAATTATGGTGTGGGAGTTTCCCCGTAAACAAAGGTGATGTGTAAGGTGCACATTGATACAATGAACGGAAGAACGGAGGTGGGCTTATGATAAAGAAGTATTGTATCGCAGTTCTTGTCATTTCTCTTGCGTTTTGCGGCGTAGGATTTGCTTTCGGTGCCTATAACAAGAATTCCGAAACTCACATTTGTCCTACGGGAGAAGATCTTAAGCCTGTCATCTATCTCTATCCCGAAGAAGATGGAACAGAAGTTGAGGTAAGTCTTACATATGATGGCAACCTCAATGAGCTTATACCTGAGTTTAGTTCCGAGAATACGTGGGAAGTTGTTGCTGATAAGGATGGTACTATCACCTATAACGACAACACTTATGATTATCTTTTCTGGGAAGGAGATCCCTATTATAAATATGATTTCTTCTCTGGTTTCTGTGTAAAGGGTTCCGATACAGAGGCTTTTCTCGATGAAAAACTTCATGAGATGGGGCTCAACGATTCGGAGACTGCAGAGTTCATAGAGTTTTGGCTTCCATGCATGGAAGATAACGAGTACAATGTCATCAGCTTCCAGGGAAAAACGTACAATAAGGGCGCTAAGCTTGACATAACACCTAAGCCTGATAACCTTATCCGTGTATTTATGGCGTGGTATCCTTCGGAAAGGTACATTAAGATCAATCCCCAGTATTTGGAAGAGGGGCATAGAGATGGTTTTACCGTCGTAGAATGGGGCGGCAACAAAGTTAAATAATAGAATAAAACGATTATAATAGTATGAAAGCCGGACTTTTTGATATGTATCCATAACCCTGGACGCATATCATCAGTAGTCCGGCTTTTTTATTCTGCCAAATTTGAAACGTAAAATTATTCTGTCAGAGCGAATGAATCATTGTTTATAAAGCAAAAACTCGCTACTTTACCGTCTCTGATTTCAATGGTGAGGTCATATTTACCGTTTTCGAAAGAATACATCAGGCTGGTACTGTCAATGTCAAAATTATCATCATGATTATCAACTGATTCACCTGGCTCGCCATAAGCTGCGATTACTTCATCCTTGGATGAACCTACTTGTATTCCGCGGGCTGTTGATATATTTTTGCCTTGGAACATGAATGAGTAGGGATATTCGGAATTGTCTGCCGTGACTGAACTGATCTGAATATCGGCTTTATGAAAGTGATAAGAAATGATAGGGGCACATTCTGAATCCTTTTTGGATGGTTTGCCCAAAACATTAAGCACTGAATCCATGTTATCGTTGATAGAAAGAGTTTTCCCATCAATAACAATGATGTCATCTGTCAGGTTGTTTAGATCAACGGAAGCATCTGCGGAAACGTCACCTGTTTCTGCTACTACCTCACCGGAACTTGGGGAAATATCATCAGCCTGAGAAGCGGTCGAACCCTCTGATTGACCACAGCCCATAAGTGCAAAAAAGAGCACAGAAGAAACAATAACTGTAGAAATTTTTTTCATTTTTTCTCTCCTTTTAAGTTAAGCGTTGAGGCTATATTACCATAGGAATGCAATTCTTCCAAATGATTTTGAAAATAACTTGCAACTAATGCAATGTTGTTCTAAAATGTTGTGCGTGATATTGGATTTTTTCTGTATTACGCACTTTTGTTTAATTAATCATGTTCAGAAATGGAGTAATAAATATGATGCAATCACGTACACATAACTGTGGTGAGCTTCGTATCGGCGATGCCGGCAAGAGCGTTACACTTGTCGGATGGCTTGAGAATATGAGAGAAGTCGGAAGCGGACTTGGATTCGTAGTACTTCGTGACTTCTATGGCACAACACAGATCGTTCTTGAGACTGAGGAGATGGTCAAGACAGCTAAGGCTATCAACAAGGAGTCTACAATTTCCGTAAAGGGTGTAGTAAGAGAGCGTAGCTCTAAGAATCCCAAGCAGGAGACCGGAGACATTGAGGTTGTTCCCGAGTCTATCGAGATTCTCGGACGCTGCAGATACAATGAGCTTCCTTTTGAGATCAATCATTCAAGAGAGGCTGATGAGACAGCACGTCTTAAGTACAGATATCTCGACCTTCGTAATCCCGAAGTTAAAAAGAATATTATCCTTAGATGTAATGTGATTGCAGCTCTTCGTCAGTCCATGACTGAGCACGGATTTTTGGAGATCACAACTCCCATACTTACAGCATCATCTCCGGAGGGTGCCAGAGACTATCTTGTTCCTGCAAGAAAGCATCCGGGCAAGTTTTATGCTCTTCCTCAGGCGCCTCAGCAGTTCAAGCAGCTTCTTATGACAGCAGGCTTTGACCGCTACTTCCAGATTGCGCCTTGTTTCCGTGATGAGGATGCAAGAGGAGACAGAAGTCCCGGAGAGTTCTATCAGCTTGACATGGAGATGGCATTTGCTTCTCAGGAAGATGTATTTGCCGTTATTGAGGATGTACTTCCTCCTATATTTGCCAAATACGGTAACTACGACCGTGCTTCAGGAGCGCCCTTCATGCGCATTCCTTATCTTGAAGCTATGGAGAAATACGGAACGGATAAGCCCGACCTTAGAATCGATCTCACTGTACAGGATGTTACAGAGCAGCTTGCAGACTGCGGCTTCGGACCTTTCGCTACAAAGGCCGAAGACGGCTCAGCTACAGATGTAAGGATCAAGGCTGTAGTTATTTCAGACTTCAAAGAGAGTAGAAAGTTTATCGATAAGACAATAGGTGATGTTGAGGTTCAGTCAGGAAACAAAGCTTATTGGTTCAGAATAGACGAAAACGGCGAGCTTGTTGGAGGTATTTCCAAGTTCGTTGCTCCTATAAAGGATGCTGTTGTTTCAGCACTTAACCTTAAATCAGGCGATCTTGTTGTTCTTTCAAGCGGCAAGCTTGGAGCAGCACAGAAGACAGCAGGCGTTATCGTTAAGACCTTTGGAGCAGCGGTTCCCGGACACATGGATAAGGAACAGTACACTTTCTGCTGGATCGTTGATTTCCCTATGTACGAGATCGGCGAGGAGTCAGGTGAGCTTGAGTTCTGCCACAATCCTTTCTCTATGCCAAGTGGCGGTCTTGAGACACTTCTCAAGGCAGAGAGAGGCGAGATTGATCCTCTTTCCATCACAGCAGACCAGTACGACCTTGTATGTAACGGTGTAGAGCTTTCATCAGGTGCTGTCCGTAACCATGATCCTGAGATCATGATCAAGGCCTTCGAGATGGTAAGACTTGGTGAGGAAGACGTTAAGGCCAAGTTCCCTGCTATGTACAATGCTTTCTGCTACGGAGCACCTCCGCATGCAGGAATCGCTCCCGGTGTGGACCGTATGGTCATGCTCCTTGCAGGAGAGGACTCTATCAGAGAGATTATTCCTTTCCCTATGAACAAGAACGCACAGGACGTAATGATGGGCGCACCCGGCTTTGTTACAGACAAGCAGCTTGAGGAACTTCATATCAAAACAACTGCCGTAGAGCAGGAACAGGAAGACTGATAAACCCTGTATACACGAAAGATTAACCTAAATTTTCGTGAAATATTTATAAAATTGGAAAGTCGAATGTCGTAGATCTTAGGATTTATGCGACATTCGGCTTTTTTAATGAAAGTATGCAAAAATTGCGAAAAGGGCGTCATTTGTTGTGAAAAGTTAGTAAATAAGATAAGATATAAGGTAGGATTGTATCGAATTTTGCTGAAAAAGGAGCGTAGACAGATTTTAGATGCAGATGAAGCGAATGTCTGAAATATTTAGTCAATTAGCCATGATAGGTCAGTTGGGACTTTCTCTTATAATGCCGCTTCTTATGTGTCTGTTTGCGTGTTATCTATTATGCTCCAAGCTATCAGTGGGAGCGTGGGTTTATATACCGGGATTTATATTGGGGCTTGGAGGTTCTATGACGACTGCCTATAAGGTATATCTGGCGGTTCTTCACAAGGAATCTAAAAAGAAATCAGGAAATAACAAAGAAATATCTTTCAACAAACATATTTGATATTAGAAACTTAGACTAGAACAGGGGAGAAAGAACATGAAGTTACAGTCTGCGGTTAAGAAAGAGACGGGAATAGTAGCGGCAAGTACGGCAGCAGGCATTCTCATCATGATCGTGGTGTTTTTTGTTTTGCACATGGTTATACCCGATTGGGTGCCATTTGATATAAAAGTCATTCTTGGAGCCATCGGCGGTTTTGTTTTCGCCGTAGGTAATTTCTTTTGGATGGCGGTATCTGTGCAAAAAGTGGCGTCTATTACAGACGATGCTAAGGCTAGGAGCACAATGGGAGTCAGTTACAGATACAGGACGCTTCTTCAGTTCCTGTGGATCATTCTGGCAATAGTGATTCCTTTCATCAATCCGGTGTCGGGGATTATTCCTCTTTTTATTCCTAGCTTGATGATAAAACTACGCGGGATTATATCTGCGGGGAAAGGAGGTTGAAGACTAAGATATGAGTAATGATTTCTCGGTTGTCGGCCCCAAGATATATGCGACGATCCACACAGGCATCCCCGTTCTGGGAGATATCAACATCACAGAGACACTGGTGGTGAGCTGGATTGTAATGGCTATCATAACAGGCCTTTGCATATTCCTTACAAGGGATCTGAAAACTGAGAACATATCAAAGAGACAGGCGTTTGCAGAGATGCTTGTCGAGATGGGCAACAACTTCGTTCGTAACAATACCGGCGGAAACAAGTTCGATAAACTCATCCCGTTTGTATCGGCATTGTTCGCAACAAGCGTGATCTCGAACCTGATAAGCCTTGTCGGGCTGAGAAGCCCCACAGCAGATCTATCGACAGAAGCTGCTTGGGCTGTGGTCGTATTCATTATGATCACATCTACCAAGATCAAGGCTAACGGAGTCGGCGGATATTTGAAGGGATTCACGACACCTATTGCAGTTATGACACCTTTTAATATCCTGTCGGAACTTGCGACACCTGTCAGCATGGCTTGCCGTCACTTCGGAAATATTCTTTCCGGCGTGGTTATCGATGGCCTTATCTACTGGGCTTTGGGATTGGCATCCGCAGCACTCTTTGGACTTATTCCGGGAGCTGTTGGTAATTTCCTTTCCAAAATTCCTATCTTGGGATTTGGTATCCCGGCCATCACAGGCGTGTACTTTGATTGGTTCTCAGGATGTATGCAGGCTTTCATTTTCTGTATGCTCACGGTAATGTATATTGCCAACGCAGCAGAGGAAGGCTGATAAACACAACAATTTGATAAAAGAAAACAATAAATAAAAACAATTAGTTTTTAGGAGGCAAAGAATTATGGGTGATTTTCAGTTATTAGCTAGAGGTATAGCACTTGCAGGATGCGGAATCGGTGCAGGTTGTGCACTTATCGCAGGTATCGGACCCGGTATTGGTGAAGGAACTGCCGTTTCTAAGGCTCTTGAAGCAATCGGACGCCAGCCCGAGTGTAAGGGTGACGTTACAAGCACCATGCTTCTTGGTTGTGCCGTTGCAGAGACAACAGGTATCTACGGATTCGTTACAGGTCTTCTGCTTATCTTCGTAGCACCCGGAATGTTCATGAACTATCTGCAGTAATAAAGGATTCAAGTCTTAATAAGGAGAGTACATATGCAATTACAGGCTCTTATGATGTTCGCTGCGGACGCACAGAAGACGCAGGAACTTGTAACACTTGTACCCTGGACATTTATTTTGCAGATATTAAATCTTTTCCTTCAGATGTATCTGATCAAGAGATTTCTTTTCAAGCCTATCAACAACATACTTGAGAAGAGAAAAGAGCTTGCGGATAAAGAGATCAGGGAAGCAAGAGCGGCCAAAGAAGAAGCAGATTCTCTCAAGGATCAATATGAGAGCAGCCTGACCAATGCACATGCTGAAGCTGCACAGATAGTTTCCGACGCACAGAAGGAAGCTCAGAACAAGGCAGATGCCATGGTAAAAGAGGCTCAGCAGGAGGCATCGGATATCAAAGCCAGAGCTGCTGCGGATATTGAGCAGGAGAAGAAGAAAGCGATCAACGAGGCCAAGGATGAGATCGGCGGACTTGCAATGGATATTGCAGGCAAGGTCGTAGAAAAAGAGATTAATGAGGCAGACCACAAGAAGCTTATCGATGACTTCATAAGCAAGGTGGGAGCTTAATACAGAAAAGAGGTAATCATGAGTAAAGCTGGAGATCTTTATGGGCAGAGCCTGTATGATCTGGCAGCCGAAGAGAACCTTA
>JAEEGJ010005754.1_pt1 | contig 38302 bp, 27 predicted proteins | sample 8958761 | NCBI WGS metagenome assembly JAEEGJ01 (sample SAMN16246546, study PRJNA631951) | gut metagenome | biome: gut microbiome; feature: rumen; material: RS-attached | host: Bos | place: Iran: Karaj | collected 2018-10
GAGAACCTGGTCTGCCATATTGAATGCTTCCTCGAAGGAAGTGCTTTCGTCTACTACGTCAAGAAGCTTATCGTTGGAAACACAGATGAGGGAATCTACGGATTTCTGGAGTTCACGGATACCGCGCTCAGCGTTTGCAGCTCTCTTTCCGCCTTCAAAGGTGAAAGGAGTTGTAACAACTGCGACTGTGAGGATTCCGAGGTCTCTTGCGATCTGGGCAACTACAGGAGCAGCACCTGTTCCGGTACCACCGCCCATGCCAGCCGTGATGAATAGCATGTCTGTATTGCTGATAGCTTCAGCAATCTCGTCACGTGACTCTTCAGCAGCCTTCTCACCAACACTGGGGTCAGCACCGCAGCCGAGGCCTCTTGTGACCTTCTCGCCGATCTGGATCTTTATTTCTGCCTTATTGCGGGCAAGCGCCTGATTATCTGTGTTGATGGCGATAAATGTAACGCCCTGGACGCCACTCTCGACCATGCGGTTAACAGCATTGCTTCCGCCTCCGCCAACACCGATTACCTTAATGCTGGCAACATTCGATTCGTCCATTGAATAGCTGTGCTTGCTCTCAGACATCCTAAATTCCTCCGTAAAAACAGTTTTTGTCCCGTACGATATAAAAATATAATTATGTTATACAATACATCATTTTGGATTTTATCCCAAATATTTTATTCGTTCAATACAAACGGAGTCATTTAACTCCGTATTGTAAGATACATGTTCATTTTATCATTAAATTGTAAACTTTTTAGGTAATATCAAATTATTTATTATTTTATTCTGCGGGAGTACCGGTGTTTGCATCACCATTCTGATCACCGCTCTGGCCGTCGTTTGCGCCGTCTTTATTATCAGTGCCGGCCTCTGTTTCAGTAATCCTGTTCCTGTTTGTGTCACTGTTTGCGTTGAAGATAAATTCATCGCCTGTCATGTCCAGAGTTCCCTTGATCGTAACCTGGTCAAATGCATTGGAATTGAAAAGATACAGCAGTTTGGACATCTTATCGTTTATCTTGTCGGTCCTGTTGAGCTTGATCTGGACCGGCTTGCCGCTGGCAGTATAGATAGTCAGGAAAATATATCCGCTAGGGATAATGCGGACTTCCGTCGTGTGTTCGAACATATTGAAGTTGTCACCGATGGTGGCATTGTCGGCCGCGAGGATGGCTCCAAGGACAACTATCGCGTTATTGTAAGCGTTCTGATCCCTTACCACTACCTTCTCACCGAGCCTTGCCGATTCGATGCCGACACCGTACACTATCGGACTTACGTTCTGCTTTACCTTTCCGGAGTTGAGCTCTAATACTATCCCGTTACGGTCAAGTGCTATATAACCGTCCGGAGTGCTTACGTACGCTATCTTTCTTCTCTCCGAGACGTTTATCCTGACCTCGGACGGTATCCTGATAGATATCGAGATATCCGAGATATAAGGATTCTCTCTTCTGATCCGCTCTTCGGTCTTGCCGTAATTAAGGCTCAGAATATCGAGGATATTGCCGCTGACACCGCTCATGAGATGCGCGTTGTACTTGAGACCGACTTCATTCAATACTTCCTCGTCGGTCAGTTCGATATTGCCCTCGATCGTGACAGAGCGCACTCTGAAAGCAGGAAGGAACAAGAGCAGCATTATCAAAGTTATAACGATGACAAAGAAGACTATTACGCCGATACCGAATCCCGTGATCCTGACCTTCGGCTTTTTCTTTCCGGGCTTTGTCTCTTTACGGTGTTCTACGGAAGGCTTTTCTGAAGGCTTGGTTTCATCTTCGTCAGACTCTCCGCCATGCTCTTCCTCACTCTTTTGGTCTTCGCCGTTCTCTTCTTCCGCTGCCTGAGAATCGCTCTTGTCTTCGTCTCCGGCTTCCTTCCCGGAGCCCTCACTTTCTGTTTGCTCCGTTTCAGCTTTTTTGTCAACGGGACCTTTTTCTGAGGATTCTTCCCCGGGATCTTCCTCCGAGGACTCATTCTTCACTGATCCTGATTTCTGCTCAGCTTCGGGTTTTACGGCTTCTTTCCTGTCTTTGGACTTCTCGATCTGCAAATGTTCAGAGTCATCCGCGCCGGAGCCATCATCTCCGCCGTCTATTCCAAACAGTCTGTCGAGTTCGTTATCATCCATAAAGCTATTCTATCAATCTTGTATCCCGAGCGCTTCGGCAATCGAACGGAAAATGCGCTCATCTGTATCGGGTATCGCCTGTGAGGCAGCGCATTTCCTGATCTGCTCGCGCCTGGCGTCATCATTCAGAAGGTCAGTCAGAACGGGAATAATCTTTCCGGAACCGCAGTCTTCATCGGTAACGACTATTCCGCCTCCCCTTTTGGCAATGGAATTTGCATTGTAAGTCTGGTGGTCGTGCGCCGCATAAGGATAAGGCACCATTATCGCGCATGCCCCGGTCGCTGTTATCTCGGCGCATGTTACGGCACCTGCACGAAGTATACAGACGTCGCTTCCTGCAAGGTAGAGATTGGTATCGGTGATGTATTCCCTGATATCGAGATTGGGAAGGTTCCTGTCTTCATCGGTGATCTCGACCGTATTGTGCTTGCCGCAGCTTAAGACGAACTTAACATCAGCGAACTCAGGTTTTCTGGCACACGAAAGAATAAAACCGGTGATCGTTGCAGAGCCTAATGAGCCGCCCATGGCAAAGACAAACTTCTTGCCTTCGGGTATCCCGAGCTTTTCCCTGGCGCCTTCGTAAGTGTTTCCGAACATTATCTTTCTTACGGGATTGCCGGTATATACCACTCTCTTTGCTTTGGAAAAGACGGATTCCTGATCGGGGAAGCCTGTCATGACGAGTGCCGCGCCCTTGGAAAGATGCCTGTTCGCACGGCCCGGAAAAGCATTCGCCTCATGGAGCATAACGGGAATGCCGAGTCTTGCTGCTCCGAGGATAAGCGGAGCGCTGACAAATCCGCCCGTACTTATAACGGCCTCGGGACGGAATTGCTTAAGGAATTCTATCGCCTGTCTCCTGCCTCTTGCCAGTGATATCTGGGCTTTTACGAGCTTGACTGAAGGTCTGGTCGGAAAAGGTCTGGATTCGATATCCACGAACTCATAGCCTGCCGCAGGGATCAGTTCGCCCTCAAGGCCGTCTTTCCTTCCGCAGAAAATGAATTTACAGGTATCGCCCCTTTTGGCGAAACCATCATTAAGGGTACCTGCAATGGCAAGTGCAGGATTGATATGTCCGGAGGTTCCTCCGCCGATTATCGCGAAACGGTGCTCCATGAACGGTTACGCCGCCTTTTTCGCTATACGCTTATTCTTCTTTTGCCTGGGTCTCTTGCCGTACTTGGATACGGAAAGGATAAGGCCGTACGCAACAAGGAGCATGATCTGCGCCGTACCGCCGTAGCTTAAGAAAGGAAGCGTAACACCGGTGGCAGGAATGACCTGAAGCTCAACCGAGATATTCATAAGAACTTCGACGAAGATCAGCGCGGTACAGCCTGTCGCAACCGTCCGCGCAAAGATGCCGTCGGCACGCAATATTACCTGGACGCACATGACGAACATGATCATATACAGGATTATCAGGATCATACCGCCGACGAACCCGGTCTCCTCCACGTAGATTGAGAATATATAGTCATTCTGCGCCTCTGCGACGTAATTGTATTTGGAACGGGAATTACCGAGTCCGACGCCCCACATTCCGCCCGAACCGAGCGCGTTGTGGGCATTGTCGATCTGCCTCGTGTCATCCTTTGTAAGAGTGTTATCGGGATCTTCCTCGTCATCGTCACCCTGTCTGAAGATCGCAATACGCTTGAAAACGTGTGAATAGTTCTTCATGAGCTTGTCTCTGCTGTCATTGGGCATGATCGCAAAGATGATGCCGCCGAGCAAAAGGGCTAACCCTAACATAAGTCCTCCGCCGACGATCCATGACTTGAACGGGATCTCGGAAACAAGAGCGCTCAGAAAGATAACGACTCCGATGATGATGAAGCACGAAACGTGCGGCTGCATGATGATGACGATGTCGACCACGATTATCGCCGCAACCGGAACGATAAAATCAACTACTGCATGTGCGATCGCCTTACCGCGTTCACTTTTCGGGACCGGAAGCTTTCCGTCACGCCTGAGTTTATCCGCGGCGGCTCTGTAGCTTGCGAAGGCCACGATCAGGGCTACCTTGATAACCTCTGAGCTTTGGAACTGGATAGGACCTACGTTGACCCATCTTGTTGCACCGTGCTCGGAACCAACGCCCGCGGCAAGCGTCCAGAACGCAAGTGCAAGGCTGACTCCGAAAGCGCCGACCATGACCCACTTCTGTGAGAATACCCAGATGGGGATGAACGAGATGACGATGCAGGCGACTAGTCCGATAACCGTCTGGATTATCTGTCTCTTGAGGAAGTGCGCCGAATCGTGGAACAGACCGTAAGCGTCGGGACCTGAGACCGAGTAGAGGACAACAAGTCCGAACACGATCATGACAAATACCATGAGCAGCATCGGGACGTTGACCGTATTGAGGTTCATGTCCGTATGGACCTTTGCTTCCTCAGGGATAGTAAAGGCATCACCCACCGGCTCGATGAGCTTTTCTATATCGGTCATATGCTCTCTGTTGCGCTTTTCCTGAGCCATATGTTAAGAATTGCCTTTCTCAATAAACTTTTCCGCGAGCTTCTCAAACCCGAACGAATGCGAAGCCTTGAAGAGCACCGCATCGCCGTCCTTAAGGTATTCGGAAAGCCTTGCCGACACTTCTTCGGTATCACGGCATCTAGATATTTCAAGATCCATATTTATCATGTGCGCGCCCCTGATAAAATCCTCGGTGTTCTCACCGGTGATAAAGATCTTGTCAAAGCCGTATTTTGCGCAAGCCTTTCCGGTCATCTCGTGAAGCTGGGGAGCAAAATCTCCCAGTTCGAGCATACCGCCTAATGCCAGGACCTTTCTCCTGCCGTCTGCGATCTTAGAGAAATTAAGGAACGCATTCTCCATCGATTCGGGAGCCGCGTTATATGCATCATTAACGATCATATACCTTTTTGTCTCCGTGACGGCACCGCGGCCGTCCAAAGCCTCCATGGAAGCCAGTGCCTCTTTAATACGGTTAATGGATTCCTCGGTTCCGGCAAGGCCATAGATATGGGCGCATAAGAGCGCGAAAAGCACATTTCTGATGCTTGCCGCACCGTACGTGTTGATAGACATCTTGCCGCCAAGTTCGATATCCTGGCCAAGTCTGGTTATGCGGGCGGAAAACTCGCTTCCGCTGTCAGTCTCGGATACATCATAAGCGGTGATGCACTCAGGGCACATAGCAAGAGGTTTGTCAGTTGAAGATACGGCAGCGATCAGATTGTTGATCGGAAGTATCCTTCTTGCATATTCGAAAAGCTTTGGATCATCTCCGTTAACGATAAGGATGCCGCCGTCTGTAAGACCTTCAGCTATCTCCATCTTCGCGCGCATGATATTGTCACGGCTGCCGAGCCTGCCGATATGCGAATAACCCACATTGGTTATGACTGCGATATCTGGCCTGGCGATCTTTGTAAGTGCCTCTATCTCGCCCAAGCCTCTCATACCCATCTCAACGACAACGATCTCGGTATCACCGGGAGCTGAAAGGATGGTCTTGCTCATGCCGATCTCATTGTTGTTATTTGCCTTTGAGGAATGGACCTTACGTCCCGTTCTCAGCACTTCGGCAATGATCGTCCTCGTGGTCGTCTTGCCTACAGATCCGGTTACTGCGATCACCTTGGCACCGAGCTTAAACCTGTAATAACCGGCAAGAGCCATAAGCGCCTTGACAGTGTCACTTACAACGATGCCGACCGCTCCCTCGGGAACGTATTCGGCATTATCGACTAAGACCGCGCTCGCGCCGCGCTCGATCGCCTTTTCAGTATAGTTGTTGCCGTCGAAATTCGGTCCGCGGAGAGCAATGAAGATCTCGCCTTCCTTTATTGTCCTTGTATCGGTAGATACACCGGAAACATTGACAAAAGCCGCATAGACAGGTTCCTTCGTCTTATATACCGCTTTGCCGCCGGTCTCTCTTTTTATCTCCTCAAGCGTAAACATCATTTCACCCCGCCCTGTATTTCCAAAACAGCCTTATAAGCCTGCTCGACATCGTCAAAATGGATCTTTGTCTTGCCGAAGATCTGATAATCCTCGTGTCCCTTGCCGGCGATAAGAACAGTATCACCCGGCTTTGCCATAGCGATAGAAAGCTTTATGGCAGATGCCCTGTCGGGCTCGATCTCGTATTTGCCGGAAGTCTTTTTCATTCCGGTCTCAATGTTGTCAATGATCGCCTTCGGATCTTCTTCTCTCGGATTATCAGAGGTGATGATCGTGTAATCCGACAGCCTTCCTGACACTTCACCCATCAGGAATCTTCTTTCCGTCGATCTGTTGCCGCCGCATCCGAAAACAGTAATCACCCTGCCTTCGGTATATTCTTTGAGCGTATCGATGGCACTCTCGAGCGCTGCCGCATTGTGCGCATAGTCAACAAGGATATTGAGTCCCAGATTGTTTTCGACAGGCTGCATACGTCCAGGTACGCTTATAGAGGCAAGCGCCTTGATCATGCTGCCGGTATCACATCCGGCGCAGTATGCCATGGTAATGGCGCAAAGAGCATTTGAAACATTGAATTTACCGGGAAGCGCGACAAAGAACTCACCCGAAATATAATTGCCGGTCAGCTTAAACTTGGTTCCGGTAACGTGGCCTCTTCTCTCAAGTTCGATATCGCTTGCCCTGAAATCAGCTTCTTCGCCCGTCCCGTATGTCAGCACCCTGCATCTGGGTGATGCGTAAGCTATTACATCAGCGGCCTGTGCACAGTCGAGATTTACGACGGCGGTATCGCACCTGTCGAAGATCTTGAGCTTGCAGTTAAAATAGTCAGCCATATCAGGATGCTCGTTCTTGCCTATATGGTCCTCGAAAAGATTCGTGAAAGCGGCAGCTTTATAACTGATGCCGTAAACGCGGTCAAGCTTTAAGCCCTGCGAAGAGACCTCCATAACGAGATTGCTTATATCCTTATCCCTTAAGGAACGCATCATGCTGAAGATGTTCGACGATTCCGGTGTTGTATGGACTGAATTAACCTTCTCGTCTCCTATGATGTTGCATACGGTTCCGATCAGGCCGGCTTTTTTGCCTGCGGCCTCCAGGATACTGCGGAGCATGAATGTTGAAGTCGTCTTACCTTTTGTACCGGTGATACCGTAAATATCTATCTGCTTCTCGGGATGGCCGTAAAGCGAGGCAGCAGCAAGCGCAAGTGCTTTCTTTGTATCCTTCATCTCGGCCACGACGCATTTGGTTCCGGCAACCATTTCTGCCAGTTCCTCTTCTCCAAAGCCTTTCCGCTCCGAATCAACTATCACACAGGATGCGCCTTGAGCTATTGCGTCACCGATATAGGAGTGCCCATCGTTGTTAAAGCCGATGATCGCTACAAATATGGAGCCCTCGGAAACGTTTTTGGAGTTGAACTCCACTGATGTAACCTCACAGGCGGTATCGCCCATGATCACACGTGAATCAAGTTCCCTGAGAATATCAGACAGCAACACGGCAGGATTCCTTTCCAATTTCGCTTTTTCGCTTTATTTATATTAAAACAAAGAATTGCAAGTTCTGTGTGGCAATTGGAAGAAATTTGAGGCTAATATGAGCCCTCCTTTGTGCGTTAAACCATCACCAAGATCACCCGACGCCCGAATCCCCTGTCTTCTTTTTAGGTGCCAAAGTAGGCGTCTTTCTGTTAATACCGATAAGATTTGCGCCGTTGTTGTCAAGCTGGACCGTGATCACTTCGCCCGAAAGGACCGTGGTTCCGGCATTCTGGTTCTGGCTTACGCAGATACCGGTGACATCACCCTTGATCCTGCAGTTCAGATTGACCTTGCGGCAGGCTTCGATGCACTCGACAGCGTTCATGCCGACCATGTTGGGAACACGGGAATGGAGCATCTGCTCTTCCGTGATATCCTCCGGATACATGATGACGACACCTGTCTTGTAAAGCTTCTGCGTATAGCTCGGATATGTTCTTGCGATCTTGGTCTCGGGAGTCATGTCGACCGTACCGTAAATGGTCGAAAGGCCGTTGATGGCGATAGTTGATGCAGCCTTGGAAGCAGTCATGCCGTCGACCTTCATGACATAGTATTCTTTTGTGAGCTGGTCGAACTCGTCTGCAGTAAAGACTCGCTCAACACCCATATATGTAAGCGTTCCCTCAACTATCCTTGCAGCCGTCGTAGCCGCTGCGGATGATCCGACTTCCTTATCTTCAGGCTTGTTGAGGACGAAAAGGACTGCGATCTTAGGATCGTTTGCGGGAGCATAGCAGGAGAACGAAAGAACGTGCATGCCCTTAAGTTCGCCTACGTCGACCGTTGCCGTTGAGGTCTTACCTGCGACGTTGTAGCCTGCAACCTTACCTGCAGAACCGGTACCGTCGGAGACAACGCCTTCCATCAGGGTCCTTACTCTCTTGCAAGTATTCTCAGAAAACACCGTTCTGACGACCTCGGGCTCGATCTGGTCAACGATGTTGCCGTTCTCATCAGTGATGTATTTGACGATGTGCGGGACCATGAGGTCGCCGCCGTTTATGATCGCACAATAAGAGGTGATCAGCTGGATAGGCGTGACCGTGGAAGACTCTCCGTATGAGAGAACCGACATATCGACAAAGCTCGGATTCTTATGGAAGATACCCTTTCCTTCCGCAGGCAGATCGATTCCGGTCTGATCGTAGAAGCCGAGCATCCTGACGTACTTATAGTATTTCTTGATGCCGATCCTCCTGGCAAGCTCTGCAAATACGGGGTTGCAGGAATTTTCGAAGCCTTTTTTGAGAGTCTCGATACCATGGTTGAAGTGATTTGATTTCTGCATCCAACAGGAGATCGTATGCTGTTCTGAAAGCTTGATCGGAGCATCGTCAAACATATCGTTTTCGTTCGTGAGGTTCTCCTCAAAAGCCATGCAGGTAGTAAGCGACTTGAAAGTGGAACCGGGCTCGTAAGTATCCGATACGCATCGGTTGCGCCATGCGTTGGACATTATGTACTCGACCTGCTTGTTCTTATCCATCAGGTTGAAATCGTATTCATCCATTCCGTAAGGAGCAGCATAAGGATGGTTGAGATCATAATCGGGAAGCGAGACCATAGCCAGGATCGCGCCCGTGTAAGGGTTCATGACTATAGCAGTACAGCCGTCTAAAGGCTTATATTTGTCATAAGCTTCCTTGCAGGCTTCCTCTACGATCCTCTGAATACTCAGATCGATGTTGGTGACGATATTTCTGCCGTTTGCAGCCTTTTGCTCTGTAGCATCTGCGTAAGGCAGAACGCCTCCCGTAATGGAGTCTGTCTCGGAATAACGGTATCCGTCGCTGCCGGACAGAGTCTTGTCGTAGTAAGCTTCAAGACCGTAAAGACCTTTGAGTGTCTCTCCGTCGTTTCTCGCGTATCCGATGACCTGAGCCGCGAGGCTTCCGTAGTTATAGTATCTCTGGGGAACGGCTACAAAGCCGAATCCTTTGACTTTATTGTCTTTGAGAAATTTCTGGAACTCATCCTTCTTTTCAGACGGGATGTTCCTGACGATATCGCAGCCCGCTACACCGTTACGCTTGTCATTTCTGTCAGTCGGGTCCTCAGGAATGATCGAATCGATCTTCTCATATTTGACTCCGAGGATAGAGACTATGCTCTGGATTATCTGGGCACGCTGCAGAAGAGGTGATGTAACCTGTGAAGGCGAGCAGACGACGGTATAGTCGTATGTATTTGAAGCCAGCGCGTTCATGTTCGCGTCATAGATCATTCCGCGGCTTGCCGAATATGTCATGAGAGTCCATTGCTCGTTTGCCGCGGCCCTCGCATACTTTTCATAGTCTTTGACCGTGGTCTTATAGAGACTGAAGATAAGGAATACTGCGTAGATCAGCATTGCGCCGGCAATAAGGACTGCCCAGCGTCTGGCAATAATATCCCTGCCGGCATCCTCAAGGACATCGACAGGGGGTTTCGCCTCGACCGGCTGTTTATTGCTTGTATTTCTTATGTTAACGCCCGGGATGAGCGGCATAATACTCCTCTAACGCGTCCTTGTTAGCCTTGAGGACGTCGTCATTAACTCCGTAATTATCATATGGTATCACTGTTCTTAAAGAATCGTTATTAGAAATCGGGAGATTTATTACCTGATTCTGATTAGGATCCTGCATGCCAAGCTGGAGTGCCTTGGCCCTGATAACATCCATATCGGTAATTCCGTTAGCGTTTTCCTCCGCATCAAGGATCTTTCTCTTAACCGTGTTGATGCTGTCCTTAAGGTTGGAGTTGTCTCTCGAGAGCTCGGAAAGTTCAGTCTGAGGGAACAGAAGCATGATCAGAAACAATCCGGAGAATACTACGATGCCGATTGCAATAAAGGTCTCAAATAATTTCTTAGAGGAAAGTTTGATGACCTGCTTCTTGTGTTCCTTCAACTCTTCAGCGTCCATATGCCTCTCGGCATAATCTATGCTTCTTTCCATTACTTTCTCATAAGAGTATGTATTTTCAGAAGGTTTAGCCTTCTTTGAAGCCTTGTGTGTGTCCTTCTCGATAACAAGAGGTTCCATTACGGGAATAATAGAATCAGTCCTAAAGGTATAGCTGCGCTTACGCGCGTTGAGAGCATCCCTGAGATCCCTGTCCTCAACATAGATTGCAGGCTTTTTCTTCTTTTTTGAATTTTTGTTGTGCTCTCTGATTGCCATAGTGTTTGTCCTCTAATTGTACTGTTCGTTGCCGTTCCTCTCGAAAACCCTGAGTTTTGCGCTTCGAGCCCTCGGGTTCTCCTCTTTCTCCTCCTCCGAAGGTTCAATGGGTTTCTTTGTGATCACCGTACCCAACGGTTTCTTGCCGCATACGCACACGGGGAATTCTCTCGGGCACGTACAGGGACTTTCTGCTTTTCTGAATGCTTCCTTTACTATCCTGTCCTCTAACGAATGGAAAGTGATTATGCTTATCCTTCCGCCCGGATTGAGATGTTTGAAGCAGTCCCGCATCAGATTCTCCAGATCGGAAAGCTCGTGATTGACCTCGATTCTTATCGCCTGGAAACACCTTTTCGCAGGATGCTGGTCTTCGTTCCTTCCGTGTCCCGGCATAAACTCCTTAATGGCTTCTGCCAGGTCCGTCGTGAGCTTGAAAGGTATCTTCTGCCTTCTCTGGACGATGCCGTCTGCAATCCTTCCCGAGTGGCGTTCCTCTCCGTATTCCCTGAAGATCCTTTCCAGTTCATCTCTCGAATATCTGTTGACTACATATTCAGCAGTAAGGGTATCGTCATTCGTATCCATTCTCATGTCGAGCGGGCCCTTCTTCATGTACGAAAAGCCTCTATCGGCTGTATCGAGCTGGTATGAAGACACGCCCAGGTCCGCCAATATTCCGTCTACTTTCCTTATCTTCATGCTGTCGAGCATGTTATCGATATCGCCGTAATCACACTTAACGGGCATCCAGTTCGTATGTGCGAAATCCTTGCTGCGCTCCATGCATGCGCGGAGTGCGTCAACGTCTCTGTCAACGGAGATCAATGTGCCTGAAGAACCGAGCCTTGAAGCTATCTCGGCACTGTGTCCGCCGCCACCCGCCGTGCAGTCGACATAGATTCCGTTGCCCTTTACGCAAAGGCCGTCAACCGCTTCTCTGAGCAGTACTGACTTATGGTTAAAGTTAGAGTCCGTCGACATAGTATTGAGTCTCCATTCCCATAATATTGCTCAGATCATGATCGAGGTTATCGTAGAAGCTCTTTGTGCAGATCTCGAGTTTGTCAGCGTTGTTGAATACGCAGATCTCGTCTCCCGGCTTCGCATCGATCCTCTCCCACAACTCAGAGGAAACAGCAATTCTCCCCTGTGAATCAACTGAAACGTCCTGAGCTTCCGAGATGATTATCCTGCCGAGCATACGGACGTTCTTGTCCAGCTGATTGAGTCCATTGATCTTTTCAGTAATGTGGTCAAAGCGGGCTTTTGAATAAACAGAAAGATAACCCTTGTCGAGTCCGTTCGTTACGAAAACTTCGTCTCCAAGTCTCTCTCTGACCTTCGCAGGGATGAAGAATCTCCCTTTGGCATCGATTTTCTTGTTGTCTCTTGCCACTTTGTCCGCTCTTCTTCGTTGATTTATGTGAAAAGCGGAGTAAAATCGGAATTACTTCCACTTTCCTCCACTTACATGGGAATTTTATCCCCAATCCACCACACAACCGTATTTTATCTGTAACCAATCCTTAACGCAAGACGCTATTTGTAATTTTTTGGAAATTTATCAAAATTCTTTACAATTTGGCGCATTGCATAAAAACCCTTTCTCCCATTGAGCAGATTGACATTTCAGTAGCCTTTTTCAGAGATCCCGGCCGCAGATTTGCCCAGTAATTGCCTAACCTGCCACAGCAGGACAAAGCCGTGACCTGGGCAGCAAAAAATAACCCCTGAAGTCAAAACTCCAGGGGTCAGTCGCTTTTTTTATTTAAGAATATTATCCTAATTCACAGATTATCTCGGGGCAGGTTCCGTCAAACGCTTCTTCGGGGATGAATCCGTCTTCTCCGGCAGCGAACGTTTTGCCGCCTGCAGTAATGGAGACGATCTTATATGAGCCCGCATCAAGCCTGCCGGGATTAACATACGTAAGAGTGTAAGGCTTTCCCTTCCTGTATGCCGTAACCGAAGCACGGCCGTCTTCGCTGAACTGGCAGGCCAGGAGCCTGGGTTCAAGCTTTATCCTTCCCTCAACGGACGAGACACCGAACATCTTCGTTAGCACGAGCAGGACAGCCCAGCTTGCCGCACCTGTCAGGTAAGGATACATTCCTCTTCCCATTCCGTTGAAGTACTCCGGGATTCCGGGATACATCTTACCGTCTTCGCTCATGCTCTGGGTAAACAGGTTGTTGAATACCTTGTAGCCTTCTTTTACAAAGCCTCTGGAATAGAGGGCAAACGCATACATGACCGCCATGTGGCAGAACACCGCGCCGTTCTCCTTCTCGCCGTACGCAAAACCGAAAGCCCTGCCCATATTCATCTTGACTTCATTGAAGTCAGTATTGAGCCTGTAGCCTCCGAGCGCCGGAGCGTAAAGATATTTATCACATGCTTTTATAACGTCTCTGACATCATCTTCGCCCGCAGTTCCGAACATTACCGTAAAGACCTGGGATGTCAGCATCATGCGTACAGAGCCGTTTACAATGCCTTCAACCTTTTTCGCGTCGTTATCGTAGTAGCCGTTGAACCATCTGCTGCCTTCGCCATCCTCTACCATCTCATTCTCGCGGATGTGTTTCTTGATCCATTCCGACATACGGTCGAGCTGGGACGCGAGCATCTCAGCGTCCATGACCATCATGGAACCGGTTATGTTGGATGCAACGCTTTCCTCGTATTCTATGAGCAGCTTTCTCTTAGCTTCCGGGTCATCATACTCGTCAGCGCAGATCAGCTCTATGAGTTCTTCAAAGACAACGATATCGTTTCTTCCACATTTCCTTATCATGTTCGAGAGCATCGAAAGAGCGCCGGCATAAGCAGCAGTAAACGCCACACTCTCGCCTTTTGCGGAAGCCATGTCGAGCGCGTCGTTCCAGTCGGCGCCTCTAAGCTTCATATTGCCGTGAGCGCCGCAGTCAAAGAACTGTGTCACGACTTCAGTCAGGAGATGTTCGAGCACGGTACCCTGATAAACGCTGCCCGACTCGGTCAGTTCCTTCGGTTCGGAATCATGATCGAACTTGTCGTCAAAGCGCTCGCCTCTCAGTATCATGCGGTCCTTGAAATAAGGCTGTTTCTCGAAAAGGAAATCGTAATCCCCCGTCTGGCTCAGATAAAGGTCCACGGTGAATACAGGCCAGAAGCCGTGATCCATCCACACTCTCGGGATGCCGTTGCGGTCAGCGATAAACTCGCCTTTCTTTGCTCCGATGATCGTAGCATTCGAGCCGTCCATTCTGACACCGGCGAAATAGCTTACGAGGTCGTCCCTCGCATCAGCGGGATTCCTCAGGAGCAATGCCAGAGAGTCCTGCCAGAGATCACGCCATCCGCGTCCGCCCCTGCCGTAATCGTGATAAGGAAGGAACGAGCATCCGTAGAGCTTGCGCAGCGCCGGCTGGACACTTACCCACTCCATCCATCCGTCGAAAAGCTTGTCACCGGTCCCGGTGTGGATGATCTTCTCGTTCTCCCAGTATTTCTTCACATCTTCAAAAGCCGCGCCTACATTTGCAGATTCAAGATAACGGGCGCCTTCCCCGTCAAAACCCAAAACAACGTTATATACAGCACTCTGTCCCGCAGCCAGTATCTTCTTTGCGAATTTAAGTCCGCCAAATGCCTCCTGACCGGTTACAACGGAACCCGGGACCATGCCTGTGCTGATCTTAGCGCCTTCAGGATTAAGCAGATTGCCGCCGTCACCGGTAAAATCCAAGACAGTGGGATTGATGCCGTCGGGCGCATTGCCTTCACCGTCTCTTGCCCTTACCGTATAAGTATCCGAATTCCTGTGGTGTCCTCTCTCGTCAAATGCCATAGTAGGCTTGACTTCAATTCCGTCTTCAAGCACTTCGATGACATTAAGAAGTGACGTTACATGCCTGTGGTCCCTGATGTGATCCGCTCCGCGTGCGAAAACCGGGATCGCAGCCGAAGGAATAAAAGAAATATCCCTGTCGCCGTCATTCGTGACGGTAACCTGCATGATCTCCGCCTTTTCATCTGATACAGGCGCGAAGATAAGAACGGAAGCTTTGAGTCCTCCGCAGATACGTCTCGTGGTCTTCTGCCAGAGGAAACCCGCTTCAAGCTCAGTTTCATCATCAGATGCGAGCTGGCTCAGCGAAAAGCCGAGCGCTGACTTAAGTCCCACGCCGTCGATGCAGAGCCAGAAGTTACGTGAATACATAGACTCCTGAAGGTCTTCAACCACAACCGGCGGAAGTAAAAATCTGTCCTGGGAAAGCTTGGTGTCTCCGCCGCCTTTGGGCGTAACGCTGCCCATTACTCCGGACGGACTGCCGACCGGCAGGCAAAGGTAGCTGGCTTTATCTGCTTCTTTAGTTCTGAAAGAGCCGTCTCTTCCGGTAAATTCAATATTCATAAACACCTCCGCCCCGCGGTCATGCGGTCTTGGAATCAAATGCGCTGTTAAGGATGGCTGTCAGTGCGCGCTCGGCCTTTTCACGGTCTGCGCACTTGGCATACATGCTGAAGATCAGGCTGGAATCCGATTTGGTCCAGCCGGAACTGTAACCGAGTCTTTTGCACGCTTCGGGATCAGTGATCCTGAAACCGATAATGGCCTTTGCATCGCTTGTCGCATTAAGTTCCTGTTCGTCGATCTCCGGATCGCCTCTGCCGGACCATGCGTTGTACTTCCTGATGTACTCATCAGCCTCGACCGCGGACATATAGACGCGCTCGACGTGTTTTTTCGCTTCCTCGCTGAGATTTGCGTAGATCTTTTCGTAAGATTCGGGATATACGCCGAAGCTCTGATAGTAGTATCCGTAGGTTACGCCGTCAGAGACGATGATGTCGGGGACGGTCATGAAATATGCAGACGCGGATTCGTTCTCGTACTCTGTGGGCTTTTTTCCCTCCTGGTTGGGCATAACGACTACGGCGCTGGGGAAGTAAGGGACCTTGAAACCCTCATTCTTCATTACCTCTTCCATGTATGCCTCATTGTGCTCGAAATAACCGAACGAATAGATGATGACATCGTTCTTGGATTTGTTGAAGAATCCTAAAAACAGGACAACTATTATCGCGATGGCGATAGGAAAGATCGAATACTTGAACCAGACATAAGAGAAATGATCTCTCCACTGGTTTTTAGTCTTGCCCGCGATCTTCGGGCCGTTGTCCTTCTCCTTAAGGTCAACGTCGCACAATACCTTTATCGCCGCATCGTAGTCTTCCGCAAAGAAATATCCGATAAGGCTCGAAAACTCCTTATCGATGGCAGCACGCCTTTCGTCGTCTTCAGGCAGGACAAGGATGATCCTTCCGGCGCAGCTTCTCTTTACCAGCGGGATATAGTGCTGGATCACCCACTCTTTATCGCTCTCGTTGAGAGTCATATCCGGAGCGATCTCGATGATATATGCGGCTCCTGATTTCTCCCTCAAAAGATTGCAGGAATCCTTAAGCGGATTCCTGAATTCATTTCCCGATACTGCGGATGCTATTTTTACGACGACAACATCCGCGCCTTCTCTGTATTCAAAGCTTATGCTTTCTTCCATTCATTTCTCCGTTAAACGCACTTTATGCAGAGTCTTATGAGATTCATTACGCACTCCTGAAGGTCAGCTCTCGAAAGCTTGTTGTTATAGACTGCGGTGATGATCTCATCAACGTTCTGCTGGCATCCCGGCATCTGAAGGTCACAGCCGGCATAGACGCAGAGTCTGGAGAATGCAGGCGGATACTTCGTATTCTTGTTGTAGCCTAAGAATGCAACATCTTCGAAAGACGAGAACCAGTCAGTCATAACGATGCCTTCGAAGCCCCATTCATCACGAAGGATGTTCTGAATGAGCTCATAATTATTGCATGTGTGCAATCCGTTTACAAGATTATAGGAAGCCATGACAGCGAAAGGCTGTGCTTCCTTAACGCAGATCTCGAAGCCCTTGAGATAAAGCTCTCTCAAAGCACGTGGCGAGATGTGCGCATTGGTGAACATACGGTTGTCTTCCTGGTTGTTCGCGCAGAAATGCTTGATCGTCGTTCCGCGTCCGTCAACCGACTGAACGCCCTTTGTATCAGCAGCAGCGCAAAGACCCGAAAGGAGCGGATCCTCCGAGAAATACTCGAAGTTTCTTCCGCATAAGGGGTTCCTGTGGATATTCATTCCCGGAGCGAGCCAGAGGTTGACTCCGTACTCTTCCATCTCCTCACCTACCATATGGCCGAGTTTCTCGATAAGATCCATATTCCATGTCTGTGCAAGAGCTGTCGCCGTAGGGATCATGGTGCAGTACTGATAGTAATCGATCGCATCTTCAGGTGTGTCCTCAGGGAAAGGATTATTGATGTAGCCGAAGATCTCGCCGCCGCGGAGAAGGTCTCCTTCTTTTGTTGCCTTGAAATGAGGCTGGAGTCTGAGGCCTGCAGGGCCGTCAGCCATAACGATCGGCGGGATCTTACGGGAAACCAGATATCTGTCTATTGTCTCGGCTGCGGCGCCCGGAACATTTCCGGAAGCTGAGAAAACTATACCTTCATCAAGGTCGCCCCTGTCGAAATTACCTACGCAGAGCTCTGCAAGTTCGGGAACAGAGAACTGTGCTACGAGCTGGGAGATGCCGGCATTGCGTCCGATAACGGAACCGAGCGTGATCGTGTCATCACGGCGCTCGTCAACATGAGCCTCATTAACACCTCTGTATCTGACGATACCTCTTCTGATACGGAACGTATCGAGCGTGAGCCTTCTCGCTGTCTCAAGCTGTGCTTCGTCAAGATGCGCGCGGGCCTTCTTGCCGGTTCCGGGATTCTTGAGTTCGTCAAATGCGTATTTTGCTTCATCGAGCATGAAGCGCTGATACTTCTCTGTGGTTATCTGCTCGGGAATGTTAATGACCGCTTCGATCTTTGTCTCGCGCGAGCTGGTACCGACTCTTATGATGTAGTCGCCCTGGTCTATAACTTTTGCACAGAGGTCATCGTCATATGAAGAGAATCTTGACGCGTCAAACGTTATCTCGAGGAGCTGGGACTCGCCCGGCTGAAGGAGCCTTGTTTTCGCGAACGCGGCAAGTTCCTGATAAGGCTTGTCTATTCTGTCCTGAGGGGCAGAGAAATAAACCTGAACGACCTGTTTGCCTGCAAATTCGCTTCCCGTATTCGTGACATGTGCATATACGGTGATGACAGCCGAACTGGTCTCAACCGAAGTAACTTCAAGAGAGAATGTCGTGTAGGAACGTCCGAAGCCGAACGGATAAGCCGGAGCTACGCCGAACGAATCGAAATATCTGTATCCTACGTAGATGCCTTCCCTGTAGAATTCGTCATCCGTATCGCCGTTGTTCGAACCGAACTCCGCGGCTCCCGGATAATCGTCATATGTCTTGGCCCATGTATCGGTAAGCTTGCCCGAAGGATTGACCTTGCCTGTGATGATATCTGCGATGATATAACCGCCCAGGTTGCTTATCTGGCCGGCGAGAAGGAGCGCGCCGAGTCTCGGATCGCTCTTGAGTTCTGAAGTGTCGATTATGCCGCCGGAATTGATGATAACTATGGAATTGGCGTAATGACTGATAACGAAATCGATGTTGGCCTCTTCTTCGTCAGACAGGTAATAATCGCCCTTGTCTGCAACTCTGTCACGGCCTTCACCCGATTCACGGGCAATGACATAAATAGCGGTGTCGCAGGCCGAATCGGCAAAATCCTGTTCTGTGATCAGCGGCTCGGCAGTAAGAGGACGTGCAACCTCAAAATATGCATTGGCCAAAGCGATATTCTGTGCTTCGGAATATGCAGCTACCGTAGCTTTGTAATCAGCGAGGTTGCTGTCGTAAGACTCGTCGTACCTTGAAAGCCATCCGTCGGTTGTGATCTCAAAGCCTGCATCCTTGAGGCCGTCATACACATTTATATCGAATCTGGTATTGACCTCGCCCGAACCGGAACCGCCCCTGACAGTGTGTCTGGCGCCGTTGCCGTAGAGTGCTATCCTGCCGGGCTGCCTGATAGGCAGCGCACCTCTGTTCTCAAGGAGTACAGGACATTCACCTCCAAGTTCACGAACAAGGTTCATGTGAAGGATCTCAGAATCCGTCATCTCGTCAGAAAGTCTAGCGCGAAATTCCATATATAGCACCCTCCTTATAAGGATCGGCATAGGTCCGATACTTGATTATATAATAAAAATACGGTGGTGCAAAATTACTTGTATGTGACAGACAGCGACATTTCGCCCGAAAACAACGTAAACGCGATCGTAAACTTTCAAGTCCAAAAAGTTTACGGTTTGGTTTACTTTTCGCAAAAATAAAGATTTTCGTAAACTTTTAAAGCCCAATAGTTTACGTCAGCCGTTCCCGCTGATGTCCTTTGTAAGGAGCGCGTACTCGTATTCGTTATCGAAAAACACCTTGGCATAGTGGCCTGATATCTTGCCGTCCCTGCAGAGCGCGCCGATGCTCTCTCCGCCGGTCTGCTGAAGCTGTATCATCATCGCTCCGGTAAGCGCTGCTCCTAATCCCGCATGCTCAGGAAGCGCGCCGAGATAAGGCAGAACATATGCCTCAGCCTTCTTTTTTCTCTTGAGGACTCCCAAAAGGTTGAGCAGGTTCTTGGTGTTATAGACCCTTGCGCCGTAATCGGGGACGCCGATAAAGAATGCGACTGCCTCGCCCTGATAATAAGCCATCTTCACATATCGCATGTCTAGGATCAGCCTGTAATCGTTGAAGATATTTCTGAACTCCTCTTCAGTCAGGCCGCGGTATATCGGGAAGTTGCTGTAAAGCCTCGTTATCAGCACATAGATCTCACCTATGACCTTGTCGAATTCTTCAGGCCGGGGACTTCTTATCTCGTATCCCTTCGCCCTGAATTCATTGAGTCTTTTCACATACTTCGCATCGGGCTCAACGATCTTCGTGAAGTAGTTGGAAATGTAATGCTCGCAGACCTCGTACCCGTTGTCGGTAAACTGCTTCAGATAGTATTCGAGATTGTACGGCTCGCCCGTGTAAGGAAGCCTGTCGAAAAGGTTTATCTTGAGCCTGTATTTGATCCAGAAAGAGCAGTCAACGGGGCCGGTTATCCTCTTGTATCCCATCTCCGAAGCGATCCTTGCCGCGTTATCGAAAAGAAACTTCGCGGCCTTTTCATCGTTGACGCATTCATAGAAACCGATGTAGCAGACAGGGTCATCCTCATATCTTGTAAAGCAGAATCTTCCGCACACCTTGCCGTCATCGTAGATGAGGAATTTATCAAGCTTAAAATAGTGCGAGAGCGGATGCGTTTCCGTAAGAATGCGCGTAATATCTGATACGCTCTCGGTGTTGTTCTTACGCGTATATAGCTTCTTTTTGAGGGCAATGAAGTCCTTAATGTATTTCTCTTCCTTGTCGAATCTGACTATCTCAAACACTGTCTTACTCTTTCCTTCTGACGATCTCGATCCTGCCGGAAGAGCCGTCCATCTTCACGATGTCTCCTGTATTTATCCTGTTCATTACGTCAGCGACGCCGACGACCGAAGGTATCCCGATCTCACGCGAGATTATCGCGGTGTGGGACAGGATCGATCCCTTCTGAGATATTACACCTTTTGCAGATGCAAGATAGAATACCCATCCCGGATCGGTCATCTTTGTGACAAGGATCTTGTCTTTGCAGTCCTCGAGCATCGATATGTCTTCAACAACGAGAGCCTCGCCCTCCGAGATCCCGCCCGAGCACGGAACGCCCTGCATGATGCCTTCAGAAGAACGCATCCTGTGCGAATTCACGCTGACGTGGTGCTTGGAGAATTCCTTTTTCTCGAAAATGATCCTCGAGAACGCAGGCAGGCACTTATACATACGGTATTCGTTCCTGCGCTGCTTTATCCTGTCTTTCGCATCAAAAGGCTCTTTTGCCATGGCAAACATCTCATCATATGTCAGGTAGAAGATATCCTTTTCGCTGTCGATCAGGCCGGCGGCAAGGAAGTTCTTTCCGAGGCTCCTTACTATCTCCCTCACCATGCCGTAGATGCGGCTTCTGTTAAGTCTGGATATCTCCCTGTTGGAAATGCCTGTGGTGCATCTTGCAGCGAGCTTTCTTATGCGTCTGCTCTCGCCCGACATGTCGCGGGCATCGTCTTTCATTATGCTCTTATAGATCTCTTCGAGTTTTGCCTCATCTTCGCAGTATTCGTCTATCTTCCTGATGAGAAGCGACGGATCCGTTCTGAACGTGGGGCTCTCGAGCTTTAATTCCTCGAGATTGCGGTCACCGTAGAGCTTTATGTATTCTTCCGTGCGTTTCTCGAATTCCTCCTGTGACAGGTCTTTCCTGTGATATGCAAGATCTATCATGGCACGCACGGGCTTTAAGCTTTCGATATTGGTAATGCCCGACAGGAACTCGTTGGTCTTGTCATCGGCATCAGCATGCTTTTTCCTCAGGAAATGCTTCAGAAGTCCCGTGTAAACGAAAGTGTACAGGTCGTTTATCAGCGTGATGTCCCAGCAGGCGAGAAGTTTTTTCTCGATGACGGCGTACTGAGCGAGGAGCTCTTCGTTACTCATTCCTTCATGATATGACTTATAGAATTCGTCATTGATCCTGATGAATTCCCTATTGAGCTTTTCCATCTCGGAAGGAGAATTCAAGAATGCCCTGATTATGCGCCTGTTGATCCTCATACGCTCGGCAAAGGACACTTTCATATCCTGTTTTTCATCGTATGTCTTGTTCTTTACGCCGAGCATCTCCTGCCAGACCGGGATTATCTTTTTCCTGAACGGAAGGAACTTGATGAGCGTGTACCAGTTGGAGATCTTGTAGTACATGCGGCCGTTTACATTGCCCACCATGTTCCCGAAAACGGGCTTCAATCCGTCCAAATACTTGCCTTCGCCGATAATCCTTCTGCAGAGCCCCTCGAAAACGCCGCTGTAGACAAAGCCGACAAATCCGCATGTCAGAGGCAGGCTCAAGTTCGGATAACTCTCAACGATGTTGCTGTTATCTAATATCAGGAACTTTGACGGATCGCATCCGGCGAAAGTCGTGATCTTCCTGGCCTGCAGGATATAGATCCTGCCGTCCTTGATAGAGAACTCTATATCAAGATAATCTCCCAGGAGTTCTTTTATCTTCGATGAGATACCGATCAAGTCATGGATCTGATCTGACGTGAGCATATCGTCAGCGCCCTCGTAGTAATACAGATCATCGTTCGTGTTGTAGTAGTAGCTCGTCGTATCGGTCCTGTCGGAAACGACTTTGTCGCCTGTGCCCTTACCGACTGTGATGACACACTCGTTCATTATTCCCTGGGGATTTGATGTGAACAAGATGCCTGCAAGATCCGCATCGATCATCTTCTGGACGATAACGCTCATCTTAATGTCTTTGCCGATCTCACGCTGCTTTAAGTATTCAGCCGCGCCCTCATTGGAGACGGATGCCATGCAAAGATCTATCTTTTCCTGAAGCTCGTTTTCCGTAACGCCAAGGAACGTATCGAACTGTCCGGCAAAGCTGTCTGACGCGCCGTCTTCGACATCAGCCGACGATCTTACGGAACTGATCTTCCAAGCAACGTCAGGTGCCTTTCCGTCCGTAACGACGACAAACTCCGGAACCGGTATTCCGTTGTCCCTCATCAGAATCAGATTGTCGGCTTTGCCTCCGTACATCAGATGAGTCCTTTCCACTTACAGAAAATGTAACCTGCAACGGTGATGAGCATCGCGCTTTCCTGAATGTATGTGTAGCGTTCGACCTTTTCGACGATGACAAACTTCTCCGGATTCTTGTTGAACTGCAGGAACTTGATGGTCATCCACGTGGTAAGACCGCAGAAGAACAATACCGTGGGCTTGCTGAGATTCCATACGAGAACGATGTTTGTGAGGATGTCGACGATGGTCAGAACGAGCACGAACCAGATGGCTTTCTTGTATCCCCAGAGCTTGGAATAAGTAACGTATTCCGTCTCGTCCTTCGGTGCCCTGATCTTTCTTGACACCTCCCAGATGAGAGCCGGGAAATAAAGCGTCCAAAGTGTCATGAGAGTCGTGATCGAGAAAGGATTAAGCTGATATTTGATAACCGTGAAAGAGATGATGTAAAGGTTGATTATCATCTGCACGGGGTTATGCGTTACGAGCGCGGCGAAAAGATTCGGCTGGATCTTCGCCTTCTGGAAGAACCAGTTCCTCATGAGGAACCCGTACGCGTAAAGGATCGCGCAGAATATCAGATTGTTCATGAAGATGATATTCAGAGCGATCGCAATTGCCTGGAAAAAGATGCAGGATATGATTATGTCCTTCTTATAGACGCGTCCCGATGCAAGAGGCCTGTCCGGAAAGAGCTTTTTGTCGGTCTCGTAATCCTTGAGATCGTCAGCGACACGCAGCCACAAAAGAAACGCGAACACGGTATACGCACCCGTGACTTCCTGCATGCCGAGCCTGAACTCGAGCACACCGTAGTTGAGAAGTATTATGAAATATATCTCGCCGAAGACTATCATGCCGAGAAGGAGCCTGGCAAGCAGCGGATATCTTTCTTTGTAGTATATGTAAAGTCTCTTAAACATACTCACAAACCCCTATACGTTCTCCCATTTTAACCTTTGTCTCTATCCCGTTTCCACTCATTTCGAGGATGTCACTGTCGACCCTGATCCTGTCTTTTTCGAAAAACAGGACGACAGTCGATCCGCCCTGCTCAAAATATCCTTTTTCCTGACCTTTCTCAAACTTCAAAGCGCCGTTGTTCTTTATCCTTCCGACAAGGAGTGCGCCGACCTCGATATAGATTACCTTTCCGAAATGATCGGTATCGAGAACATTTATGATGCGGTGGTTCTCTTTATAGATCTTGTACTTTGACGATATCGAGCTGACGGTGTGAAGCTTTCCTTTGATCTCGTTTGAAGACAAGACCCTGCCCGAATCGATGAAGCAGTAGTGGTGATAGTCATCCATCGAAAGCCTGAATACGAGAGCTTTGCCGCCGGCGAAAGAACTCAGGTCAGTACAGTTCTCCGTAATCTCCTCCGGTGTATACACGCTTCCTTTTACGGTGAACTTCAGATCATCACCGATGTCATAGCATAATACTTTGGAATCAGCAGGAGAAATGATGATGGAAGGATCTTGATCGGCAGGACGTCTGCCCGGCTTGATCCTGCGCGTGAAAAAATCGGAAAACGAAACGTATTCGCGCTCCTCAAAATCATCCATAAAGATCTTGTATTCCGCGATAAACGGAGCAATCTTTTTTACGCTCGGCTTTCTTCTGTCTTTCGCAGTTGCCATAGTCGAGAAAACAGGAAGAAGAATAAACTTCGAAAGCACTCTGCCGTACCACGTGTTATATAGCCGTTCCAAAGAGCTTCCGCCATACTGGCGGTCTTCAATGAAACTCTTATCCTGTCTTACGTATATCTTCATCTGACGAAAATGATATATACGGCAAACAAAGCGATAGCGAGCAGCATGAGGAAGATATATCCCTTCTTCCCCGGCTTGATGAACTTGATCTTCAGTATGAACAGCAATGCCATTATCTCCATCGCGATGCACATGAAAAGCGCAGTCACCTCAATATTGAAATACAGATGAAGAAGATAGACGATCGGGAAAACAAGCGCCGCATATGTAACAGGCATGCCCGTATAGTATTTGATCGGCGAATCCTTGTCTTCGTTTTCTTCCTGGCAGACATTGAAATATGCAAGTCTTGCAATGCCGAAAACAGAATACAATACAGCTGCGACTGCCGCATACCAGGTAAGACCTGCGAGCTTGACTATCAGCACTACGGGTAGCACGATGAAGCTTACAACATCGACCAAAGAATCAAGCTGAATGCCGAAGTTCTTCTCTTCTTCCGACCTCTTGCACAGCCTTGCGATCGTGCCGTCGAAAAGGTCGCAGATACCCGCGCCCATGAAGCACATCATCGCAGCTTTATAAAGACCTGACATCAGAAGAAAGATCGAAGAAACTGCAAGGAGCATTCCGACATAAGTTGCGATAACAGACTTGTTCCACTTGCCGATCATTTTATTTCTCCCCGTTTATCGTAACGATGCCGGTGGCGCCGTCGATCGTTATTGTCTGTCCGTCCTTTATCTTCGTAAGAGCGTCATGGCAGTTGACTATCGCGGGAATACCGTACTCGCGCGATACGATTGCAGCGTGGCAGAGAATACCGCCGTATTCGGTAACGATACCGGAAAGGATCGCAAATTTAGGTGTCCATCCCGTATCGGTAAATCTCGTGACGAGGATATCATTCTGCTTGAGCCTGTCGATCTCGGAGAAATCATAGATGACCCTTGCGGTTCCCGTGATGACTCCGTTGTTTGCGCCAATTCCCCTGATCGCATCATCACCTGCTGCGGCAGAAGCTGAAGAAGGATTGCTGAAGATCTCGCCGATCTCATTCTCGCTCATGTAATTGCGGAACGAATTGTAATATCTTCTGTTCTTTCTGATGATCCCGTTCAGATCGTCAGATGTGATCTTGCCGTTAAGATAATCCCAGACGTTTCCGACCTTGAGCATCCAGATGTCGTCCTCATTTTCGAGGACTTTCTCTTCTACGAGCTTCTTTGAAAGCTCGACCGTATAAACGCGGATCAGATAATAGAACCTGGTCGATACGTCCCTGAACTCCTCACGCCACCAGAGCATGCGGCGCATGCCGTCGACCTTTTTCCTGATCTTGCCATATTTAGACGCGCTGAGGTTCCTCTCAAGGGATGCAAAGATCACTTCGCTCTTGAGCTTGCCTTCTTTCCTGTCCTTCTCAGGACCGAAGTCGCCCGTGAGCGGCAGCATGTCCTTTACGGATGCGATGAGCGGGAGCGGATCTTCGTAGTAGCAAGGATATGTGACATCGAGTTCCTTGTCTGAGTGATAGCCGAACTTTTCAACTATGTCTTTCATGCCCGGGATAAGATATTCACCGCTGTCTATATTTTTCGCGATCTCTTCAGCGGTTGTGCTGTTCCAGTATGAAAGCGCTGCGCTGTCGTTCCTGATCTTTCTCGACAGATCCCACATCGCATAGAAAGGAAGCATATGGGAAATGTTATCGATGCTTCCTAAGAGCGTTAAGTATTCGCTCTCGGAAACATACTTGAGAAGTCCGTCCTTATAGAGCGACTGGTGGATCGTGTTGATGAATATCTGCCAGAAATAAGTCGTCTCGCTGTGCAGGTAGATATCGTGAGTCAGGCTCATGTAGCGCGACTTGATATCGTCTATCGTATGGTTGTCGTAATTCTTCCTGTATTCCTCATAGGTCTTCAGAAGATCGCTCTTTAACGTCTCGGCATTCTCATTTCTTTCCTTGAGGATCTTCTTCTGGGCAAGAGCCATGCGCGCGATATGGACAAGCGCACCGGGAGTTGCTCTCGTTACATGTCCGTCGCCTTCATATGTACGTCTGATACCGTATTCCTGGTCGAACTCCCTTTCCCTGTATCCGACGACCTGGCTCATGGCAAGCTTTACAACCGAAAGATTCCAATAGGGCCTGCCGTAATACATCTCACCAAGCTTTCTTTCAAGATCCTTTTCGGTGAGGATCTTCGAATCAAGGATGAACTTCCTCAAGGAATGCTCCCAGATATATTCATAAAGGCTCCACATGTAAGGAGTACATACGGTGGCTGAAACGCCGCCGTCCTTGAAGTCCGCGGTCGTCCAGATATCCTTGAGGTCTCCGTAATTTATCTTGGTGATGCTCCTTGACTGAAGGATAAAGAGTTCGCCCTTTTCCACAGCGAATTCGATATCGCAGGGATAACCGAAATATATCTGAATGTCTGAGAACACCTTACCCATCTTTTCGAGCATGGCGTTATCAAGGAGTCCGGATTTGTTTGAAGCAACGGGCTTCATCTCATATCTGTCGTACTCGTACTGTTCGGGATTGACCTTGCCGCTTACGATGTTCTCGCCTAAGCCTTCGATCACCTCGATGAGCATTCTCTTATCGTTTCCGGTGACCGGGTTGACCGTAAAGCAGATACCGCTTAAGTCGGAATTGACCATCTCCTGAACGACTACGGCCATCGCGAGATCATCAGGATCGATCTTATTTGTCGCTATGTAGCTGATGCCCGTTTTATCAAACATCGAACGGTAGCAGTCGATGACCTTTTCGGCAATAGAATCCGCGCCCTTCGTGTTAAGGAACGTCTTATACTGACCTGCAAAAGAAAACTCCGCGAGGTCCTCTTTCGTCGCGGAAGAGCGCACTGCGTAGCACTTGGAATCATCAGTCATCGAAGCGATCTTCGAGATCATTTCGTCATCTGCTTTAAGGCCTTCGAAAAGAGCTTCTATCGCTTTGCCTGTAGCCTCGGCATTCTCTGCCGTGAGCTTACTCATCAGATCGGATATCTTATCTGCAATGCCGTTTTTCTTAACGAATGAACGGTATTCCTCCGCGTCCAGAACAATTCCGTCGGGAACGTTGAAACCGGCTTTTCTCATCTCTACGAGATTGCCGGCTTTGTTGCCTGATTCATTCTTAGTCGATTCGGTTTCTGTGCTAATCCTGTAGATCATAAAACTGTCCTTTTAGAACATATTCTTGCGCAGATGCGCGAAATATAAAAGCATGTTGAAGATGATGTGCGTCACCGCTCCGACGATAACATAGACGAAATAGAACCATACCGGAAGCGGATGGAATAGGCATACGACCAGAACGCATCCGAAGATCGAATCAGCCTGATCAAGAAAAACGAATAAGACTTTCTGCCAACCCTTCATCGTCTTTCCCGGTTCGATCCCGAGACGCCTTTTAAGAAAGCTGTTCGGGAGCTCGAAAAGCGCATAGGCAAAACCTACGAGAAGTCCCGTCAAGAGATTGAAGACAATAGTATTCTCATGTTCGAGATAAAAGAAATCGTGGTTCTGAAGCGCAGGAGCAGCCTTGCAGACAAAGCCCCAGATGAGAGTCATCAGAGTTCCCAGGATCAGGTAACCTGCAAAACCCTTCCAGGTCTTGTTGTCGCCGAAGATACGCCTGCCGTCCGTAAAGTTCTTCCCTGCATCCATCGGCTTTTTGAGAAAACCAAGAATGGGAAGCTTGCAGAAGACCATATTGAAGATACCTGCAAATATCACCGGCATAAGTGTAACGTACATAAATGCCAGGCTTGTCAGGACGCTGTTCATAGCTTTACCATTTCCATTCCTTAAAAAGTCTCTTGCCATCGGACGAATGACGCTTGCGCCACTCGTTACCGGCCGCGATGACTATCATGATGACGCCTGCGATGAGCAGGTACAGAAGCCACGCCATGGATGACCAGAACGTCGCCGACAGATAGACCGCTATGCCGATGATAGACACAACTCCAAGTATAAACCAAAGCCTGCTCTTTTGTATAAAAGAAAATAAGAAAATACCGCCGGCTGCAACCCCGGTCACTATCAGGTCGAAGGTCTCGCCTGTTATTGCCGCTGAAATGCCCTCAACCGTAAGGCACGCTGCTACGGCAGCAAACCAGGTGTATTTCATAATCTTTTCGTCTGCGGGCTTGATGAAGAACCTGAAGATCGCAACATCAAGAAGTATCACACAGAGGACAAATTCGGTCATGAATCCGTCGGGGATCTCTATTATCTGCTGGGCGATAACGGCCGTCGCCATCGGGACCGAAGCCATGAACGCTACTTTCCTTGCAGATACCTTTGTCCTGCCGATGAAGTTGAAGATCATGAGAGAAAGTGTCATGAAAACGAGCGAATAGACGTAATCTCCGTCCTTAAGGCTAAAGAGCAGGATTACCGGAGTAAACGCAAGATAATCTATTCCCTTCCCTGAGAAGACTCTCTTCCTGTAGAACAGTCTGCCTAAGGCGAACTGGCCCAGTGTAAGAACTAAGATTAAGAGGTTATGCAGACCCTTTGCGGGAATACGGACAACATCCGTAAAGAATTCAGCGGCCGCAAATTCGAATACCGCAAGAGGCAATACCGCGAAAAACTCGTTTCCGCAGAAATACAGTGCAAGCAGGATAACGGGCATTACGATCATGTGCCATGTTGCATCCCATTCCATAAAGCTCAGGACTGTCCATACGCAGAGCATTCCGCTGATCATATGCTTCATGTACTTTGCATACGGCTGGAGCTTTTCGTTCGTGAAGACAGGAACAAAACGGAGCAATACCAATGCGCCTGCCATTACCGCAAACATCACGCAGTAAGCGATCTTATAAGCCTGATGATCGGTATTAGCGATATCAAGGATTGCCCCCGGAACAAATGCCACAAATGCGGGAGCGTTCATCGCAAGCGAAATGACGAAGAACGAAGACAAGCTGAAAGACCCCTTCTTCTTTGCATTGAGGTAATAGTTGTACGCAAGCAGCAGTGAAGCTGCGAGAAGAAGTATACCGCTTATCCAGATCTTTATTGTCACATCTGAAAGTGAAAGATTCGTGTGCTCAACTTGCCACATGAGTTCTTTGATACTCGTGCGGCTTATCATTCCGAAAAGGATCGTAGCCCAGTTCATCACCTCTGATGCTATCCTGATCCTGTAATCATCTTTTACGAAACGCCTGATGAGAGTCAGTACCAGAACGGCAGCAAGTGCTAAAGGCATGAAAATGACGAAATTGAGTGTGATGTCTTCATAACCTGTGATCTTCCACATCAGCACAACTGTCATGATGTAAAACCACAAGCCTGCATGCCCCGCGTTTATACCGCCGGAAGTCTTTGTTTTCGAGAATAGGGATGACAGCACGGACATAACGGCTGCAATGCCGGCGGCAACTATTACCGCTATATGTATTCCGGACAGAAGATCTGCAATCAGAAGAGTGAAGACCATTACCGAAGTGAAAAGTAAATCCGACAAGAGCGTGCGGAGCTTAGTCAAAAAATAAACCGCATAAAGGACCACAAAAAGTCCGATTACGATCCATCCTGACTCAGGATATCCGAAATCGGAGATAAGGATCGTGAAGAAAGTGGCCAAAGCTGCGAAAGGTGCCAAATACTTAACCCAGTTCCTTTTCGGCGTGAATCTCGCATGAAGGGTCAGAGCTGTATTTGCAAGAACGGTTCCGGCAAGAGTAAAGTATCCGTCGCTCCCGTCATCCACGAAAAGAAATACGGCTATTACCATCAGAAGCACTGATGCGTAAGTGATTATCTCTGAATAGATCCTGAAATCGAGCTTAACCTCATCATACTTGAATATCATGATGATGCGCAGGATCACCGCAAGCACCGCGATCGCGATAAAGATGCTTTCATAAGTATAAGCGTATAAAGATTCCTCTCCTATCTGGCCGGATACGAATACAATGAGCCAGGTAAATGAGAAATACGTGATACCCGTATAGAATTTCGATTTATAGATAAACTTGCCTGCGATCGAAGACACTGCCATGACAAGCGAAGCAACGGCGGCAACGATCCATCCGTTTCCGTTCGAGAAAGAGAACCACTTGCCCAGGAGCCTGAACATTCCGACTCCGACAACGACGATCGGGCCCAGAAAGCTTCCGAGCGTATAGAAAGCAAAACCTGTCTGCTTGAGCTTCAATACTTTTCCCGACAGGAATGCAAGGAAATATACCACCGCAACGGCCGCGACAAGCGTGATCGCCCTGGCGGCATTTCCCATGAAGCCCCAGGATACAGAAAGAAATGCCGCGCCGACGATAGTAAGGAGCAGTACGCCGACACCGAAGGTGATGCTCGTGCTGCTGATGCGCGACTTCTTTTTGGGCGACGGTGCCGCTTCAGGATCAGGAACAGGCTGATACACCGGAGCAGGCGATGCTGAAGGCGTTGCAGCAGTTGTTGCGGCCGGCACAGGAGCTGCAGGTACGTGAGGCGCAGCCTGATATACACGGCCTGCGGCAATGGAACGCTCATGCTGCTGGTCCTGCTTTATGTTAAAGAGTTCCCTGCGCGCATTAATATACTTGCGTACAAATGTAATAAGCAGTATCTGAAGTGCGATCGCATACGGCAGAACAATAAAGATACAGAATAATCCAAAATCTTCCAGATCCATAAGCCTTATCTCCCTGATGATCTATCCTTTCCGTTAGCGTGATAATAGCATTATGAATTGTCAGGTGTAAAGTACTTTGATTATCAAAGTAAGTTCTGCCACAAAATTTCCGCACACGTTTGATAATTACCGGATCGAGAAAAATTCCCTTGCCTGGGCCTTGTTCTTTTCGACTGCATTCTCGAGCTCTTCCCTGCCCGTAAATGCCTGCTCGGGCCTTAAAAACTTCATCAGTTCAACCTTTATCACTGCGCCGTAGATATCCTCGTCGAAATCGAAGATAAACGTCTCGACCACGTCATTTACCGCATCCTCGACGGTAGGTCTTCTGCCGACGTTGGTAACTCCGCAGAGCACGCGGCTGCCAAGCGTTATGCGGGAGCAGTACACTCCGCGCCTGACGACGAACTTGTCTTCGGGCACTTCAAGATTTACAGTCGGGAATCCCATGAGCCTTCCCGCCTGTTTGCCGTGAACGACGCGTCCTGAATACGAATAGAAACGTCCTCCGCACATCCTTGATGCAAGCTCCACATCGCCTTCCGACAACGCTTCGCGGAGCCATGAAGTCGATATCTTGCGGTCTGTGCCTTCAAGAATGCGGTCAGGTATCACACGAAGGCTCATCTGATTTTTCTTTGAGTAATCCTTAAGAAAAGCTATATCACCTTTTGCGTCCTTGCCGAATCTGTAGTCATTACCGGCAAACAGCGCGGCTGCACCCGTGCGCGCATACAGTATCTGCTGACAGTATTCTTCCGGGCTCATGTCCCTGACCTGCGGAAAATTCAGGACGAGCATCTCGTCAACGCCAAGTTCCTCGAGCATCTTAAGACGCTCTTCCATAGTGTAAAGAAGTCTGTCGTCACCGTTCTTATCAAGGTTTCTGAAGGTCTGCACGCACGTCAGAAGGCCGGTGTTCTCAGCAAGCCTGACAGCCGCCTTTATAATATCTATATGCCCCTGATGGATGCCGTCAAACATACCGAGCGCCATAACGCGCCCGCCGGGGATAAACGGAAGATCATCCAGACTGTATTTCGTGCAGACTTTAATCATTCGCGAAAAGCCTCTCTATCCTCATTACGGTCTTCCCGTCTTCATTCGCGGGATAGACCACCGCGATCGTTTTTCCTTCAAAGACCGCGCGGTAATATGTTCTTTCAGAAGTAACGGGAACGCCTTCAAATGCAATCTTTCGTCCGAATCCGAGATCTCTTGCCCCGCGCTCGTCTAATGTAACTTCAGGTATGTGGGAGATCGCGGAAGAAGAACTCTGAAGAAAAGAATAATCTTCCCTTTGGGTCATCTCGAAAAGCTGATCCGGAGTATATGCGTTCTCAATGCTGAAAGGACCGTTTTTGGTTCTTCTCAAAGTCTGGGCATAAGCACCATAGCCTAAAAGTTCACCGCAGTCGGTGCAGATGGTCCTTATATATGTCCCCTTAGAGCATGCACACGTAAACTCAACGGCAAAGCCCTTTTCAAGCGTCTCTATCTTATCGATGACAAGGCTGTATATCTTTATCTTCGCGGGCTTAAGATCAGCTTCTATGCCTTTTCTCGCAAGGTCATAGGCCTTGACTCCGTCGATCTTTTTCGCGGAATACAAAGGGGGCTTTTGTTCCGTACGGGAAGCAATATCGGCAAACGCTTCACGAACTTTCGCAAAGTCAGACTCTTCGAGTTCTTTCAGTTCGGTTTCCGAAGGATAATTTTCAGAGATGATCTCACCGGTAAGATCGCCGGTGTCTGTCGTTGCTCCAAAGATACAGCGGCACTTGTACTCCTTGTCATATCCTTCGCAGAAACGCAGATATTTAAGTCCTTTGCCGCAGAACACCGGCAAAAGGCCGGTAGCGAAAGGATCGAGCGTACCTAAATGACCGGCCTTTCTTGAGCCGGTCAGTTTCTTTATCGCGCCGTCTGTCTTAAAAGACGTCCAGCCTTCAGGTTTGTCTACAAGGATTACTCCGTCAAAGATCATAGGAGTTTTTCCACACGCTCCTTGACCTCATCGGCAAGAGCGTCTATCTTAACGTCTCTTACGGAGAACCCGGCTGCGCGTAAGTGTCCTCCGCCGCCGTAAAGGCCCGCAAAAGCTGCGGAATTGAAGCTGTCATTGGATCTGACGTTAGCCCTGATAACACCGTTCTCGAGTTCTCTTAATACGATAGCGATCTCAACTCCGTCGACGTCCCTCAATGCGGAAACGACGTCATCGACTCCGTCAGCATCCGCGCCGTATTCCTTGAACATAGAATAAGGAACGACACTGATGGCGAACTTGCCGCCGCAAAGGAATTCCGCTTTGGAACGGGCGGCCGCTGAGAGCCTGAATTTCGACATCTTCTTGAGATCGAAAAGGTTGTAGCAGACGGAAGAGATATCGCCTCCCAAAGACATCAGCTCACCTGCGGAGACAAGTGTCTCAGGATGCGTGTTTTTGTATGTGAATCTGCCTGTATCAGTAACGATTCCGGCTATAAGGCAGCCTGCGCAGAGCTTGTCAACAAGCGCGTTTACAGGTTTTCCGAGGAGCTTTGCGGCAGAGCAGACCACATAGTAGACGAGCTCGCATGCTGACGATGCATCGGGATCGATCCACATATTGTCAGCACGTGTGCTGACCGAAGCGTGGTGATCGATGATGATCTTGTTGGGACACATATCGAAGTATTCGCCGCATGCGCCCATTCTCTCGGATTCAGAGATATCAACGGCAACAGCCCATGAGAACTTCTTGTCAAAGACTGTTCCGTTCTCCTTAAATGCTTTGATAGCGTCAGTATCGGCAGTAACATCGAAAAGAAGGTGATCTATGCCTAAGAACCCCATGTTCTCCGGCAATTCCTCCGGCATAGCGACATATGCTTCAACACCGATCCTGCGGAGCGCAACGCAGAGGCCGCAGGCAGAACCTACGCAGTCGCCGTCGACACTTTTGTGAAGGAAGATCAGACATACGCCGTCTTCCTTTTTCAAAGTGTCAGCCATATCTATAAGATGCTTCGCGATCCTCTCGGAATCTGCCAGATATTTATCAGTCATTATCGTTACCGGCATCTCCTTCGCTTTTGCCGTCGCCAGCCTCACGCTTTTCGCGCTCGGCACGTCTTCTCTCATCTTCGGCTATAGTCTTCTCGATAAGAGCATCCATGCGGGCAGCCTCATCAAGCGTGTTGTCGAGCTTGAAATGCAGCTCCGGAGCCACTCTCAGCTTGATCTCCTGCACAGCCTCATAACGGATGAATCCCTTGGCGTGCTCTAAAGCATCCATCGCATCTTTCTTCGTCTTTTCGTCTCCGTAAACGGAGATAAAGACCGTTGCATGCGTAAGGTCTGAACTCATCTTGACGCCGGTGACCGAGGTCATGAAAGGAACCCTGGGGTCCTTGAGCCTCATGGATATGATCGATGAGATTACTTTCTGCATCTCATCGCCGACTATTTCAGGTCTTCTTCTCTTCATCTCTTAGTCTCTTGCAACCTCGATATTGCCATACGCCTCAATGACGTCGCCGACCTTGATATCGTTGTACTTCTCAACAGTAAGACCGCACTCGTGTCCTGCGAGAGCTTCCTTGACGGAATCCTTCTCGTGCTGGAGGGAACCGAGCTCACCGGTGTAAACGACAACGTCGTCTCTGATGACCCTGACCTTGGTGCCGCGGGTGATCTTACCGTCAGTGACATAGCATCCGCCGATGGTACCGATTCCGCTGACCTTGAACAGCTGTCTGACTTCCGCGTGACCTGTGATGACCTCTTCGATCTTAGGCGCAAGCATACCCTTCATAGCGTTCTCGACATCTTCGATTGCGTTGTAGATGACGCTGTAAAGTCTGATATCAACGCCAGTCTCTTTTGCCTTGTCGATGATCATCTGGTTAGGACGGACATTGAATCCGATGATGATAGCGTTGGAAACGTCAGCAAGAACGATATCGGATTCGTTGATCGCACCGACACCGCCGTGTACGACCTTGACCTTGACCTCGTCGTTCGAGAGCTTTTCGAGAGACTGCTGGACAGCCTCGACGGAACCTCTGTCGTCTGCTTTGATGATGATGTTGAGATCCTTAACATCGCCTGCAGCCATCTGTGCCGCAAGTGTCTCAAGGCTCATCTTGGACGATCTGTGGAGCTGCTCCTCACGCTGCTTGATCTTTCTCTTCTCAACGAGCTGACGTGCAGTCTTGTCGTCTGTTACGGAATAGAGCAGTTCACCTGCTTCCGGAACTTCAGGGAGACCTAAGATCTCTACAGGTACTGAAGGGCCTGCCTTCTTGATGGGGTTGCCCTTATCGTCGTACATGGCTCTGACGTTACCCATGATAGGTCCGCATACAACGGTGTCGCCCTGCTTGAGCGTACCGCGCTGTACGAGAACGGAAGCAACAGGACCTCTGTTCTTGTCGAGCTGAGCCTCGATGACGGCACCCTTTGCCTGACCGGTAGGATCAGCCTTGAGTTCCATGACGTCTGCCGTGAGCAATACGTTTTCGAGGAGGTCATCGATACCGATGCCCTTCTTAGCGGAGATCGGGACCATGATCGTCGATCCGCCCCACTCCTCGCAGATGAGCTCGTAGTTTGTGAGTTCCTGCTTAACCTTATCCGGATTTGCGCCCGGCTTATCGATCTTGTTGATAGCTACGATGATCTCGGTGTTTGCAGCCTTTGCGTGGTTGATAGCCTCGATCGTCTGGGGCATGACGCCGTCGTCAGCCGCAACAACGAGGATGGCGATATCCGTGAACTGCGCACCTCTCGCTCTCATCGTGGTGAAAGCTTCGTGACCCGGAGTATCGAGGAACGTGATCTGGCGTCCCTTGAGTCTTACCGTGTAAGCACCGATCTTCTGCGTGATTCCGCCGGCCTCACCCTCGATGACGTTTGTGGAACGGATCCTGTCGAGGAGTGATGTCTTACCATGGTCAACGTGACCCATGACAACGACGACAGGCGGCCTGGGCTGGAGATTCTCGGGATTACCCTCGGAATCATCGAAAAGGATATCCTCTTCGTTCTTCTCCTCGAGAAGTTCAGCGTTGATTCCGAAAGAATCAGCAACGAGGCAAGCCGTATCGAAATCAAGTTCCTGGTTGATCGTAGCCATAACGCCGAGCTTCATGAGAGCCATGATGATCTCGGAGCTCTTCTTGCCGATACCTTCCGCAAACTCCTTAACGGTGATGAATGCGGGGATCTTGATCTCGGTTATTGTCTGCTGCTCGTCGGAGTACTCCTCAGACTGCTTCTTTTTCTTCTTCTTGTATGAATAATCATCGTAATCACCGTCTTCGTTAACGCGGCCGTTGAACTGCGCGTTCCTGTTCTGGTGACGCTTGTCGGCAAAGCTTCCCTTGCCGCCGTCTCTGCGCTCGGTGTCGTTATGCTTCTTATCGAAAGCACTCTTCTCGGCGTAGTTGGTCCTGCTCTTCTTGACCTCATCGATGGGAGATTCGGCCTTGGGTCTTGCGGGACGTCTGAACTGGTTCTTCTGACCGGGTTCTTCATCCTTATCCTTGTCGAATCCGCCGCCACCGCCGTGGCCCTGATATCCGCCGCCGCGCTGGGGACCTCTGTTGCCGCCGTAGCCGCCCTGACCACCCTGGCCGCCCTGACCGCCGAATCCGCCGCTTCTGGCGGGACTCTTCCTGTCACGGCCGGTATAGGTAATGATCGTGGAACTCCTGATGGTCTCTCCTCGTGCAGGTGCATCACCTAAAGAAACAACTGCGGATGAGAGCCTCGGCCTCGGTGCAGGTCTTACGATATTGCTCTCGGCAGGAGCGGGTGTCTCTGCCGCAGCAGGCTCGGAAGCAGGCGCTTCAGCCTTAGGCTCTTCAGGCTTTGTCTCCTCAGCCTTGGGAGCTTCAGCGGGCTGCTCGGGCTTTGTCTCCTCAACTTTTGCAGTCTTCTTTGTCTTGGTTGCCTTCTTGGGCTCCTCAGCGCCTTCAGCATCCTTGGAAGTCTTGGTAGAAGACTTTTTGGCAGCCTTTTCCTTTGCAGGTGCTTCTTCTGCAGCCTGTTCTTCGGCAGCCTTCTTGGTTCTCTTTGCGGCAGGCTTTTTCTCTTCGGAAGCATCTTCCGCCTTAGCGGTCTTTGCCTTCTCCGAAGTCTTAGCCGTCTTTTTCGCGGGAGCCGAATCTTCGGTCTTCTTGGCAGCCGCTTTCTTCGCGGGCTTCTCCGCTTCAGGAGCCGCTTCCTGCTTTTCGGGTGCAGGTGCGCTCGCAGGAGCAGCCGCGGGTGCAACAGCAGCTGCTGCAGCAGCTGCAGGATCTTCCGCCTTATCGGACTTCTTGTGGACTCTTCCGAGTCTCATCTTCTTGTTGCCCGAGACGCCTCCGACTGTAAGACCGTTTTTCTTGTTCTCGCTGTCTTCACTCATCAAATGTCATCCTCCTCGTTGATGCCTTCAAGCAGATCGGAGATCCCCTTTGCGAAGGCTTTATCAGTAACGGCAACGGCAGTCCTTGCGGGCTTTCCGAGTGCGATGCCCAGGTCGTCGGATGTTCCGAGCCTGAAGCACGTTACTGCTTTTCCTGTTACCTTTTCACTTTTTTCCGCGGCACTTAAGAGCTTGTCCAAAGTGTTGCGCGATATGTCGCTGCTTATTATCAGCAGTTCGGCCTTCCCGGAAGAAAGCGTTGATGTGACGCCTTCGGCTCCCGATATGACCTTGCCGGCTCTCTGGGCCATGCCGAGCATTCCCAGTACGCGCTGTTTAGCGTTCATCAGATCCCGCCTGTTCAGCCGCAGCGAGCATTTCCTGCGCGAGGGCTTTGATCTCCTCGTCGCTTATTGCCCTGCGGAGACCTTTCGAAAGCCTTGCGGCCTTCTTGAGCTCCGTCTTAATGCATTCTTCGTTCCTGCAGAGGTAAGATCCTCTTCCGGGTGCTTTGCCCGTAGGATCGTAAACTATGCTTCCGTCAGCTAACGAGACGACTCTTAAGAGTTCGCCCTTGTCTCTGACTGTTTTGCAGCAAACACAGCTTCTCTGCGGTTTCTTCTTCATCAGGCCTGCTCGTCTCCCTTGCCGCCTTCTTCCTCGTCAACGACCTGGAAGCCGTCTGTGAGTACCTTTGCAGCCTCATCGCTCTCATCGGACTCCTTGCGGATGTCGATCTTGAAGCCTGTGAGTCTTGCAGCGAGCCTTACGTTCTGTCCGCTCTTGCCGATCGCAAGAGAGAACTGCTGATCGGGAACGATGACCTTGGCATGACGCTCAACTGTTCCGTCCTCGTTTGTGGAGATCTCTGTGTCGACTCTTACGACCTTTGCAGGCTGAAGAGCTTCGCTGATGAACAGAGCTGCATCTTCCTTCCAGTCAACGATGTCGATCTTCTCATCGGAGAGCTCGTTCATGATCTGCTGGACACGCTGTCCGCGCTGACCTACGCATGCACCCT
>JAEEGJ010005758.1_pt1 | contig 38271 bp, 30 predicted proteins | sample 8958761 | NCBI WGS metagenome assembly JAEEGJ01 (sample SAMN16246546, study PRJNA631951) | gut metagenome | biome: gut microbiome; feature: rumen; material: RS-attached | host: Bos | place: Iran: Karaj | collected 2018-10
TTGCAAGATGTAAACCTGATACAAATATATCTTAATAATGTTCTTTTGCGTACAATAATTGTATCTTTGGTATAAGAATTTTTGTGTTTTTTAAAGAGGTTGCTCATGAGCATGGAAACTGAAGAACCCACCGTTGAAATGGTCGATACCGAAACGGGCGAACAGGTCATCAAGGAACTGGACAAGGCAGTCCTTACCAAGGGTGCCTGGCAGACCATGATGTTCCTTTGTCAGGAAAAAAACGCCAAAACGGGCGAATTTGGCGAACCGAAGGTGTACCTGCGCCGTTACCAGAAGGCCGGCGGGGCGTTCAAGGCCCGTAGCAAGTTCAATATCAGTGGCAAGGCCCAGGCCGAAGCCATTATCGAGAATTTAAAGAAGTGGTACAACATTTAATGGCAGACCCTGCTAGTAGTAAAAAGAAGAAATACAAGATAGATTTCCTTTGTGAAGGAAACATCGAGTCTTTCCCGTGGAAGGATCGGCTCGAATCCGTTGCCCGTAAGCTCTTGCACGAGGAGGGCACGGAAAACAATGTTAACGTGGTCCTCTGTACAGACGAATTTGTCCGCGAGATGAACAAGAACTATCGCGGTCTGGACAAGGTAACAGACGTGCTTTCTTATGAATGGCACGAAGAGGACTTTCTGGGCGAAATCTACATCGCCCGCGACCAGGTGAAGCGCCAGGCTCCGGAGTACGGTAACACGTTCTATGCCGAACTCAAGCGCGTGCTCGTGCACGGGCTCCTGCATCTTTCGGGCTACGACCACATCAAGGCTGCTGACCGCAAGGTGATGCGCAAGCGTGAATGCGAATTCCTCGGGCTCGACCTGTACAAGGAAGGTAAGTAATGGATAATTCCGAAATACTTGCCATCGTATTCCTTTGCGTGTTCATCCTTACCTCGGCAATGTTTTCTGCGACCAAGTGCGCGTTCAGCCTGATTTTCGCGAAGCGTGACCCCAAGGAACGCAACGAGCGCGAAGAAAAGATTGCGGAAATCGTGAAATGGAACGGCTTCAACGAGTGCGTGTCCATAGGGCGCATTTTTGGCAATGTGAGCGCGGGCGTGCTCGGGTTCTTCGTGCTGGGCAATTCCAACATCGCGCTGGTCGAGACGTACCCCTATATCTCGGTGGCGGCGTACCTGATTATCGCCTGCGCCGTGCTGTACGTGCTTACGGTGTTTATCCCGTATTTGCTGGCGAGTCTCAAGCCCGATACGTTGTCTATCGTTCTTGTGCCTCTGTTTAGGCTGGTAAGGCTCCCGTTTGTGCCCGCGGCAAAGTTCTGCCACGTGGTTTTCGTGAAGTTGCTTGACCTCTTTGGCTACGATTCCAAGCTGAGCTTCTTGCCCGAAGAAATGCGCGATGCGGTCCAGGCGGACCTCTCCGACGTGACCGATGGTGAAGACGAAGGCCTCGAGAAAGAGGAACAGCAGATGATCCTCAATATCTTCGACTTCGTGGAAACTCCGGTACGCGAAATCATGACCCCGCGTGTGGACATGTGCGCTATCGACGTGGATACGCCGCTCGAGGATTTGGTGAAGGTGCTGAACAGCGAGCGCCATTCCCGCTTGCCCGTGTACAAGGACACGATGGACAACATCGTGGGTATCCTTTCGAACCGCGACTTCTTGGAGTGGTACACCGAGCATGGGGAAGAACCGTTCGACATCATGAAGATTGTGATGCCGCCGGTGTTCGTGCCCTACCACAAAAAGATAGACGACCTGCTTACCGAACTGCGCAAGACGGGTAACCAGCTGGCCATCGTTATTGATGAATACGGTGGAACGGCGGGCCTCGTGACTCTCGAGGATATCCTGGAAGAAATCGTTGGCGAAATCCGCGACGAGGATGACGTGGACGAAGAAGACGACGTGCAGAAGTTGAAGGATGGCCGCTACATTCTCGACCCGCTCATGAGGCTTTCGGAACTCGAGGACGAATTCGGCGTGGAACTTGTCCCGCCCGAAGGTTCGCATGTCGAGACTCTTTCGGGCCTAATCCAGGCGACTCTTGGCGTGATTCCCTCCCCAGGTGCAGAAGTCAAGCTCAAGGGCTATACCTTCCGCGTGCTCAAGATGGACGGCACCCGCATGGAAAAGGTCATGATGATACTCCCTCCGGGCGAAGTTTCTCCGACCGGCAAGTTCAAGGCCGTAGGGAAGTGATTCCCTTCTGTCGACTAAGTTCTAGAGATACATAGCCTCGATTTGCTGAGAGTAGACCTCTTCGGCAACTTTGCGGCGTATCTTTAGCGTGGGTGTAAGTAGCCCGGATTCTACGGTGAGTTCGTCACCGACGAGGGTCCACTTGCGGATTTGTTCCCAGTGGTTCAGCTTCTTGTTGACTCGGGTGATATGCCTGTTGATGGCCTCGCGCACGCGTTCCGACTGCATTGCGCGCTCTACGCTGAATTCCTCTTTCTGGAATTTCAGGAGCCTGCGGGCGCCTTCGGGGTTGAGCCACACGACCGCAGAGGCGAACTTGCGGTTGTTCGCAATCACGAGCGCCTGCTCGATTACGGGGTGCCGGCTGATTTCGAGCTCGATGGGGCTCGGGCATACGTACTTTCCGGTGCTCGTTTTCAGGAGTTCCTTTATGCGGCCGGTGAAGTTGAGGAAGTCATCGCTGTCGAAGAATCCCTGGTCGCCAGTCTTGAAGAACCCGTCCTCGGTAAAGACTCTCTTGTTGGTTACAGGATCGTTGTGGTAGCCGACAAACACGCTGTCGCCTTTCACCCAGATTTCGCTGTTGTCTCCAATCTTTACTTCGAGCAGCGAGAGGGGTTTCCCGATGGTGCCCGCCTTCGAGACCTTCGGGCAGTTCGCAGAAACGACCGGGCTGCATTCCGTCATCCCGTAGCCTTCGTACACGGGGAGCCCGATGTTCAGGAGGAACCTGAGGATGGACTTGTTGAGTGCGCAGCTTCCGCTCACGATAAGCTTGAACTTTCCACCGAGGGCATCGCGCATCTTGCGGTACACGAGCCTGTCGTAAATGCGCTGCATTAAGGACCTGCCCTTTCCGGGTTCGCTGATTTTTGCGAGCTTGACCGCATTCTGGATAACGAGACGCTTGAATCCCTTCGCCTTGTCGCCAATCATGGTCATGCTTTCGTACAGGCGTTCCAGTATGCGCGGCACCACGATCATCACGGTGGGGTGGACCTCAGTAAGCATCGTGGCCACGTTTTTCGGTGTGTCGCCGAAGTAAATGCGCACTCCGTTCAGCATGTAGAAGTAGACCGCCATGCGTTCGAGAATGTGGGCGACCGGCAAAATCGTGAGGCAGACGTCTTCTTCGCTGTTCAGCGGGAAGAGTTCCATCAGGTTCTGGATTTGTGCCAGCATGTTGCGCTGCGAGAGGTCAACACCTTTCGGGGAACCCAGGGAACCGCTCGTGTAGATGATGCTGAAGAGGTCGTCGGGGCGAATGGACTGAATCTGGTCATCGACCCAGCTGAAGTAGCGGTTGCTTTCGGCGAGTTCCTTGCCCTCGTCGATAAGGTTGTTCCAGTAGATGCCGTTTTCGGGCAGTTCCGATGCCGGATTGATGCAGATGATAAGCTTGAACCGGGGTAGGAACTTGTGTAGAGGCTCGTCCAGTTCGGCGATGGTGTTCACGAAGAGAATCTGTGCGCCCGAATCGTCGCACTGGAACGTGAAATTCTCGGAAGAAATGTTCGGGAATAGCGGGGCCACCTGCGCGTGGTTGATTTGCGTCGCGATATCCGCGATGAACCATTCCGGAGAGCTCGGGGCGATAATGCTCACGCTGTCGTGCGGTTTTAGCCCGCGGTTGTTGAGCGCTATGGAAAGGTAGATGGCGCTATCCCTCAAGAAATCGCGCGAGTAGTGGAGCCACTGGCCGTCGGTGCGCTTGTACCACCCGCCAAAGTCGTCGCGGGAACATGTTGCAAAGAACATTGAGACAAGCGATGTGTACTGTAGCGGCTCCATACCTAAAAAATACTATTCTATTTTTGGAACGTACATAAAAAATCGTTATTTTTTACTTTAATTTGTAACGGAAGGGTTGAATATGCTGAAAAAATTGCGGGATTACGAGCAAAGTCTGCAAAAAAGGCTTGAGGAAGGCTCCCCGGTGAGCGATGCCGAACTGCTTTCGGTGCGGACCCGCATCGCCTTTTTCCAGCATGAACGGCTCGCGCACGAGTTCGTGATGATCCTGTTTGCGCTTTTGAGCGTGGGCGGGGTGTTCTTCTTCGTGGCGTTCCCCGAAATCCCGATTTTCTGCCTGGACGTGCTGTTCTTTGCGCTCCTCGTGCCCTACATAAAGCACTATTACGGGCTCGAGAACGGCGTGCAGCGCCTGTACGACCTGTACGCAGAACTCGAAAACCTATAAAAAAACGCGCCCTTTCAGGCGCGTTCTTCACTTATACTCGTGTATGTGCGAACGGTCTCTTGTGAGCCGTAGGCGACTCATCTTAATGAGTCGTCGTCCTAATCCTCTTCGCACCCGGAAGCGGAACACTTGTACGTTTCCCCATCGTCGGTGCAGTAGTACGTGGTGTACGAACCCGAAACAGATACCTTTTCGTAGAAATGGCAGTAGCTGTCGATGGTTGTGCCCATGCGAGGGCTCGTGATGGTGCTGTTGTCTGCGGCGGAACAGGCAGAGAGTGCGGCTATCGCCATGGAGCCGAGTAATGTTGCAATCGCTTTTTTCATGATTTATCCTCCTGCCTAGAAGTAGATGAATGCGCCGAAGTTAGCGATGAAGTCGTTGTTCGTGTCGCTAAACCCGGTGAACGGGTTGGAGTAGAAGTTGTCCTCGATGGAGGCTTCCACGGCGAAACTTGCGTACTGGAAACGTGCACCGAGGCTAGCCGTCGCGACTCCGGTACGGGAAGACATCCTGGTGATGCTGCTCTTCACGATATCGAGTTCGTCGTTGTAGTCGGTAATGAACTCTTCCGATTCCATGGAGAACACGGCCCAGGTGTAGTTTGCTCCGCCAAAGACGCGCCAGCAGTTGCCGAGCTTGAGTTCGGCAAAGATGTTCGGTGTGGCGTACACGCCCATCGTGAAGTAGCTGTCCTTGTTGTGGTTGCTTTCATCCTTGAACTCGTCGTAGAATATAAAGGGCGCGCGGCTGTTCACGCCGAGCAACACGCGGGCGAATTCGTTACGGAGAATCGTGCCACCGATGTTGAAGGAGGGCTGGATGTAGATGTGCGCGTCCTTGCCCGTGGTTTCGGTCTTGGTGGAAGACGAACCGGACTTTGTTTCGCGGTAGTAGGAATTCTCGTGACGGGTGAAGTTCACGCCCGCATTCCAGAAGATGTTCTTTGCGGAGGGGTCGTTACTGATGGCGACCGTTGCGCCGAGATCCCAGTAGTCGTATTCGGTTTCGGTGGTTGACTTGCTGTCGGCGTCCTTCTGTTCGGTATCGGTCGAGGTTTCGTTCTGGTAGGTGAGCCAGAATGCGGATGCGTTGAAGTCAAAGGCTCCGAGGGGGAGGGCTAAACGCAGGCGCAGAATGTCGTTCGCGCCAACGGTGTAGGTGTCCTCGTCTTCTTTCTCGTAGGGGTCCTTCGTCTCGGTGAAGGTGAGTTCCTTGGCGAGCGCGTAGCTAAGAGAAATACCCAGGCCCCTGCTGGCAAGACCGACGGTAGCCATGGCGAGGTTGTTGTAGTTCTCGAAGGAAATGAACTTCGTGTTGCCCGAACCGAATGCCACCGCGCTGAATTCGCTCGTGGGTTCCATGTACACGAGGTTGATGCCTGCCATCTTGTAGGGCTTGTCGAGGTTGTCGCGGATGGTGGGGCTTGCCGCGGGGTTACCCACGTTGTTGTAGGCGATGCCGTGCGGTTTTGCTGGCGCCTTGGCCGTGGTCGCTGTGTCCACTGCAGGTGCAGGCTTTGCTGCGGGGGCAGGAGCGGGAGCCGCCTTTGCGGTAGCTGCGGTTGTCTGGCTTGTCGAAACTTCGGCGGCAGGAGCGGAATTCTGTTCCGGTGCTGCCTGTGCCGTATCGCCTTCTTGGGCCATGGCGCTCGCGATGGCGAATGCCGCAGTCAAGGTAATCAGTTTGATATCCATTGTTTTTCCTTTTGTTATTGTTTTAAACTTCACTGCTGGAGGATTCTGCGAAATCTTCGCTGCTCGAAGAACTTTCTGCATCCTCGCTGCTGGACGATTCAAATGTTTCGCTCGAGGAACTGTCTATCTCGAACGAAGAACTGGATTCCTCTTCGCTGGACGAGCTTTCGATTGCGTCGCTGCTGGAGGATTCCGCGAAGTCGCTCGAGGAACTTTCCGTAATATCGCTGCTGGAAGATTCTGCGATATCGCTCGAAGAGCTTTCTGCAACTTCGGAGGAACTGGATTCCGGAGCGCTGCTCGAACTACTCACGGAACTTGAAGAGGCGATGCTGCTCGAACTGCTCACGGAACTCGAGGATGCCGTGCTCGACGAACTTTCTTCCTCGTCGGAACTGGAAGAACTAGAGTAGCTGCTCGAAGACTTTGCCGAAGAACTCGAACTTTCTGCGCTGCTCGACGAACTCTTTTTCGAGGAGCTGCTCCGGAGGCTCGTGTCCCCGTGCGGGGTCTTGCTGTTGTGCGGCCCCGTGATGGTGGAATCCGTGGAGCACGCAATTACGAAGGCGAAAACCAGGCTAATAACGAGAATGACTGCTTTTTTCATGGCTATCCTCCCGGCTAGAATGTTACGGTCCCGCTGAAGTCCATAAGCATGGAACCTCCGTCGAAACCTCTAAAGGGGTTGCGGTACAGCGCAGACTGGATGCCCGCTTCAAGTATCAGTTTCTTGTACTTGAAAAGCAGGCCCGTGCTCAAACCGAGCGTGTTTGTCTTTGTCGTAATCTGCGTAAGGTAATTCTTTACCGTGAAGTCCTTGTCCTCGTCTTCGACTACGTATGCCTCCTGGTATTCTTCGCGGTTGAAGGAATTGCTCCAGGTGTAGTAGGAACCGCCCCAAATCATCCAGTTCTCGTTGAATGCATATTCTGCAAGGATGTGGGGAGTGAGGTAGAGGTTGCTCTGTATGTAGAAGTCCTTGCGGCGGTTATCATTGTCCTTGACGCGGTCGTAGATGTATGCGTTAACGGAAGTGTTGTTGCCGACGTGGACGCGTGCGTTTGCGGATTGCAGGACGATGTAGCCGAAGTTGTAGAAAAAGGATGCGTAGATGTAGTTCGAGGTCCCCCGGAGCTTTTCCTTGTAGTTGTCGTCGGGGTCGATGGAGCTTTTCAAGGAGGTTTTTACGGTTTCGATGTTGCGGGCGGCGGTTCCTCCGGTGCTCCAGGAGAAGTCCTTGGCGGAAGGCTTGTTTGTGAAGGTGACTGACCCGGAAATATAGTGGTCGTGGCTATGGTATTCCTTCTTTATTTTGCCTTCGCTGTCGGCGTACTCGACCTTGGCGAGGGAATCGTTGTATTGGCTGTACCGCAGGGTGGCCAGGAAGTCGGTGGTTTGGAAGGGGAGCGAAAAGCGGAAGGTAAATTCGTTGCCATGACCGCTGACAGATGTCCTTTCGTCCTTGTGATAGGCGTCCTTTTCGTCAAAAAATTCCACTTTTTCGTCGAGATCGAGCGAAAAACTAAAACCGAATGACTTGGTGGCGATGCCGAGCATGGCACGGCTGTTCAGGTAGGCGAAAAACGACGTGTGCTCGCCAGACGCGTAACTGGCAACGGCCTGGTTGTCCGATGGAGCGAGATATACCAGGCTGTTTCCGTACATGAGGTATGGGGTGTAGAGGTTCCTCAATACGGAGGGCGCTTCGCCCGGCGTTCTCGCTGTGGTGTAGTATGCGTTTCCGTGAAGAACGTTGAAATTTGCGGTATCTGACGGAGTTTCCGCAATTGCGGCTGCGACAATCGTTGCTAACGCGAAAAGGTGCAGTTTTAATCTCATAATTTGTCCGAAATGTTTTCTCCAGCAACAAAGATAACTTAACGAAGGGAGTTTGCGGGGATTATAATGAAATTAAAAATGTTATGTTTTACAACAATTTTGTAAATTTTGAGAACAATTCGTTCTTAAAAACCTTGTTTTTGTAAAAATTTAATGAAAATTGTTGCTTTTTGCTTGAATCGTGATTATATTTAGTGAGAACAATAAAAAGGGATGTGATTATGAAATCTTGTACGACAGTTCTCGCTTGCCTCGGTTTGGTGACCGTGGCGGGTGCCCAGGTGACCCTCGGCGATGCCGGTGGCTGGCTCGAATCTGCCTATGCCCAGTGGGCCTCGGACGGCTCCGACAGTTACAACGTGTATTACTCGGGTAATGGCAAGAGCAATGTTAAGGTCGATGCGGAACTTGTCCGCAAGTACGGCTCTACCTGGCGCGTAGACGTTCCGGGGCTCAAGGCGGGTGACTACACGCTCAAGATTGTGGGCGTGAAGAGCGGCAAGGAAGGCGCTTCTGCCACTACAAAGACGCTTTCGGTAAAGGCGCACGACCGCAGCGGTTTTGCTTTTGCCAACGGGCGCGTTCCCGGTGCGTACAAGGCCGACGGCACGCTCAAGGATGGCGCCGTGGTACTCTACATTACCGAAAGCACCAAGAATACCGTGACGATGGACGTGGCTACAAGTTCAAAGGGTACAAAGACAACTTGCAAGAGCTTCCAGGGCATATTGAACTGCTACAAGAAGGGCTACGAGACGACTCCGCTTGACCTGCGCTTTGTCGGCAACGTGACGGATTCCGACTCGCTCGTGCAGGGCGACATGGTGATTGACCTCGGCAAGTCTGAAACCTCCTACGTGACGGTGGAAGGTGTCGGGCCCGATGCTACGGTGAACGGCTGGGGCATTCGTGTCAAGAACGCGCAGAACGTGGAAATCCGTAATCTCGGAATCATGAACGTGAACAGCGATGAAGGCGACAACGTTGGCCTGCAGCAGAACAACCAGTACGTGTGGGTGCACAACTGCGACTTCTTCTACGGCGATGCGGGCAGCGACAAGGACCAGGTGAAGGGCGATGGCGCGCTTGACTGCAAACTTTCCACGTACATTACGTTCAGCTACAACCATTTCTGGGACAACGGTAAGTCGAACTTGCTTGGCCTTAAGGAAGGTACGAACGATGGCTACTACATCACGTATCACCACAACTGGTACGACCATTCCGACAGCCGCCACCCGCGCGTGCGCTACTACAGCGCCCACGTGTACAACAACTACTACGACGGCAATGCGAAGTATGGCGCGGGCTCTACGCTGGGTTCCTCGGTGTTCATGGAAAACAACTACTTCCGCAACTGCAAGTACCCGATGCTCACGTCGATGCAGGGGACTGACGTGTATGCGAGCGGCACCAAGCGCGACCCGACGAACAACGGCACGTTCAGCAAGGAAGCGGGCGGTACCATCAAGGCTTACGGCAACCATTTTGAAGGTTCCTACACGTTCATTCCGTATGGCGCGACTTCGTACAAGGTAAAGGGAGTGGAAACGACGGCGGCAAGCCAGGGAATCAACACCTCCGAGGATTTCGATGCGTACGTTGTGGATAGCCGCGACACGAAGGTCCCCTCTACGGTCAAGTCGTATGACGGCGCAAACACCTACAACAACTTTGATACCGACAATTCCGTGATGTACAGCTACAAGGCGGACGATGCCGCAACGGCTAGAGACAACGTTGTCCGGTATGCGGGCCGTGTGCAGGGCGGCGATTTTAAGTGGACTTTCGACAATTCTGTTGATGATGCTTCTTCTGATGTGAACCAGCCGCTCAAGGATGCGCTCGTAGCGTACAAGGGCTGGAACGGGAATGTTGTGCCGGTTTCTTCGTCATCCTCGACTCTCGCTTCTTCGTCATCCTCGGCACCGGTCGAGAATCTGTCCAGCAGTTCTCTTGCCTCGTCATCCTCGGCACCGGTCGAGGATCTGTCTAGCAGCAGTTCTTCTAGCGTCACACCGCAGTCGAGCGACAGCGAGACAAGCGTGTCCATTGCAGAATCCTTGCGCGCCCCCGCAATGCGCTACATCGCCGCTGATCGCCGTCTTGAAATCGGCGTTGCAGGCTCGTTCCGTGTAGATGTCGTGCGAATGGACGGAACCAGGGTTCTTGCGAGTTCTGCCCGCGTTGTCGACCTCTCGGGCCTGCGTGCGGGAGTGTACGTTGTCCGCCTGGTGTCGGCGGGCTCTGCGCTCCAGTTAAAAATCCTGAAGTCCGCGCCATAGAATTCCGCACCGAAGGTGCGCATGCTAAGGTCGCTTCGGCGGCCTTTTTCTGTATATCCGGGTAAGGACAGCGATGGCCATGATGAAAATTGCTATATTACTTCGTATGAACATCAGACTTTCCGTGGCCGCTACGGCCCTTGCGCTTGCATTTTCGTTTGGTACTTCCTTCGCTGCCGACCCCCGCATAGAACAGGGGGCGATTTTCGAGGCCAAGGGCGAATACGAAATGGCCCTCGGTGAATACAGGGCTATCCTTGCGGAACAGCCGCAGAATTCCGAGGCGTATTTCCTTGCTGCGGAAGTCTACCTCAAGATGCCCAAGCAGGACTTGGCTCGCGCCCTTGCCAACTACCGCCTGGCGTACAAGTTTACCCCGACGATGAGCAAGGCGTACGAGGGTGCCGCGAGGGTCTACGAACTGATGGGCAAGAAGGCGAAGGCCGAAGAGGAACGCGCGAAGGACCCGAAGAACAAGCCTACGGAAGAGGTTACTGCCCCGGCGGTGGAACTTTCGGAAGCTCCGTCTGCGGAATCCAAGGCCGCTGAACCTGCGAAGCCTGCCGAGACGAAGATTGCCGAACCTGCAAAGCCGGAAAGTGCGCCGGCAGCGGTCGAAACGAAGGCCGCGGAAAAGGCTCCGGAACCCGCGAAGGTTGCCGAACCCGCAAAGCCCGCCGCAGAACCGGCAAAGACTGCAGAACCTGCGAAGGCAGAAACTGTGGTGCCGACAGACCCGTTTGAAAAGGGCAAGATGCTGCTTGCCGAGGGCAAGTACAAGGATGCCGCCCCGCTCTGGCGCGAGGTGCTCGCCAAGAAGCCCGGCGACAAGGGTGCCTATTTTTATGCCGGTGTCACGCGCTACTACATGGGCGAGTACGACAAGGCGGAATTCAACCTGAAGAAGGGCCTTGAATACAAGGAAGAGGGCAACGATGCCAACTACTACCTTGCGTTAATTTATCAGAAAGGCAAGAAGAACGACCTTGAAAAGAAGGCCCTGGCCGCCTACCTGAAGAAGGCCGCTCCGGATGCCAAGTTCCGCAAGCCCGCGGAAGACCGTCTTGCCGAGATGAAGGCTGCCGCCGATTCTGCGAAGGTGGCGAGTGCAGCCCCTGCAACAGAAGCTGCTGCGCCTGCTAAGGAATCTGCTCCTGTCGCCGAGAAGGCTGCTCCGGTGGAAACGGCCCCTGCCGCGCCTGTGGCGAGTGAAGCGAAGGGACCGTCCGATACGCCGACGATTGCGAACGCGAACCTGCTTTTCAAGGCGGGGAGTTACGAGGCCGCGCTCCAGATGTACAAGGCTCTCCTCGAAACGGAAATTTCGCCTGACGAACGTTACTTTGCCACGCTCCAGATGGGCAACATCTACCGCGAACTGCGCGACTTCCATAGCGCTGTGACCCGCTACCGCACCGTGGTGCAGCAGTACCCGGAATCGGACTGGGCGACCGAGGCGGAACGCGCCCTCGAAGATGCCGTGTGGCTTGAGAAGCATGCGTCCGAGCTCCCGCGCCGCACAAGATAAACGTTTAAAAAAGTTTTCTTGAAAATGCCCCTAAATAGGGGCATTTTTGCGTTTGTGCGGGGGCGCTCTATTGCGTTTTTGTACAAAAGAGTATAGATTAAGCGAGGTAATAAAAGGTGGGATGTCGGAAATAAAGTTTGGATGAGGTTGGATTAGGATATGAAAAGAAAAATCTTGGTTCTCGCGGGTGCGGTTGCAGCAACGCTAGCTTTTGCAGACCCGCCGGCGAACTTCAGCGGTTGGGAGAAGGTGTTCGAGGACAACTTCGATGGTACTTCTCTTGACAAGAAGAAATGGAACCCCACGTACAACTGGGGCCCGACGCACAACCACCGTGCTTACTGTGCCGAGGAGAACGTGATTGTCTCTGACGGTACGCTCAAGCTGAAGGGCGAAAAGAAGGTGCACCCGGATGCCAACGGGCGCAAGGCAAAGTTCAACAACAAGGAAATCCCGGTCGACTATACGAGCGGCGCGATTGACACGAAGGGCCATTTCGAGGTGAAGTACGGCTACATCGAGGGGCGCTTCAAGGCCCCGTGGCAGAAGGGGACCTGGCCCGCGTTCTGGACCCTGCAGGACGGCTGGCCTCCGGAAATCGACATTCTCGAAATCCCTGCGTCGCGCAAGCAGCACCACTACTACCTGCACTACACCGACCCGAGCTGGTATAGCAGTCACGGCTCTGCATGGGACCACGAGGCGTCCTTCGGCGGACACAAGGACGATGACGTGGACCGCTCCGCGGGTTTCCACAACTACGGCGTGGAATGGGACGAGTCGACCCTCAGTTTTTACTTTGACGACAAGCGGTTTGCAAGCTACACGCGCCCGACAGAAATCAAGCAGCTTGCGGCGCAGTACATCATCGTGAACCTCGCCATCGGCGGCTGGGCGGGCGATGACATCGAGATTACCTCTGACAAGCCGGCGTATTTCGAGGCGGACTGGGTGCGCGTGTGGCAGGCCAAGCCCGCGAAGCCCGATACGGTGCGCATCATGTCGATGAATTTCGGTACCTGCATGGTGCGTACATCCGAAGACAAGCTTGCTCTCGGCGATTGCAATGGCGATAATGCTGTTGCGACGGTTACGCCGCTATCTTCGACGACGTTCCGCATCAACTTCGGCGACATTTCTCTCGATACCCCGAACGAATCTACGGATGCGGGCATCACGATGGGTCTTTACAAGTGGAATGGGGGCGCTCACCAGAAGGTGGTAATGGAAAAGCAGTCCGGTTACGAGGGCTCCGTGGTGCGCATGAAGATGCAACACAGCAACATGTACCTGCGTGCAACTACCGATGGCGAACGCGTGGTGCAGAGCTGGGCCGACGACTGGGAATGGAACCAGATGTGGCGCCTGGTGGGCAAGGACGATGTTGTTCCCTCGAAGGATACGACGAAGAAGGATACGACAAAAACCGACACGGGTACGACTACGCTGGGTAATTTCGCAAGCGTGTACGGAACTTCGGTCCATTACGCAGGCAACCATCTGTTTGTAGAACTCGGAAGCACGTTTATTGATGGTGCGACGGTGCGCATTCTTGACCTGCAGGGGCGCGAAGTCATGCGCAAGCAGGCGGTGCGATCTACTGCATTCAACGTACAGGCCTTGCCCGCGGGCATTTACCACGTTGCCGTGCAGAACAAGAACCGCACGGAAATCCGGCGGTTCAAGAAATAAGAAGCAACTTTCGCGAGCCCGCTGTCGTGCTCGCTCAAACGTTGTCATGCCCGATCAAGTCGGGCATCTTCTGTTTTAAGAGAATGGTTAAACGATCTGAACGAGCAATCCCTTGAGGTACTGACCTTCGGGGAAGGCTGTATTTACGGGATGGTCGGCGGGTTGGCCGAAGCGTTCAATGATTTGAACGCGCCGGTGTGCATCGGCGGCGGCATCCGCGATAATCTTCTGGAACAGGTCCATCTCCATGAGCCCGGAGCAACTGAAGGTCGCGAGCATGCCGCCCTCGGCCAACAGCTTCATTGCAAGTAGATTGATGTCCTTGTACCCGCGGGCGCCCTTCTGCAGGTTATCCTTGCTTTCCACGAACTTGGGCGGGTCCAGCACGATGAGGTCGAACGTTTCCGCCTTGTCGCGGCACTTGCGCAGGTACTGGAATACATCCGCTTCTACGTGCGTGGCATGTGCGGTGCTGAGCTTGTTCCGCATGATGCCTTCCTTCGCGAGCTTGAGGGCGTCTTTCGAGACGTCCACCTGGTAAACCTTCTCGCAACCGCCACGGAGGGCGTATAGCCCGAACCCGCCGGTATAGCAGAAGCAGTTCAGGACCTTCTTGCCCTTTGAAAGTTCGCCAATGCGGCGGCGGGCGTCGCGCTGGTCCAGATAGTAACCCGTCTTGTGACCGTTCTTCACGTCGATGGGGAAGAGGATGCCGTTCTCGTTGATGATTACGGGCTCGTCGCTCACTTCGCCATAAACTACACCCGTGCGCAGTTGCAGGCCTTCCTTGCGGCGCACCTCGGAATCGCAGCGCTCGTAGATGCCCTTGCAGTGCGTCTTTTCGGCAAGCAACTCGTAAATCGTTTCGCGGTGGACTTCCGCACCGGCTGCAAGGATTTCGACAGAATAGATGTCGGCGTACTTGTCGATGATGCAGCCCGGAATGCCATCGTTCTCGGCGTTAATCAAGCGGAATGCACTTTCCTTGTCTTCAATGTCAAAACCGCGGCTCTTGCGGGCGGCAATCGCTCGGTCCAGCAGGTCGCTGAAAAATTCGCGGTCGATGTTCGCCTTCTCGCCGAACGTCCAGAAGCGCCCGCGTATCTGGGACTTGGGCGAGTACGCCGCAAGACCCAGAAAATCGCTCCGGTAGCTGTACACCTCGACGGTATCGCCGAGTTCCGGGTCGCCGACAACTTCGTCGACGGCCCCGCTAAAAATCCACGGGTGGTAACGCAATGCGGACTTCTCGCGTCCGGCCTTCAGAGTAATCGCTTTCATGCATACAAATGTAGAAAAATGGCAGTTTGGGCGGGGCGTTTTTTTATATTTGGCGTCAAGATGTTTGAAAGCCTTTTTGACAAGTACCCGTTTTTCCGTGCCGTTCCCGCTGTTCTCTGCATGGCGATAATCTTCAAGATATCTTCGCTCACAAACGAGCAACTGGAAGATTTTCCGCAGGTCTGGGACAAGCTGGCGCATTTCTGCGAATACGCGACTCTTGCCGGTTGCTATGCCATGCTCTGGTCCCGCGCTGAGTGGTCCAAGCGGCAGTGGCTGCGCGTACTTGTTGTGGGCGTACTCGCGCTTGCATACGGTTGCACGGATGAATTCCACCAGAGTTTCGTGGATGGTCGCGAAAGCAGCGTGTTCGACCTCGTGGCCGACCTTACCGGTGGCTTGATTGGCGGAATTGTCTATGCGGTTGTTGTCCGCATCCTGAACCGCTTTGATCCGGTCCCACCTCCGCCCGAAGAAAAGTAGCCCGAACAAGGCGACTTTACAAAGTAGCCCGAACAACGTTACTTTATATATTGCTCTAGAATGTACGAGAGAATCATTGCCGGTACGGCAAAGAGCGTTGCTGCCTTTGAGCATTTCGCGTAATCTTCTGCACTGTAGTCCGGTGCGAGCCTTTTCATGATGAATGCTGAAGTATAGCCGCAGAGTAAAAGGTAGACGAGCGCTTGCCCGAGTGTCGTAAAGGCCTGGAGAATGCTTGCCGAGTTCCCGTGCAGGGGAAGCTTTTCGATGAGCTTCTTGAGGTCGAGTATGTTCATGAGGATGGTGAATGCTGCCATCGAGGATACGTACGCTCCGATGAATTTCAGCATGGAACTTTTTTTCAGGATTTCTTTCCGGTGAAAGAAAGCTACGTAGAAAGGCACGAGGAATATGGCGTAGGCGCCCGCTCCGAGAATGGCTGCGCACCACATGAAGTTTCCGGCGGGGTGTTTGGCGACTTTTGCTTCGCCTTCTTCGTCTAGTTCCCTGTGTTCCTCGGGTATCCTGCTGAGGATGATGTTGTCTACGTGCTGCTGCACATCAAGAACTTCGGAGATGTCGACCGTTTCGGGAACTTCGGGCGGAACATGGTGTTCGTTGGGCGCGTCACACCAGAGGCAATTGAACATGTCGTCAGCGTATTCTCTGCCGCATTTTTTGCAGATCATTTAAAGCCTCTTTTCTCCTTGCCTGGTGCGCTCGATAAAGTCGTGTTTTGCACGCGTGCATTATTGTGTGACGTACGTTACAAAAATATGAAAACTGCGTCCGTCGGTTTGTAAATAATTCCTGCTATTGCGTAAAAATACGCTTCTTGGGCCTTTTATCAATATTGGAATATAGGAATAACTTTCTAAATTTGGCGATGAATTTTTAATCGAAATATTATGAAAATACGTTTTTTTACTTTTATTCTTTTGATGGCCGCGGGCTTAGCCTTTGCGCAGAGCGGTCTTATGGGCGGAACCGACGGTATCCACCAGATTAATTCTAAGACGCTGGGCAAGTACAGGTTCTCGCTCGGAACCGGCGGTAACGTGACTATCGACCCGTGGGCGCTTACCCGCGGTGGCGTTTTTTACGATGATGGTGTCGAGCAGCACTTGCAGGATTTCAAAATCTCTGCGACGGGTAACTTCTACATCGGGTTTGGCTTGGCCGATAATATCGATGTGGCGGTTGCGCTCCCTATCAACTACGACCGCTCCTATGCGGAAGACTACCTGGAAGCGACCGGCAACATACGTCCGGGTGACATTGACTTGTTCATGAAGGTGTCTGCTCCGTTCCTGGCCGAAGACAACATTCTCGGGCTTGCGATGCAGTTGCACATGATGCTGCCGACGGGCTCGAAGGAAATTGGCCTGCGTCCGCGTCATGCCTGGATGCTTAAGGATAAAGGATATACCAATCCCTATACTGCGGATGAAGTCGTGGTGGGGGCTCACGCCATCATGACTCTTGACTTTACCAAGCGCGACGTTCCCTTGCGGTTCAACCTGGAAGGCGGGTTCATGTACGCGAACCTGGGCTCGAACACTGTTGTTTATTCGACGGGCCTTAACTGGTTCATGACCGACTGGATTATCCCGTTTATCGAATTTTCCGGCGAGTTCCGCGTAGAAGGCGAAAAGTACCCGATCGATGTCTTCGAAGACCCGATGACGCTTACTCCGGGTATTCGCCTGCACACTCCGTTCGGCGTGGATATTGCAGGCGGTTTCGACCTGTCGGTGCGCTCCATGCGTAATTTTGGCCGCAGCAAGTCAACGGAAATGCGCGGGACCGACGACTACACGATTACCTACAAGGACGAGAAGGGCTACGTGAAGACTTACGGCTACGTGCCTACCGCGACCTATGCGTTCACCGGGTTGCTCACGTGGTACTTTGGCGGGGCGGAGAAGGCTCCGGAACGCGAATGCCCGCAGGGGCTGCCGCCGCAGGATACGGTCGCGAAGACGGATACCCTGTTCAAGGTCGATACGCTTGTGCATGTGGATACTCTCGTGAAGGTCGATACGGTCGAGAAGACGGAATCGTTCGTGAAGGTTCTGCCGATGTCCGATACGGATGAAGATGGCGTCTCGGACGACCTGGATAAGTGCCCGGATTCCCCGAAGGGTATTACCGTGGATACTACGGGTTGCCCGCGTGACTTTGACGTGGATGGCGTGCCCGACTACCAGGATATGTGCCCCAACACGCTCCCGAACATCGGCGTGGATTCGACCGGATGCGCGAAGGACGAGGACCGCGATGGCGTTGCCGACGATAACGACAAGTGCCCGGCGACAGGGAAGGGAATACCCGTGGATACTACGGGCTGTCCGATGGATACCGACAAGGACGGCGTGCCCGATTACCAGGACAAGTGCCCCAACACTCTCCGCGGCGTGAAGATAGACAAGAAGGGCTGCCCCGTGAACAAGAGGGAAGACCTGGAACGTCTCAAGAAGGGAATCAACTTCAAGAGCGGGTCGACCGTGCTCACCAAGCCGAGTTTCAAGACCCTGGACGACATTGTTTCGCTGTTGAACAAGTTCCCCGAGGTGAACCTCGAAATTCAGGGCCACACGGACAACGTGGGCGAGGAAGAATACAACATGAACCTCTCGCAGGGCCGTGCCCAGTCGGCGGTAGATTACCTTATCCGTAAGGGGATTCCTGTGGAACGCCTGCGCGCGAAGGGATTCGGCCCCACGAAGCCCATTGCCGACAACAAGAAAAAGGCCGGCCGTGCGAAGAACCGCCGCGTGGAACTCGTCCCGTTCTACAACGACGAACAGTAGCGTACACTAAACGTGGATGCGCGAACTCCCGTGAGGCGCGAACGGTCTCCTATACAAGTGAAAACCCCCGCGATTGGCGGGGGTTTCCATATTGAGTAGTTATAAGCCGGGTTCTGTACCCCTTGCGGGGCGATGACCATCTCTCTGGGCCAGTCGTTACCGACCGCCTCAAGCGACCTACCCGGATATCCAACAGCCGCGAGCCGCAGCCGGTCCTTGCGGACGGATTCCTGCTTGGTCTTGCACCGGATGAGGTTTACCGTGCCATCCCTGTCACCAGGAATGCGGTGAGCTCTTACCTCGCCGTTTCACCCTTACCTTGCCCGGGCTTGCGCCCGAACCTGGCGGTTTGCTTTCTGTTGCACTGTCTGTCGCGTTTCCGCGCCTGGACGTTATCCAGCATCCTGCCCTGTGGTGCCCGGACTTTCCTCCAGCATTGCTGCCGGCGGCCATCCGCTACCCGCAGGCAAATTTAAAAACAATCGCTCCGGCCGGCAAGTGCGAAGTGGTCTGTATGGAATACGGTTTTGCGCGTTTTTGCGCTTCTTCGCGCTTTTTCCGGCCTGCCTTTTTTGCTTTCTTTCTATATTAGACCTGCCTTTGGGGATTTCACTGTGCATAAACTTGTTTGTTCTCTGTTTCTTGCTTTTTTTGCGGCGGTCGCCTTTGCCGAGCCCGTTTCCTCTGTTGCGGATTCCTCTGCTGTAGATCCCGCTACGGTCGATTCTTCTGTCGCGGCTTCTCTTGACCCGTCGGTAACAAGCCCGTCTCGAGATTCCTCTGCACTTTTCCGTGTAGATAGCATTGCCTACGATATCGGCGATGCCTTTGACGATTCGAAGGTGCATACCAAGTACGATAAACTGGTTTACGACATCCTGAACATTGTGCATATCGAGACCCGCGAGCACACCGTCCGCAAGTTGCTCCTCTTCAATACGGGCGACATGGTGAATCTCGACCTGATGCTCGAATCGGAGCGGTTCCTGCGCGAACAGCGCTTCTTGAGCGATGCCACCATCACGGTGGAACAGGATAGCGGGAAGAATGTGGTGAACGTGCACACGAGCGACAACTGGACGTTGAACGTGCTGACAAGTTTCGGGTTCGGTGGCCGCGAATGGAAGTACAAGAACCTGGTGTGGGGTGTCGGCGTGCAAGAAAGCAACTTCCTCGGGCTCGGACAACTGCTCGGGTTCTATTTCGGGCACAACGAGTTCCGCGACATGTGGCAGGTGGAATACGGTGCACCGCACTTTATATTCCGCTACAACCACTTGGATTTCCTCTACAGTTACAATACCGACGGTTACCTCGCCTGCTGGACAATGTACGTCCCGTTCCTCAGCAGGAGCGTGAACCAGTGGGCCTACACGCTCGCGGGCCTCAAGAACGAAAGTTACTATTACGTTTATGGCAGTGGCGATTTGCCCGCAGGTACGGTTCTTTCGCCGACCGATTTGCCGCTCGATTCGCTCCAGCAGTATAACGGCGACGAAACTGTGGAACTCATGAAGGTGAAGGGATTCATCAGTGACTCGCTCAGTTTTCGCGTGAGTCGCTCCTTCGGGGGCACGCAGCGCAAGTTCTACCTCGGGGCGACATACGACTACCGCAGGCTCACTGCAAGCAAGGGCGAACTGTTGCGCTACAGGTTTACCGACGGCGAAAATTCGTACGCGATTGATTCCGCGTCTGCCTGGAACGAGTGGCTCCCGGAACGCAAGGATTCCCGCCTGGGCGCCTATATCATGTATTCGGATTTGCGCTACGAGAAACTCCGCAACTTCCATAACGTGAAGTGGAACGAGGATGTGGACAAGGGCTGGACCGCGAAGGTGCAACTTTCGAAAAACTACGAACAGATAGGCGCGCACGACAACGATATACGGCTCGACTTCTGGCTGAACCTTTACCTGGGCGCGGGAATGCACTACTTGACGCTGCTTTCGTACAGCAACTTCTACCTGGACCACGGCGAAATGCGCGACATGTACACCCGCGTGAAGGGCGAATATATTTTCCACCCGAACAACAGGTTCTCTACGGCGCTTACCGGGCTTGTCGACTTTTATGACGAGGCGCGTTACGGTTACCAGCTTTCTCTCGGCGGTACGGATGGCTTTGTCGGGTTCCCGACCGGGTTCTACACGGGGCAGGCCCGCGTTTATGGTAGCCTCGAACAGCGCTGGTTCCCCGATTTCGAAATCGCGACACTCGTTCCCGTGTTCGTGGGCTATGCGAGCGTGGGCGAGACCGCGTGGGAAATTGGCGATATCCGACGCAAGGACCTGATTTACGTGCTTGGCTTTGGCGCGCGTTTTGTACAGACAAAGTCAATAAGCAAGTTGATAAACAAACTCGATGTGAGCTTCCCCTTGAACGGCGCGCGCAAGGCTGAACCGCACTACTCGATTACGACAAGCTATACGCTGTAAGACGCGCAGTTTTTAATATTGGTAATATGGAAGAACAGCAAAATACGACTCGTGCCAAGTTGCGCCAGATAAAGAACATGATTCTGCGCGTTGAACTCATCATCGGGTTCTTTGCGATAGTGGCGGGCGTCATCGTTACCGCGATGGTCTGGAGCGAGGGTTACTTTGCGGGTGCGCTCATGATGGTGCTTACCGGCGCGCTCAACATTTACCTCGCGTTCAAGGAACTGGTTGCCCCGACCGATCACCTGCTCCATTGGCAGGCTGTGTTCTTCATGATTGTGCGCAGGGCGATGTTCTTCTTGAATATTGCGCTTTTGGCGCTCGTGCTCGGCACGTTTACTAACCTGATATAAGCGGCCTAGTGCACGCCGTCTTCGTTCGCGAAATCCCTTTCGCTGTACCACGCCTGTATCTGCTCGCGGGCGGTGTCGTCGAAGGATTCTTTGTCGTGCAGTATGTGCTCGGCGGTCTCGAGCGTCTGGCTGATGAGTTCCTGGTCAGCAATCCAGTCGAACCAGCGGAACACCCACGCGCCGCTCTGCTCGTTGCCTTCGAGGTTGCCTGCGCCGCGCGTCTGCAGGTCGAGTTCCGCAATCTCGAAGCCGTCCTCGGTCTGCGAGAATTGGGAGAGCCGCTCCATGCTGGTATCGGCGGTGTCGCCCTCGGGTATCATCAAGAAGCACCACGCTTCTCGATCGCCGCGGCCAACGCGGCCGCGCAACTGGTGCAGTTGCGCGAGCCCGAACCTGTCGGGCTGATCGATGACCATCAGGTTTGCCGCGGGTACGTTTACGCCCACCTCTATTACGGTCGTTGCCACAAGGATGTGTATCTTTCCGGCGGCGAACTGCGCGATAATCGCATCCCGCTCGTTTTCATCCATCTGGCCGTGCACGCCCGCGACCTTCAGCGTGTCGCCGTTTAAAGCCGGCCCTAAAACGGCGCGGCCCGGCCCTGCGACATACGCCCGCAGTTCCTCGACAATCTCGTCGACGGTTCTTGCGCTGTTATCGCCGGTTGCGGAGCTTGCCGAAGCATCGTCACTCCCGACGCGGCTTGCAATCCAGTAGCACAGGTTTCCGGTGGCGGCTTCCTTGCAGATAAACTTCTTCATGTCCTCGCGCTTGCTTGCGTTCACGAGGCGCGTCTTGATGGGCTTGCGGCCCGCGGGTTTTTCCTTGATGCTGATGACCTTCAGGTCGCCGTAGAGCGTCATCGCGAGGCTTCGCGGAATCGGCGTCGCGCTCATCACGAGCATGTCGGGGTAGTCTCCCTTCGCGAGCAGGGCCTCGCGCTGGCCCACGCCAAAGCGGTGCTGTTCGTCGATGACAACGAACCCGAGGCGCGAGAAAATCACGTCCTTGCTGAACAGGGCGTGCGTGCCTATCACGATATCGGCGAGCCCCATCTGGATTTCCCCGAGTATTACCTTCTTCTCGGCGGCGGGTGTGGCGCCGACCAGCAGGCGCACGTTCAGGCCTGCGGCATCGAAGAACGGCTTGAGGCTTTTGTAGTGTTGCCGCGCGAGGATGTCTGTCGGCACCATCAGCGCGCACTGTTCGCGCATCCCGTTACCGGCGGACATATCAGAACCGGCGACAAGCCTTCCGCCGCCGCAAACGGCCATCATCGCGAGCATCGCGACCGCGGTCTTTCCGCAACCGACATCGCCCTGCAAAAGCGCGTGGAACTGCTTCTTGCCGTTAAGGCCTGCTACAATCGTGTCGAGAGCTTCTTCTTGCCCGTGGGTCAGCGCGAACGGCAACTGCGCCTTCGCCGCCATTACCGTTCCGAGGTCAATCTGCCGCTCGTGCCCGCGCAACTTCTGGTTCTCGCGCCGCTTCACCATGCGCAGGCAGAACGGCAACAGTTCAAGGACCTTCAGTTCGCGTTTCGCCTTGTATATCGCGGGGAATTCCTTGGGCAGGTGGAGCGTGCGCAGGTTCTGCATGACCGGCGCAAAACGGAGGTAGTCCGTGAGCACCCTCGGGCATAGCCCGGGCAGCGTGAGTCCCGGGAACCCGAAAATGGTCTTGTACAGCTTGCGGAAGAACTTCTGCTCCATGCGGGCTTCGCGGCAAGCCTCGCTGATGGGGTAAACCGGGAGAATCGCTCCGGTAAATTCCTCGTCGTCTTCGAACGGCTGCATGTCGGGGTGTGTCATCTGGAGGCCGCGGTATTCACCGACCGCACCCGAGACGCACCAGCGCGTATCGTTCTTGATGCGCCTTGCCCAGTAGCTCGTTCCCTGGAAAAACAACAGCTGGATTTCGCCCGTGCCGTCGGTGAGCGTCGCCATGAATCGGGAACGTCTCCCGCGCACCACGCCCGCACGCTTGATGGTGCCGATGAGTACCACCTTGTCGCCGGCGCGGCACTGCCCGATGGGGGTGACCTTCGTGTGGTCGAGGTAGGTGCGCGGAATGTTGTACAGCAGGTCGGCAACAGAACCGAGCCCCGCCTTGCGGAGCGCTTCTGCGCGTTTGGGCCCGAGCCCCGGTAGTTGCGAAATTTCCATCTGGGTGCGCTTCCGTTGGTTTGCGCTTTCGGGCTATTCGCCCTCGACCTCTTCCGAACCCGGCAGTGCTTCGCCCTTCTCGGCGCGGAGTTTCGCCTTCTCGCGGGCCGTCTTGCCGATAAGGTTCGTGTTCTTCCAGGTAAAGAGTTTCACTTCCTTGCCCTGGTCGTCGTACATCTTGATTCCCTTCGTGTCGATGGCCGCGATGAGTTCGTTCATCTTCTTGGTGAGGTCGGCGACCTTGTCCACGATTTCGGTGGAATTCATGAGCTTGTTCATGGCGGGGGAGTTCTCGATGTCGGTAATCATCTTCTCGGCCTTTTCCGTACCCTCGGCGATGGACTTGATGACGTTTTCCGCTTCGCCAATCTTGGCGTTCAGTGCGTCAGTCGTCGTCTTCACCGTGGTATCGACCTGGTCTGTCATGGTTGCTACCGTGTTGCCCGCCTCGTTTATCTTCTTCACGAGGCCGTTTATGGCGGGGTTCAGCTTGTCGATGGTCTTGTCGGCGTTCTCGAGGATTCCCTCGATGGTACCCATCACGTTCTCGTAGAGTTCCTGCGCGGACTGGTGGGTGGAATCCCCGTTCGCGATAAGCATTATCACCTCGCGGACGCGGGTAATCTGCGCGTTCACGTCTTCCATGTAACGGAGTGCTTCGGCAATTCCCGGCTCGAACGTTCCCTGGTGGATAAAGTCCTGCGGGAGCACCTTGCCGTGCTTGTTCGGGACAATCTCGAGCCTGCGCTGGCCCATGATGGCGTAGTTCACGTTGTTGAACTGCGTGCCCTCGCGGATGGTGCGGGGCTCGTCGAACTTGATTTCCACGCGGGCGCGGTCGCCCAGCCATGTTACCTTGCCGATTGTTCCCACGTTGTAGCCGCGGATGACCACCGGGTCTTCGGGCTGTAGCGAGCCCAGTTCGTCAAAATCGACGTATGCCTTGTAGGTCACGTGCTCGTGCGCCTCGAACATGCCGTAGGCGATGCCTGCAAAAAGGGCGATAAGCGCGAGGAGCGAAATGTAGCCAATAACCCTGTCGGACTTAATCATGTGCGGAAAAATAGTTTTTTTCGCATGGATTTCTTTGTTGAACGGCAAAATAACGTAGAAAACGAAAAAAAAATAAGAAAATCTGATTTCGTTTCTGAAATTATATATATTTATATAACAACGGAAATAAAATGAATTTTTTGCAGTTTAAAGAAACTTTTTTCCCGCTGGTTTGCTTTACGACGAACCAGGTGCTTGCGAAGTATCCTGATTTCAGTCAGATGAACTTGACGCACTGGCTAAAGCAGGGATATATCGTGCGCCTGCGCCGGGGGTGGTTTTCTTTTCCGGAGTTCGGCAAAAATCCTGACTTTGTGAGGCTTGCCGCTAACAAGATTTACAAGCCTTCTTACATTTCGCTCCAGTATGCGCTTGCGTTCTACGGGATGATTCCCGAAACGGTGGTGCAACTGACCTGCGTGGCGTCGCTAAAGACTGCCTCGTTCGAAAATGGCTGGGGGCAGTTCGTTTACCAGAACCTAAAGCCGTCGTTGTTTTTTGGCTATGCGCCGTACCCTATAGAGCACCCGTCGGCAAATGGCCAGTATTTCATGATGGCGACGCCCGAAAAGGCGCTGCTGGATTTCTTGTACTTGAACCCGTTTTACAAGACGCAAGATGATTTCGAGGCGCTCCGCCTGGACGAAGATTTTATGACGGATTCGCTGGATCGCGATAGAATGGATGCCTATTTGAGGAAATTTGCTAATAAAGCGTTGGACAAGCGCGTCGCAAGTTTGTTGAGGTTGTATGATTGATTTGAACTACATCAAGAATTTCTTTCCGCCACAAATTGCGAACAATCCTCTGTTTGCAAAGCAGATGCTCAAGGAGTATCTGTTGCTGATGATTCTTGACTACATTTCTAGTTCGGAATATGTGAGTCGTCTCTCCTTTATTGGCGGAACAAATCTCCGGCTAATTAAGAAGATTGACAGGTTCTCCGAAGACCTGGATTTTGACTGCAAGGATCTTTCCAAGGAAGACTTTATTTTACTTACAGATAACATAATTCGCTACCTGCAGGGGAATGGGTTGAATGCAGTCGTCAAGCAAAAGGAAAGTGAACGGATAACCGCATTCCGGCGAAGCATCTATTTCCCGGAACTGCTCTTTACACTGAAGTTGAGCGGCCATAGGGAAGAACGTTTGCTGGTAAAGATTGAAGCCGAAGATCAGGGCGTTGGATACAAGCCTCAGATAGTAAACGTGAGCGGATGCGGGTTCTTTTTCCCGTTGCAGGTCCCTCCTGATGACATTCTTTGCGCAATGAAAATATCAGCGCTTTTGTCCCGTGGCAAGGGGCGGGATTTTTACGATTGTATGTTCCTTTTGCCTCAAGTTAGCCCGAATATGGATTTCTTACAAAAGCGTAACGGAATCAGGGATGTGCGTAGTCTAAAAAAGGAACTCCTGAAAGTCGTTGATACCGTTGACCTGAATATGAAAAAGCGGGATTTCGAACACCTGCTGTTCAATGCCCGTTCTAGCGAAAAAATCTTGCAGTTCAAGGAATTTGTAGAAAACTGGTTGTAACTACTGCGATTGGCTCCTGTAATTATGAAAAAGATGCAGTTGTTGGTGAAAGTTTTTTGCTGAAAAAAGGAACAAATGCTTGAATTTTGAAATAAAGAGGTCTCCTTCTTATAAAATAGATTAGTTTTAAATTAGTTGGAAAACTGTATGAGCGTCGCTAGAAATATATTCAGAGCTATCCATGAGGGCCGTTGGCTCTCTATTGAGTATGTTAATGCAGAAAAAAAGACGACGCATTATTGGATAAGCATTAATAATATTGAGATTAAAAATAAAGATGGTGTAGATAGGGCTCTGTTAGATACCATGGGCCTTCACCTGAAAACTTATGAATGTAACCAACGTTATCTTTATTTTGACGGAATTCAACAAGCCGAGATTATCGAGGGCACGTTTTCGCTTCGTAATACAAATTTACTGCGTGACTTGAACGAGAATCCTTCGCGATACGCCTGTATATTTAGCAAAATTCGCAATGTTAAGATTTTGAATTATCTTCAGGAGTGTCAGAAACTCTCTTGTGATAACAGAGAAAAGAAATTCCGATTGTTGGAACATCTTGACGAATCTAAATTCATAAAGGGCTGCTATAAGCTCACTCCAGAAGAGTGTGATTCTCTGATTGAATACTTTCAAAAGAAACAGTCAAAAAAATCAAATTCAGATTTTATTGCGTTAGAGCAATTGGGACTGAACAAATTGAGCATAAAGACGGATAAAGGGCTTTATGTTTTGGCTTATAAGCAATTGCTTTTTGATATTGAAAATAAAATGCTGAGAGTGGCTCCCGAACCGAAAATTCTGACAAAATTTGTTCTAAAAAATGATGCGGCTACGGAAGTTATTAGGATTTCTCGCTATTTGCATGAGGATGAATTCCTTTTGCTTGAAAACTTCAATGCAAATGAAGAAACGATCAAAGATTTGATAATAAAAAATGGTCGGCTATCACGAGGTGAATTATTGGACGATATGCCTCATATCGTTGCTTTGGAATCTAGTTTTAGTGATTTGACAAGCGAGTATGATTCAATTGCCGCTTCGTTGCAGTCTGGAAATGTTACAACTCCGTTGCGTGCATTTTTTGGCGAGTTCTTGAGTCGGTCTCGTAAACGAAAAAATTATCCGATAGCTTTACTTGATGATAAGGTCAATCTTGACCAGTTGTTAGCCATTCATAAAACACTTAAGTACCCTATGGCCTATATTCAAGGCCCTCCAGGAACTGGGAAAACAAGGACTATCGTTAATACAATCGTAAGCGCATTCTTCAATGATAAAACCGTTTTAATCTCGTCGCAAAACAATCAGCCGGTAGAGGGGGCGTTTAGACAACTGAGATCAATTAAGGTTGATGGTAAAAAGGTCCCTTTCCCGATTTTACGTCTAGGCAACAATGAAGAAATTAAGAAGTCTATTGGGTATATTAAGGACCTTTTTGATCATGTAAAAAATTGGACGGTGAAAGATGATGCCTTAGCTGATTTTTCTAATGAAAAAACGGAGAATACATCTAAACTTGCAAAGTATCTTGAAACCTACGAAGATAAACTTGATTTGCTTGAGCGTGAAGAGGCCGTTAATGATTTTCTAGAAAAGAATACTGCTTTTGATATTGGCATAAATCTGCAGAGTAAGCAACTTACACGGATTAAATCTGAATTAGAAGATATTGGAGATGTGAGTACAGAAAAAGCACTTTCTTATTTGCCCAATGATTACAAAAAATTTCTTTTTTACATCCGTTTTAAGTCTGCTAAATGTATTCAGCGATTGAAAGAACCTAAATACAAAGAATTGTGGAAAATACTTGAATGTGAAAATGCCGATGAGGCTGTATCCAAGTTGAATCGTTATTTGAAAGAAGATGCGAATCTGGAAAACTTGTTGAAGGTGTTCCCTGTTATAGCAACTACTAATCAGTCTGCAAAAAAGTTGGGAAGTGCGAAAGTTCATTTTGATCTGACGATAATAGATGAAGCTAGCCAATGTGATATGGCTATGGCGTTGTTACCGATTTTACGAAGTGAAAACTTGATGCTTGTTGGCGATCCTCAACAATTGAATCCTGTCATAACGTTGGATGATTTAGATAACAAGCGTCTAATCAAAAAGTACGGAATTGCAGATGAATATAACTATAAGAAAAATTCCATATACAAGACGTATTTAGCCGCCGATTCCATCAGTGATGAAGTCTTGCTAAGCCATCACTATCGTTCTGCGAAGGAGATTATTGGTTTCAATAACAAAAAATATTACAATAACAAACTTCGAGTGTTGACCGTCAAAAAGGAAATGCCTCCGCTTGTATTTCAGGAAACGGCGAATGAAAAACCTTTTGTTCGCAATACATCTGCAAATGAAGCGGATGCTATTGCTGAGTTCGTTGCCAATCATCCTGAAAAATCAATTGGAATCATAACTCCTTTTGTTAAACAAAAGGAATTGATTGAAGAAACCCTAAAAAACAGGGGCGTAACGGCGCCGTGCGGTACGGTTCATACATTTCAGGGTGATGAAAAGGATGTCATTTTATTTTCCTTCGCATTGACGCAACGTACTGCACAAGGAACTTATAATTGGTTTGCGGATAATAAAGAATTGATTAATGTCGCTGTTTCGAGAGCCAAAGAAGAGCTGGTAATTTTCTCTAATACCCCGACGATTGAACGGCTGCATAAGAACAATGACGATCTCTATGAATTAGTGCAATATGTGAAAACAAAGGGAGAGTATAAAGTTTCGCCAAGGCATTCGCATTCCAGAGCTTTGGGTTTGAAAACATATAGCACAAAAACGGAGGATGATTTCTTTGAAAATATAAATCATGTTTTAAGCGTGGTTGATCCTCACAAACGTTATTCGATAAAAACACAGGTCCCAATTTCTCAAGTGTTTCAGCAAGATACTTGTGGAGAAAGACTATTCTATACAGGTAGTTTTGACTTTGTTTTGTATGAAAAGGATGGCCGTTCAGAAGTTCCCCTGCTTGCTATTGAGTTGGATGGGGAAGAACATCGAACTGATGAAAACCGAAAAAGATGTGATAAAGCAAAAGAACGAATATGCAAATCACACTTTTTTAAACTCCTTCGTATTCCAAATTCCTACGCAAGGCGCTATAACCATATCAAGGATGTCTTGATTGATTATTTTAAACGATGATTAAAATTTCATAATGACGAATGCCTTGACCGCTTTCAGCAGGCTTGTCAAATCAAATTTTTTTATAAAAAAACATTATTGTTTCCATTTAGCTAGAAAAAACATATATTCCTTGTAAAGGAGTGCTAAGGCATGGTGCTTGCTAGAAAGAAAATCATTCTCGTCGTGATGGGCTTTGTTGGCCAGCTTGCCTTTGCCGGGGAATCCCCGCGCGATACCTTCGGCATCGAGAAGTTCTACCCCACGAAGGAGGGCTCGATTGAGTGGAATTCTGCCCACTGGAGCAACGGGCATTCCCGCAGTATTGACTGGGATGGCGATCCTGACGATGTACTGGAGTGGACGGACAACCGTAGCGCGGGCGATGCGTCGCCCTTTTTCAAGATAGACGGTAACGGCGTGATGCAGATGATGAGTTCCGGCCCGCGCTTCCATATCAATAGCCAGACGGAATGGGCTGCGAAGAAGCAGTTCTATCGCGATGTGGAATTCACTGCCTACTACCGCAGGGGCGAGGCTTCGGCAAACGGCCCCGACTACGGCGGCATGGTGATGGGCGTACGGAGCGGTGCGCTCGGGCATGCAAGTGGCGGGGGCAACAACTGCGATGCAAATACATACTATGCGCGCTTTAGGCACGATGGCAAGTGGGATTTCGAGAAGGAATGGAAGCACCCCGGCAGCTACTACCAGAGCGAGGGCGTGGTGGGCAGGCAGACGCCTCTTTGGGGTGGCGCGAAACTCCCGACCGACCGCTGGATCGGCATGAAGTTTATAGTGTACAATAGTGCATACCCGGATAATGGTGGCCCCGACGAATCTAGGACATCTGTCCGTCTGGAACTCTACATCGACTCGACCTCGAACGGCGAGCCCGCAAGTGCCAAGTGGGAGAAGGTAGGCGAGGCGCTCGACGAGGGGAAGGACTGGTCGGGGGCCTCGGGCGGGGCTGCGACCATCGATGGCTGCAAGGACTACAACGGGCTCGAGGACGCTTTTGCCCCCATCCTCAAGGGCGGGGGAATTGCCCTGATGCGCACCGACGGCAGCACGAACAACGTGGTCCAGGGCGAATACAAGTATGTAAGTATCCGCGAAATCGACCCGTATGGATCCTTTGCGGGCGGTACGACCGGCATCCGCCGTTCCCCCTACACGTACAGGGGCGTTTTCCCCTCGAAACCGGCAAAGTTCGACCTCAATGGGCGGTCCGTGCCCCAAAATGCCGCTCCCGGCATGTATCTTTTCCGCAGGAATTGACAAAAAGTCCCCGTTTTCTATATTTGGCACACCGATTTTTTAATCGGAACCCTCCCGGAGCCAATGTCGGTACCCGGGCGATAGACCAAAGGGACTCATTATGAGACAATACGAAACGATGGTGATCATCGACGCTATGATCTCTGACGACGCTATCAATGCCGAAGTCGAGACGATTGGCAAGAGCATCACCGACGGCAACGGCGAAATTCTCCGCCGTGACGACTGGGGCAAGCGCAAGCTCGCTTACACCATCAACAAGCGCCAGCACGGTTACTACGTGATCTTCTACTACAAGGCAGAAGCCGCTGTGGTCGCCGCTATGGAAGCCGCTCTCAAGCTTAACGAAAACGTCCTCCGCTGGATGACTCTCGCTGATTATCCGATGAGCGAAATCGTCTACAACAAGGACATGGCTCAGTCTACCGAGGAAATCATCCCGGTTGACGCAGAAGAAGGGGAGGCTGAATAATGGCTTTTGAAGATAAGAAGCAGGCTACCCGTGTCCGCCGCAAGAAGACTTGCTGGTTCACGGAAAACAACGTCAAGTTCATTGACTACAAGGACGAGAAGACTCTCCGTCGCTTCATCTCTGAACGTGGCAAGATCATCCCGCGCCGCATCTCCGGCACCTCTGCCAAGTACCAGCGTATGCTGAACGAGGCTATCAAGCGTGCTCGCCAGATGGCCATTCTCCCGTTCGTTTCGGACAGTCTGCGCTAAGGAGGAACTAGACTATGGAAATTATTCTTAAGGCCAACGTTCCTCACTTGGGCAAGATGCTCGACGTCGTGAAGGTTAAGGACGGTTACGCTCGTAACTTCCTCTTCCCGCGTAAGCTCGCTGTCCGTGCTACCAAGGAAGCCAAGCTCCAGATCGAAACCAACCGCGCTGCTCTCGAAGCACAGTTCCAGAAGGAACTCGCCGCTGCTGGTGACGTCGCTGCCAAGCTTTCTCAGATTTCTGTCAACCTCGAACGCCGCGTTGTCGAAGGCGATCGTCTCTACGGTTCTGTGACCGCTGGTGACATTGCCGACGCCATCACTAAGGCCGGTGTCAAGGTTACCCGTGCTCAGGTCGAACTTGCTGAACCTATCAAGCAGGTCGGCGTGTTCACCGTCACCATCAAGGTGTTCGGCGATGTCGAAGCACAGGTCAAGGTTTGGGTGGTCGCCGCGAAGTAATTCCGGCCCCGCTTGGATTTTGAGGACCGCTCCCTTTCGGGGGCGGCTCTTTTTTTATATGAAATAGTCTCTGACGGCTCAATTTGCTATTTTATAGCCGTATGCATAAGTTTCATCTAGTGGCATGTTTTGCCGGTCTTTTGGCGGTGCAGTCCTTTGCGCAGCCGCGTGACCTTTTTGCGGAGTTCGAGGCGGAAGCCGAGGCTGCCCAGTCGAGCGAGACGGTTGTTTCGTCCAGTTCGGCGGCAGTTTCCAGTAGTAGCGTCGCCTTGTCCAGTGCTGTTGTGTCTTCGAGTTCCGTCGCTCCCTCCAGTTCGAGCGTGGCGAGCAGTTCTTCTGTAGTTGCTTCTTCAAGTTCTGTGGCTCCGGCTGATACCGCAGCCCCCGCTGTTGCCGATACTGCCGCCCCTGCCGTCGCGGATACGACTGCTCCGGCCGATACCGCTGTTGTTGATTCCGCTGCCGCCGATTCCGCGCAGCCGATGACTCCCGAGCAAGCCTATGCTGCAGAGATGAGGAGACTTTCTGAGGAAAACCGCATCCGTGATTCCCTTGCCGCCCTCAGTTCCAGCAGTTCCGAACAGCCTGCTCCGGATATTTCTTCAAGTTCCATGAGCCGTCGTGACCTGCTTGGCCCCGTCAAGGTGTCGAAGGTCTATGGTATCGACGATATGAAGGGCCGTTACAAGAGCCCGCGCAAGGCGCTGTTCATGTCGCTCGTGGTGCCGGGTTCCGGCCAGCTGTATGTGGGCGGTTCGGCATTTACCAACGTGCGTGGCGGTGTCTACCTGGCTCTTGAAGCCGCTCTCTGGGGCAGCTGGTATTACTTCTCGGTATACAAGTACGATGACCAGGTCAAGAAGTACAAGAATTTTGCCAAGCAGCACTACTCCATTGGCCGCTACGAGGCGGGCATGCGTGAACTTGTGGGCCAGCTTGCCGACGAAACGGAAGAAGCACGTTTTGAAAGCCGTTACATGAATAGCCGCGAGGCGTTCTGCGAGGCTATCTACGGCAATGCAGCGTCTTCGGGTTGCTACACGGCAAACAGGCTCTTCTATAACGATAAGGGGCATTACGACCGCTTCAATGTCAGTAATCCCACTTCGCTTGAAAAGGAAATCGATAATGTTGGCTCGTTCTACGATGGTTCCGCGGTCTACCAGCAGATTGCGGACAGGTCGTACGTGCTTGGCTGGGATGACGTGGAAGGCCAGACGGTTGCCATGAACCTGGAACTCGAGGATGACGAGCCCTCCGATGGTATTGTGCCGCTCGCGAAGTCCTCGAACATGGATGAATACCGCTCCATGCGCAGCAAGGCGAACGACTACGCCGATTTGCAGGTGTGGTTCTTTGGCGGGCTTATCCTCAACCACATCGTTTCTGCAATCGATGCCGCGTTTACGGCGAATGCGCACAACAAGACGCTCTATTCCGAGGAGCTCTCGTGGTATGACCATCTCCACTTCGATAGCTACGTGAACTTCATTGGTGGGCTCGACGTGGGCGTGCAGGCTAGCTGGGGATTCTAGATGCGCCTCCTGATGGTCATTCTTCTGGTTGCGGTCTCCGCTTTTTCGCAGGTGGTTATCACCGTTGACGAGAGCGTGAGCAAGAACCAGGACAAGAGCCTCTGGCTTGCGCTCGGGGCGTCTGCCCTTTTGCCCGGTATGGGCGAGCTTTATCTGGACGAGCGCTCGCTGGTCAAGCCTTTCGTGTGGACGGATGCGGCCCTCTGGTTTACGGCGCTCGGGGCGTATTTTATCGGTGAACGCTACATCACTTCGGCACATGGCTATGCGGTAAGGCATGCGGGCCTCACTTCGAATAGCAAGGATGTCTCGCTCCTCAATACGGTGGGCGACTACCGCAGCCGCGGGGGTGTCGCGGGCCAGAACTCCTCTCCCGATATGGACGAGGACTACAACCAGGCGATGATTCGCGCGGGCAAGGATATTGATGACGAGTACAGCGAGAGCGTCCAGTGGGACTGGGGTTCGAGCGACAATCCCGAATCTACCGAGCATATCGAGGAATTCAAGAGCCGCATGCGTCATTTCCGCGTGAGCCGTATCGTGTTCCAGGTGTCTGTTGGCGCGCTGGTGGTGAACCGCGTGATATCGATTCTCGACGTAATGCGCATTTACCGGGCGACGTCGTCCAAGTCGTTTACGCAGCGGATGGAATTTACGCCCGAGTTCCTGGAAGACGGTGGCGGAATCCTGATGAATGTGAAGTTCTAGGCAAGGCTTGCGGGGTATCGCGATGAAGAATCTTCTCGTCATGGCGTTGCTCTGTTCCTTCTACCTTGTTTCTTGCAGCAACAGTGCCGGCGATTCGGAAATCCCTGAAGATGTTTCTGGGCTGGAATGGACTTGGGTCCCGTATGACTCGGATGCCCTGCTAGTTTCTGGCCGCACCAATTATGGGGGTGGTGACTTCCTGGTTCTTTCGTGGTCGGCTTCCTCCATCACGATTGCGTTTGAAGGGACTGCCCTGGAAGTGAAAAGCTGGACGAACTACGTCGCGTACTTGGATGTCTTTGTGGATGGGGAAGAAAATCCGACTTCTGTAGTGAAGGTTTCCAATTATGCGGATGGCCCAGCCACGATTCCCGTTATATCTGGCTTGCGCAATGGCCTGCATGTCGTTACCTTGTACAAAAGGAGCGAGAGCAATGTGGGGGACTGGTATGTGTATGGGATACGCGTTCAGGGGGAGGTGCGGAAAGATCTCCTGCCCGGTAAGCCCGAACGGAAGATTGAATTTGTCGGGAATTCCATCACGTGCGGCTACGATGTCCTGGTTCCTAAGGTAGGGATAGAATTTGACCCGGTTTATGAAAGTTCGTATTACAGTTATGCGGGGCAGACTGCCAGGAATCTCGATGCGGAAGCCCATCTCATCTGCAGTAGTGGGCATGGAGTCTATGTTAATGTCGATGGTTCGAGAGAACTTACACTCCCTGTTGCATATAACGGGACGGGGACGCACTCGCCTGCAGTTGTTGCCTGGGATCATAGTTTGTGGCACCCCGATATTGTCGTGATAAATCTGGGCACGAACGACTTTGCGAGCGGGATGAATGATTCCGCGCAGTTCGTGAATGCCGCAGTCGACTTTGTGCGGGATATACGTTCGTACCATCCGGATGCAAGGATTGTATTGCTGGATGGTCCGATGCTGTCGGCTGAATACCTGGTAAAGTGCCGCCAGTACCTGGATGTAGCGAAGGCGACTCTTGAAAACGATGGCATGAATGGCCTGTACCGTTTTTCGCTTGAACCAAGAGGTGATTCCCCGTTCGGGATAAATCCTCACCCTGTAAAGGAAGAGGCACTCGAGGATGCTGAAAGTTTAAGTGCGTGGATACGCTCGGAATTCGGTTGGGACTAGGGATTCGGACTGTGATTTTTCTAGATTTTGCAACCAAATGTATCCGATATGCATCTAAATACCGTGAAAAAGTTCGTTATACTCATTTTTGCCTCGATTTTCCTTGCCGCCTGTGGCGGTGATTCCGCTGCGCCCGGTGCGAAGGGTGCCGGTGCTCCGGGCAAGGGCGGCCCTGGCGGGAAAGGTGGCCCGGGTGGCAAGCCGGCCCGTGAAATTGCCGTGGAAGGCTATATTGCCGAAGCCCACGAGGGTGGAAAGGCTTTTTCTGCGATGGCGACCCTCGAACCCCTGAACAGCGTGGAACTTACGGCGGCTACTTCGGGTAGGCTCATGAACCTTTATGCGAAGGACGGCGCCCAGGTGCAGAAGGGTACGCTCCTTGCAAAGATTGACGATTCCGAACTGAAGGCGCAACTCAAGCAGGCGGAATCGAACAAGCAACTCGCCCAGCAGAAGTACGACCGTGCGAAGGGCCTTTACGAGAAGGATGGCACCACGAAGGCGGAAATGGAAGCGACAGAAGCCTCGCTCAAGTCTTCGGAAGCGTCCGTGGAACTCATCAAGGCGCAGATTGCAAAGACCGAGGTTCGCGCCCCATTTGCGGGCAAGCTCGGATTCGTGAATGTTTCCGTGGGCGCGTGGCTCACGACCGGAACCTCGATTGCGACTCTCAGCGAAGTGAAGAAGTTGAAGGCGAAATTCGCCCTCCCGCAACGCTATGCCTCTGCCCTCAAGGTGGGTGATGCGGTGGAACTCAAGGACGAGGAACGCAATATTTCGGCGAATGGCAAGGTGAAGGCTCTCGAGGCCGGCCTTTCCGAAAGTAGCCGTACACGCCAGGTGATGGTGGAAGTCAATAACGCAGGGGGCGAACTCCTTGCGGGTTCTTACGCGAAGGTAAATGTCGCCATGCAGTCGGGCGTGGCAAAGAGCATCCCGGTGCCGGCAGAAGCGTTTACGCTGGACAAGGACGGCGCCTACGTGTTCGTGGCTACCGGCGGCAAGGCGAAAATCAAGCACGTGGAAACCGGGCTCCGTACGCCGATTGCGGTCGATGTGACCGGAGGGCTTGACGAGGGCGATACCGTGATAACCTCCGGCCTGATTAGCCTGCGCGAAGGTGTGTCCGTGCGTATCCGCGAAATCCGTCACAATACCGATTACGAAGTGGAGTAGGTGAGCGATGAGTGTTGCGAACCTTTCCGTACGTCGCCCGGTGCTCATGACGGTGATGGCGCTCGTCATCATCCTGCTCGGCGCGCTCGGAGCCCACAACCTGGGCGTGCGCGAATACCCGTACGTGGACTATCCGCTTATCCCGGTGCGTACATCGTACCCGAGTGCTAACGCTGCGGTGGTGGAAGCCGAAGTGACAGAAATCTTGGAGGCGTCCATCAACAGTGCGTCCGGTATCAAGGCACTCACCTCTACGAGCCGTGACGGGTTCTCCTACATCAGCATTGAGTTCGAGACGGGCATGGATCTGGAGGCGGCCGCGAACGAAATCCGCGACCGCGTGAGCCGTGTGCGCCGCAGGCTCCCGGATGACGTGGATGAACCGACGGTCTACAAGTCCGATAGCGATAACGACCCGATCCTGATGGTGAGCCTCGTGAGCGACAAGCTCGACCCGATGGAAGTTTCCGAAATTGCGAACAACCATGTGAAGGAACGCCTGCAGACCATCAACGGCGTGTCCGAAGTCGCGATATGGGGCGAAAAGCGCCCGACGGTGCGCCTGTGGATTGACCCGGTGCGCCTGCAGGCTCTTGGCGTTTCGGGAGCCGAGATGTCGGCGGCGCTCAAGAAGGGCAACCTGGAATTGCCCTCCGGTTCTATCGAGGGTAGCGAGACGACGCTTTCTATCCGCACGCTGGGTCGCATTCTGGACCCGAAAGCGTTCGAGAACATTGCGGTAAAGACGGCTGCCGACGGCACGGTCATCCGCATTTCCGATGTGGCGGATATCCATTACGAACCGAAGGACACGCGTACCGGGTTCCGCCGCAACGGCAAGAATTCCATCACGCTTGCCCTGATGGCGCAGCCGGGCTCTAACCACGTGGAAATCGCCAACGAGTTCTACAAGCGCGTGGAGGATATCCGCCGCGAGATTCCCGATGGCGTGCAGATCCTTTACGGGCGTGACACCTCCATCAATATCCGCGCTTCCATCAAGGAAGTGGTGGAAACCATCTTTATCGCGTTCCTGCTGGTGATTGCAATTATCTTCGCTTTTTTGCGCCAGGCCCGTACGACGCTTATCCCGATGGTGGTGGTGCCGGTGGCTGTCGTCGGAAGTTTCTTTGTGCTGTACCTTTGCGGGTTCTCTATTAATGTGTTGACCTTGCTTGCGATGGTGCTTGCGATTGGCCTTGTGGTTGACGATGCCATCGTGATTGTGGAGAACATTTACCACAAGATTGAACGCGGCATGACGCCCAAGCAGGCGGCTGTCGCGGGAACGAATGAAATCTTCTTTGCGGTGATTGCGACCTCGGTCGTGTTGATGGCCGTGTTCGTGCCGGTGCTTGCGCTGGGCGGTACTACGGGCCTCCTTTTCCGCGAGTTTGTTGCGGTGATGATCGGTACGGTGTTCCTTTCGACGCTCTGTGCACTTACACTTTCGCCGATGCTCTGCTCCAAGTTCCTGAGCCGCCAGAAACAGGGCTGGTTCTTCCGCGTTACGGAACCGTTCTTCAATTGGCTCAACCGGGGTTATTCTGTACTTCTGGGAATCTTCCTCAAGTTGCGCTTCTTGCTTTTCCCGATAGTGGCGGGCTTGCTTGCGGCGGCATATTTCTGCTTCAACAACATGAGTAGTGAAATGGCCCCGACGGAAGATTCCAACGCGGTCATGGTGAACTTGAACATGCCCGAGGGAGTGACGCTCACGCGCACCAAGCGCATGGCCGATGCCTTTGCCGAAGAGGTGATTGCGCTCATGGACAGCAACGAGTATACTGAAATCCAGGCGGGAGCCTGGAATGCGGGCAACTCGAGAATGCGCATATTCCTGAACGACGACAAGAAGGCGCGTCGCCCGCAGAGTGAAATTGCCCGCAGTATCCAGGTGCTCGGTAACGAATACCCCGATTTGCGCGTGATGGTTTTTGAACCGCAGAGCATCAGCACGCAGCGCGGTGGCCTCCCGGTACAGTTTGTATTGCAGGCCCCGAATATCGAGATTCTACGCACGCTCGTGCCCAAGTTCGAGGAAGAGGCAAGCAAGAGCCCCGTGTTCAGCGTGGTGAATACGAACCTCCGATTCACGAAGCCCGAACTGCATATTGAGATTTTGCGCGACAAGGCGAACGAGGAAGGCGTGTCGGTGAACGACATCGCGCAGGCGGTGCAGCTTGCGATTAGTGACCAGAGCTACGGCGAATTCTACAAGGACGGACGCCAGTACGATATCATCGGTGCGGTGGGTTACCAGTACAGGAGCATGCCCGAGAACATCGCGATGCTTACGGTCAAGAATGCGAAGGGCGAACTCGTGAGTCTCGATAACTTCATCACGTTCAGCGAAAGGTCCGCATCGCCGTCGCTCCCGCGATTCAACCGCTTTAGTGCCGCCACAATCCAGGCGGGCCTTGTTCCTGGGAAGACGATTGGCGACGGCGTGGAAGAGATGCGTCGTATCGCGAAGCACCTCCTGAAGGATTACCCGAGTGTGAGTACCGCATTGAGCGGGTCGTCGAAGGAGTTC
>JAEEGJ010005759.1_pt1 | contig 38265 bp, 31 predicted proteins | sample 8958761 | NCBI WGS metagenome assembly JAEEGJ01 (sample SAMN16246546, study PRJNA631951) | gut metagenome | biome: gut microbiome; feature: rumen; material: RS-attached | host: Bos | place: Iran: Karaj | collected 2018-10
TGCTGTTGTTATCTTTCTGATTATAATGTCGCTTTTCAGTTCGCCTAAAAAAAAGCCCAGACGCACGAGCAGTGTATTAGAACAGGTAATAGCAGTAGCATTTATTATCATATTATCTGTGCTTTTTGGGATTGTACTGATTCATGAGGGTAACAGGAATGGAGATGTTATTAAATCCTTGTTCGGATTCCTGCTGCTAATTGCAGTTCCTGGTTTTTCGATTTACAAAGTTTTTCACGATTACTTCAGGCTTAAAATTGTTCTAAACTCCCGTGATGATCTTAACCCGAAAATCCTGCAGCACATCATTGACAACAGGGTATCCCGTCTCTATATAAATTTTCAGTTCCGCTATCTTGACGACAATCCGTTTCATTACGTATCAGATCAGATTAAATCGGTTAAGTTTGAAATTATTCTGTCCAATGAAGTTACAGATCTGAGCTGCTTTTTTTTGGACTGCGTAAACCTCACTGAGGTAAGACCTTTTGATACATCCTCGGTTGTCAACATGACATCAATGTTTCAGAACTGTCATGCTCTGATTCATGCTCCTGAACTTGATATGTCCAGAGTAACCGTGGCAGACCGTATGTTCAGCGGCTGCGGCAGTCTTGAAACCGTTCCTTTATACCATACAGTAAGTCTTTCCGGTTGCAGAAATATGTTTGACTACTGCGTCAAACTGAAGAAACTTCCGAAATTTTCAACGGACCTGCTTTCTCACTATTCGCTGGAGGAACTTAGAAACAGCATCCGTTATTACTGTTTTGCAAACCTTGATGATCAGAGCAGGATTGACTGGCAGCTGATTGAAAGCATTGTGCTAAACGGACCGGAGGATCTTACGGATGAAAATCTCAGCCGTATCCGCTACAACCAGATAGAGCTTCTGCAGATAAATTACAAGTGTACTAGAGCTCCGATGGATGGCGAGAGTCCGGCCAATTTTGCCGGGTGGATGCGTCGAAACAATCCGTTTTTCAGGCTTGGAGCAGCACTGACCAGAATTGATTTCAGGATCTGTTTTTCCCGTAAAATTACCAGTGTCAGTCATCTTTTCAGCGGCTGTTCGCAACTTACCTCTGTAAAATCAATTGAGACCGACCGTATAAAGGATTTCAGCTGTATGTTCGGCGCGATGCATGATCCTGACAGTCTGTTTGGCTACGTCGGCTGCAGATCTCTTACCTCCATTCCGCAGAAGTTTAATACATCCTCAGGTGAGAATTTCAGAGGAATGTTCTCGATGTGTTCAGGTCTTAAAACCGTTCCTGAATTAAATCTGTCTCATGCCAGGGATCTGAGCTATATGTTTGCCGGATGTTCCTCCCTCGGATATATTTCACAGATCGAAACCCGATCGAATGCGGATCTTACAGCAATGTTTGCTGACTGTTCATCGCTTGTTTACAAGCCTGTCATAAAGGGTGACGGTTCCCAGATCACCGACAGCATATACGAAGGAACTAGGTTTGAAGAAGAAAAGGGGACAGAACATTGATTCTTATGTACAAGATCACAGAAACATAATCCCGAAGAGTTGATGTTACGCACAGCATTGTGGTAGGATTGTCGGAATTTATAAGCTGTTTGCACTGCTAATGAAACATGCAATGCAGAGTGTCACATGTATTCAAATTTAACGTTTTTATATGTTTTGATTTAGTGATCCCTAATATGAACATAACATCTCTTATAGCCAGCAATCCTTTTAGAATACTTGGGGTTTTTACCAACTCCGGTGCGAAGGATATCAGTTCGAATATTGGAAAGTTCAAAGCTTTTTCGGCAATCGGAAAACAACCTTCCTTCAGTGTTGATTTTGACAAAATACTTACTCCGGTTTCCAGAACCCAGGAAACAATGGATAAGGCTTGTCTGGATGTTGCCACGCCGGAAAAGAAACTTTCCGCCGGTATGTTCTGGTTTTTTAAAAATCAGTTTTTTGAAGAGCAAGTGATGCCTCATCTAAAAAATGATGATCAGGCCGAACAGGCAGTCGCACTGCTGCAACAGCATCTCAAAGAGAGTAAAGATATTATTGATATGCAGAATCTTCTGCTTTTATATCTTATCAGAGGTGATTACAGTGAAGCTGTTGAAATAGCTGTAGATCTTTACGGGGCAAAGTGCACCGAGTTTCAGAATATGATTACTCCGATCCTGAAGGTTAAGAAACAGTATTTCATAGAACGGATGGTAGGACTTCTTAATGAACAGAACATTTCAGTAAGAGATCTTGTGCAAAAACCGGAACTGTTAAAATGGGAAAAATGGCTTGAACTGGACAAATCGTCAAAGAGCAGTGAACTATCTGGGAATGCTTCCATTCCATATTACAAATCTGTAAAGAAATTCCTGGTTGATATTGAATTTATACTGGCGCCAGACTGGGGAAAATCCATAGATTGGGATAATTTTATTAACACGCTGCCGGAAGATTTCTTCTTTACTGAATATAACTTTCCATCTGCTGAAGATGTCAAAAAAGCAGGTGTGCTGTTGAAACAGTTTAAAAAGGATTTTGCAGACGGCGGGGCTTTGCTTTCTCTTCAGATTAATGACGAAATAATGTTTCCGGTATGTTATACCGTCATACGTGCCATTGCCGGAATATGCCAGTATTTAATTAAACAGTTCGAAATGCCTGATATTGACTACAGAAATGAGGAGTCATTTAGGAATTCCGCTTATCTGGATGTGGTGTATAGCCGTACGGAATCTGAAAAAACACCGTTTTATACCTATTTGACTGACTTTTTGGAATCTCTTTTTTCATTTTTTAATGACAAATCTATTCCTTACAATTTGTCTAAAAAGGCCCGCGATTTAGTTGATCTCGTTGAGTGTCTGTTAGATCATTACAATCATGCTTTGTATCTAATTAGACAGAAAAATACACTTCCAAAGGAAGTTTCTAAAGAGCGGATCATTAGGGTGCAAATCTGCGTGGTATTTGCTTTACCTTTTTACAATGTCATCAGACTCACGGCTAACGCGTTATACGGAACATTGAATATTTTCGAGCTTCCTTTCTTCGAACCTAAACTCTCGAAATCAATATTCGGATATCTGTATTATCTCGAATCGATTGGTCACGATATTGATGATTTTGATGATGTCCTTGAGGAGATGATTATAGAATCTTTATCTGATCCTAGCATGATGGAACTGCACGAGAGAATAAGTAATTCATCGCAGAACCGAGCTAAAAAGCCTAAAAGAAAGAAAAAGGCTATGAACGGCAGAAATAACTCAAAGAAGAAGAAAAAGAAAAAATGAGAGAATATTTTCCCTACTGGCAGGAGATCCTTGCTGCCGTGTTTTTTGTATGGCTTGTGCTGATAACCGTTTCTTTCTACCTGGGTCGGAGTGCTATGAAAAAGGAACTTGGCAGAATATCAGCACTGATTGATGAATCTGGTAAAAATTTTAAGATTTCACGCATGGAACTATACAATGTCATATCTGCAATTGAACGAAGAGTTGCCGGAATCGAAGATCGTGAACTTGAAAATTCAACTGAGTATTCCAATGTTCTGGCTGAAGTGACGGCTCTGGTCCAGAAAGGTAGTGATTCAGCAAAGCATACTTTTTATTTTCGTGTCGCAGAGGAAGTAGTCAAACTCCAGACCAACCTCAATCATATGGATCCGCAGATTAAAGGATACAGACAGCTGCTTAAATGCAGTGAACGCCTAAAGGATGCCATGCTTGCAGAAGGATATGAGTTTATTGATTTATATGGAAGACCCTACGTTGAAGGTATGAACGTTTCGGCGACTTTTATACAGGACGATACTCTTGAACCGGGGCAGAGAATAATAAAAAGGGTTATTACACCTCAGATCAACTATAACGGTCAGATGATTCAGACGGCAAAAGTGGTTGTTTCCCAGAATGAGGATTTTTCGGATGACCCTGAGCATCAGGATGAAGAACCCTCAGAAACAGCAGCTGAGGAGCATGAGACCGAAACAGCATTTGATAAACCAGGACAGAATTTAGAGGAACAAGATGGCAACAATTAAATACGGTATAGATTTGGGGACCACCAATTCATCAATTGCAACAATAGCAGACAGTGAACCGTCTGTATTTAAAACTGATGCGAAAGAGGAGGTTATGCCTTCCTGTGTTTCATTTTCACGCAATAAAACGCAGAGAGTAGGTCTTCAGGCTTTAAATGATTATGAAGCTGAGAAAAAATCGGCGGTTCTATCCTGGAAAAAGAAAAAAAGCAATGCTTTTATTGAGTTCAAACGTGGTATGGGCAGTAATGCTGAATATGTGAGCACATATATGAAACGCAGTTTCAGCGCGATAGAACTGTCAAGTTTGGTTTTGCAAAAACTTAAAACCTTTGTTCCTGAAGATTTTTCCGACGTTGTAATCACTGTTCCTGCAAAATTTACAGTAAACCAGAAAGCTGCTACCGTGGAAGCAGCCAAAATGGCTGGTTTCAGACACTGTGAACTTTTACAGGAACCTTTGGCTGCTTCTTTTGCCTACGGCCTTACTACCGAACTCAAGGACGGTATCTGGATGGTGTATGATTTCGGCGGCGGTACCTTTGACGCAGCTCTGGTTCATTCTGAGGACGGTGTGCTGCAGATTTTTGATACTGAGGGTGACAGTTTCCTTGGCGGAAAGGATCTCGATTATGCAATTGTGGATCAAATACTGTTCCCGTACTTGATCTTAAATTTTGATATGAGTAACCTTGATCTCAGCAAGAGGGCTATTCTTCGTGAATCATTAAAAATTTATGCTGAAAAAATACGCAGGGAACTTACAGATCACGAAAAGTACGAGCTTATAACTGATCTAGGGGAAATCGGTACTGATGCTGACGGGGAAGATATTTATTTTGATAACATTTTTACAAGAAAACAAGTTTTCGAAGTTATAGCCCCTCTTTATCAGAAATCTGTAGATATGTGTCTCGGACTTCTTGAAAGAAATAAAATTAAAAAAGAGCAGCTTACCAAGATTATTCTTGTGGGCGGACCAACCTACTGTCCATTAATCAGAGAAAAACTCAAAACACAGATATGCCCGAATATTGACTGCTCTGTTAATCCGATGACCGCTGTTGCAGTAGGTGCAGCCCTTTACGCGCAGAATATTGTGGTGGAGGATGATATTTATGCCGATAAAATCAAGAATGCCGTGATTCTGGATATTACTAGTCCAAATATGAGTGTCAATGAGTCGGAATGGATTTCTTTCAAGACGGACAAAGCTCCGGCAGGGATGCAACTGGAATTTTCAAGAGCAGATGGTGCATGGTCTTCCGGAAGAATTGTCCTTGAGGACAATGCCGGGGTGGCAGAATTGTTTATGGAACTGAACAGGACCAACAGTTACTCTGTTTCCGGTTATGATGATGCCGGTAACAAGATAAATGTTTATCCGGAAACCATAACCATAATTAACGGCACTAAAGTTTCGAATGCGGTTCTTCCATACAATATATGTTACAGTTTCCTGAATAAATATGAGAATGCTTATACTCTTAATCTGAATATGTCAAGTCTGGTTGCACCTTTTTCAGGACTGGAAAAGAACAATCCTCTTCCGGCCGTCGGAAAAAATGATAGCAGAATATGTCCTTTTTCAATTAATCCTGATTCTCCAAGATTTATAACCATACCTATTTATCAGGCTGATTATACGATCAGGGAGGAATCGAATGCTCTGTGCTATGAACATGTTACAGACATCGTAATTACCGGAAAGGAGATCGGAACGGCGGTTCGTGAAGGAGATCCGATTTACCTTACTTTGAAGGTTGATACGTCGGAGATGATGGAATTTGAAGCTTTTTTCCCGATTCAGGATGTTACTGTAAAAAAGAAAATTGAAATCGAAACCAGACTGGATAACGATCAAATCAAAGAAACCATCAATAACGTTTACTGGAGAGCCAAGTCACTTGTAGATCAGATGCGTGATGCGGGTGTTTCGGTAACTTCTCTAGACAGGCAGGCAGATAGGATTGGGCTGAATTTCAGTGCATTACAAAATGGATACTATAATGCTGAACCTGCTGCTGTCTTACAGGAAGCACGTCGTGCTCTGATTAATATTGATAATATGTTTTTCAAAAATGAAAGGAAAATTCTCAAACAGTTTATCAATAATATGAAGAACAGAAAAGTTGATCCTCATAACGAGAAACAATGGAAAGCTTTATTATCAGCCCTTCCTTCAGATGAAACAATTGAAACGATGGACATAAATGATCTGAAAACTCTTTGTAAGTCCGGCAACAGCATTGCAAATGATTTATCAGCTGGTCTTTCCAATGCGAAGACTATGCGGAACTGGTACATAAGTGGAGTATACAAACAATTTAATGATCCGGATGAAGCAGAGAGACTGCTTGATAAACTTAACGAAATTGGTTTTGACAATTTATCTCATCCTGAATATTCTGCAACGTTAGATAGTCTTATTAAACTAATACCTACCAATTATTTTACAAACTATGAAGGTTATCTGGAATAAGCTCCTGCAGACCTATGGCTTCCATCAGGCAACCGGAATTAAAAAGAAAGAGCTGTGAACGGATGATCATCCTTTTTTCATGGTAAATTCAGAGCTCCGGTCTGTACGTTATTTTTACCGGTAGTATCAAAAGTGAGTTATCGGCCGGAGCGGAATGGCCAATCACCATCCAATTTGGGTAAACAGCTTCTATACCCTTATTGGATCTGTATTTTTAACAGAGCGCGGTTTTTCTAATCACATGGCTGTTGTACGCTACTGCAAAAAATCCTCAAAAGTGATAGAATTTCAAAATTTTGATGTGCTTCTGTTGCAATACGGATTATCTAGTAGAATAATAGGAAAAGGATTTGTTTAGGGGAACGTTTTTTATGGACAGCGGGGATGACAGAGGGCTTGATTTAGGATATCAGTCTCTGGCAGACATGTATGATGATATTTTCGTCAGATATGCTGATCGCCCCATGCTGCTTAATTTCGGAGTTTCGTTTACCTACGCAGAGATCGATACTTTGAGTATGAACTTTGCCAAATACCTGCAGGGATCTCTTCATATGCAGAAAGGGGAGAGAATTGCTCTGGTTATGCCTAATATAATCCAGATGCCGATTGCGATTATCGGAGCACTGAGAGCCGGATTGTCCGTAGTAAATGTAAATCCGCAGTATACCTCAAGAGAGATGCACTATCAGATCCTGGATTCCGGCGCAACGACTGTGGTCATTCTGGAGAATTTTGCCGATCGGCTCAGTGAAATAATTGATTACACCCTGGTTAAGAATGTTATTGTCACCAAACTGGGTGATATGTTTTCAAATCCTAAACGTTATTTTTATAATCTGCTCAACAAATATTTCAATCACGGCTGTCCCAAGTATTATTTTAATGTTAAAACAGTATCCTTCAATCATGCCCTGAGGCATGGTGCACGGGCGGAATTCCGCAGGGATGAAAGGGAGCTTGATGATCTAGCCTTCCTTCAATATACCGGAGGTACCACCGGCAGACCCAAAGGGGCTATGCTCAGCAACGCCAATCTTCTTTCCAATATGGCACAGATTACCCTTCTTTACGGCTCTGTTCTTCATTACGGCGGTGAACGTCTGATTGCAGCTCTTCCTCTGTATCATGTTTTTGCCCTTACCGTCAATCTGCTGTTTATGAGCAGGATTGGGGGATATATTGATCTTATAACTGATCCACGCAAACTCAGACTGATGGTCCGTGATATGATACAGTTCAGACCTACCTGTATTACCGGGGTCAATACTCTGTTCAACGCTCTTACCTTTAATGATGACTTTGCCACCAGATTCAAAAAGAATGATTTCCACCTTGTGATTGGAGGCGGAATGGCGATTCAGCGTTCGGTTGCCCAGCGCTGGAAGGATATTACCGGTACTTTTATCAGTGAAGGTTACGGTCTTACTGAATGTTCACCGATAGTTGCGGTGGTAAGCGCTGATCAGGGTGAGTATACCGGTAGTATCGGTAATCCTCTTCCTTATACCAAGATCAAGATTATGGATCAGAACAGTACAGAGATTACCGGGTACAATCAGGAAGGTGAACTCTGGGTCAAGGGTCCGCAGGTTACCTCCGGTTACTGGAAACGCGAAAAGGATACCCAGAATGCACTTTTTGACGGCTGGTTCAAGACCGGTGACATTGTGGTGCGTCTGCCTAACGAACAGCTGAAAATAGTGGATCGCAAGAAGGATATGATTCTGGTATCCGGATTCAATGTTTATCCTAATGAAATAGAAGAAGTTGTTGCCACCCATTATAAGGTCAAGGAGGTTGCCGCAATAGGTGTCAAGAGTGAAAACAGCGGTGAACAGGTAAAGATATTCGTGGTAAAGAAAGATCCGTCCCTGACCCAGGAGGAGATTATCGCCCACTGTTACAAATATCTGGCCCACTACAAGGTTCCAAAAAAGGTTGAATTCATGAATGAGTTGCCTAAGTCGAGTGTGGGTAAAATTTTAAGAATTGAATTAAGAAAAAAGGAAAATGAGCGAAAATAATTCCGAGTACATACTCGTAGACAATGCTGAGAAAATGCAGCTGGTGCTGGCATCACTTGCTTCCAGCAGTAAAATAGCAATCGATACGGAATTTGTCCGCATATCAACCCTGCATCCGATTGTAGCTCTGGTTCAGCTCAATGACGGAGTCAATACCTTTCTGGTTGATCCGATAATTCTTCCGCCTGAGCAGATGGAACTTTTCTGGAATCATCTGACCGAAAGTGAAACTTTACTGATTTTCTTTGCTATGCATGAAGATCTTGATTTAATTAAATTCTATTCAGGAAGACTGCCGAAAAGAGTGGTGGATCTGCAGTGGATGGCAGGATTTATGGGATTGTCCCCGAAACTCGGGCTGGCCTCCCTGGTTGAAAAGATCCTCGGGATTACAATCCTTAAAGATCAGACTACCAGTATCTGGATGCAGCGTCCGCTTACTCCGGATCAGCTGCGCTACGGTGCGGTGGATGTAAAATATCTGATCCAGGTTTACGATCTGATGCAGCATAAACTTGAAGAACTTGGTAATGATGATTATTTCCAGCAGGATCTGCAACTGCAGGTTGAAACTGCGGTGGTACCGTTTGATCCCCGTCTTGGCTATCTTAAATATCACGCTGACTGTCTTACCGCTTTTGAAACTGCCAAGCTGAGGGAACTGGTTAATTTCCGCCAGAGAATTGCAGAAGAAAAAAATATCTGTCTTAAGCATGTTGTTCCGAATCACCTGCTGATCAAACTCTGTCAGAAATCGGTAAGGAACCAGATCACTCTGCAGAAGATCGGACTTCACTGGAAGAGTATCCGGGAGTACGGCGCCGAACTGATAAAACTTCTCAATCATCCACCGGCAAGCTATGATTATGACGGAATTCTTGATCATCCTATACCGAGTCCGGAATGCAAGGGTGAATTAGCTCAGAAACTGTTCGATATTTTTAACAGTTTTGCTGATGAACGCGGTATTGATCACGGAGTCATGACTTCCCACAAAAGACTGGGAGAACTGATTGTATATCTGGCTTCAACAAGCAGTGACAGACAGTTCCTTGATTATCCGTATCTGCTTCGATCAAAATGGAGGCTGGATTTGATCAGAGATGTTTTGATTCAGTACTTCCCTTTTGAGCCGCTGTTACGTGCTGAAAACGGGAAAGTTGACTAAATTTGCTTATTTATCTGCAGAAAATAAAAGCTCCTGATTGCATGCAGTCAGGAGCTTTTATTTTACACACGAATTCAAAACGTTGATAAGGATGTTTAATGCAAGTGCAAATACCAAGTTGCAGTGTTTAGAATAAACACTGCGGGGATCTGTAATTTCCCGCAACAATACAACGTGCGGCCGGTGGCTGCATTGTTCGGACAGCAGTTTAGCAGACTCAGACTAGATTTTCAGTGTCTGAGCCTTGTCATCGCCTTCGCCTTCGCCATCTTTCTGATCATCAGGCAGATTAACGGTAAGTTCAATTACATCATCGCTTGAATCAATCTTACCGACACTGATTTTATCTGCTTCAAGTTTGGTCTGGTAGTATTCATTAACAACCTGAATAACTGCAGCTTTGATTTTCTGAATCAGTTCAGATCTTTCTTCGCCGGTGGTATTGGTTTGAGCAATACAAACTGACAGCAATCTTTCTTTAGCTTTCTGGGCAGAGGTTTTTTCTTTTGTTTTTTTGAATAATTTTGTAAAAACACCCATAATAATCCACCTTAATTATTTCTTGCGAAACAGTTTGGAAAGGAAACCCTTTTTCTTTTCTTCTGTAATAAAACGCAACGGTATATCCTTGTTCGGATAAAGCAGACGCTCTACGGTATCTTCATATGCTGCAGCTGCATTGCTGTTTTCGCTCAGAATAACCGGATCACCGGCATTGGAGGCAGTGATGATATCCTGCGATTCCGGAATAACACCAATCAGATTAATCTTCAGAATTTCCTGAACATCATCGGTAGAGAGCATCAGACCGCTTTCCACGCGTGACGGATCGTAGCGGGTAATCAGGAGATGCTGTTTGATTGGATCTTCTCCTTTTTCTGCACGCTGTGACTTTGACTGAAGAATACCGAGTATTCTGTCGGAGTCACGGATGGATGATACTTCCGGATTGGTTACTACAATTGCCTCATCTGCATAATACAGAGCCATCAGGGCACCCTGTTCGATACCGGCAGGTGAGTCGCAGATAATATATTCAAAGCCCATGCTTTTGAGATCGTTGATTACCTTGCCTACACCTTCCTTGGTCAGTGCATCCTTGTCCTTGGTCTGCGATGCAGCAAGGATGGACAGTTTGCCGTTGGAAAGATGCTTGTCAGGGATCAGAGCCTGGCTGAGTTTGGCTTCGCCCTGAATTACATTGATGAAATCAAATACGACGCGTTTTTCACAACCCATGATCAGATCGAGATTTCTCAGACCTACATCGAAGTCTATAACTACAGTCTTTTTTCCTTTTAATGCCAATCCTGTTGAAATTGCAGCTGAGGTGGTGGTCTTTCCCACACCGCCTTTACCGGAAGTTACAACAATAACGCGAGACATAATTCTTCCTTATATATCTTTTTATTCTTTATTTTAAATTAATCAGTTTTTCTTGTTTATGACTTCATATTTCATTTCATCATCCTTGCAGTGGATATGCACCGGCTGGTGATAAAAATCTTTAGGAAACGAATCACCGTACTTGTATATTCCGGATACTGAAACCAGTTCCGGGTCGAAGTCATTGCAGGTTATGTGTGATTCAATGGCGGTACCTTCTGCCAGTCCAGCCAGACCGGAACATGCCCGTCCGTGGAGTTTTCCCTCTATCTGGATGTTGTAATCCGCCTTAACTTCAGCCCCTCTCGGAACATCGCCGATAATCAGCAGTGACTGCCCTTTGGCATACTTTGATTCTCCTGAATGAAGACTTGTCGGACAGTACATGGTGTTCTCTTTTGCCGGAGCCGCCGGAACTTCCACTTCCTTCACCACGGTAACGGTTTTGACCGTTTCCTGTACAGGTGCGGACTGCTGCTGGTTTACCACCAGATCCTTGGCTGCAGCTGCGTTGAACACTGTATAGCCGGCATTGAAAATTCTGCCCTTTATATCGTTACGTGTAACACCGGAGAAACCTACCAGAACAAAATTGTATTTCTTGGTCAGCGCCACGATATCATCGATTTCAGGAATATTGTCCACATCAGCGATGTTGATAATCAGCGGTGAATTGTAGAAATAGCTCTTGTACTCTGTTGTTTTTGCCAGCAGAATCTTCTCGATAGCTTCAAGACTGGAGTCGTGAAGTACAAGCGCCACAAAAGCCAAAGTTTGTGTTTTCAGCTCATTGGGGGTAGTCATTTTTTGCTTTGTTCCTATGTGCAGTAACGTTTCAAATTTGCGCTAATTATAGCATACAGCAAGATCTTTTGTATAAATAATTGGCCGTATTTGCGGTTGCCGCATGGTCTTTGACTAACAATTTTTCTGTTTTGTTAATAAGATCAAATCCGCGTAATTTTGCATCTGTTCTCAGTAATCACCGGTATAGTCTGCTAGTATTGCAGAAGATAATCAGGAGGGATGTTTGGGTTATGAAAAATTCGGTTTTCAAAAGGGGGCTTGCGCTCATGTCTCTTTGGGGGTTCCTGTGCGGGTGCGGATTTGCCGCAGGCAGTTCAATTACCGCTGATAATGCGTTTGATCATGTTGCAGGGCAGTGGTTTGACATCAACGGTGACACCGTGCTCAGAGTGGATCGGGACACAATTACCCTGAAATTCGGTGAAAGATATTCTGTAGACTGCAAATACCGGTTCAAGCAGGAGGGGGACAGTCTGTATATCAAGCTTGTCAATCCTGAATTTCCTATTTCCTATCTCCAGATTGTAGATGACTCCAAGATCATTGCCTTCGAGGAGATCCTGGATGCGGACGGACACCGGTATGATTTTGTCAGAAAGGATCAGATTGAAAAGGAACTGGCGGTTACTGATCACAGCCGGAATATGCCCAAGCTGATTGAATCGGATGTAATTGAGGAACTGGAACTGTCCTTCACACTCGGTCGCGGGCGCAGCTATGAACTTCCAGACTACTGGCCTCATGGCCGGTATTCTTTGAGATTGGAGAAATCCGGCGACGCTTACAGCTTTGATTTTACCGTGATGGGGGATTCTTACGTGGCCGCCTCGGTTAAAAAGAATGTCGATGCCGGATTTGCCCTGCAGCTTGCCCGGTTTATCTCCCGGCAGGGTCTTCCGTCCCACAACGGCTACTACCGCAGCAACAGCAGATCTCTGCCCGGTTACAGCCTTTTCGTCTCTTATGAATCCGGCGAGAAACTTAGTATCAGGGCAGGCGGAAATGCCGCCGACAGCTGCATATTTGATTTGAAATCTCTGATGGAATATATCAGAAGCACTCCGCAGCTGGCGGAGGATTTTATAAATCATGAAATAGCACCGAAGGCGGACAAATGACCGTTAACAGCTTTATTGACAGATCTATGCTGCAGAAATCCGCAGTGTAGATTCATCTGAAATCTCAGCTTTATTTATTTTTAACTTAAATATTTAAAGTTTTATATTCTTTATAATTAATAATCTTAATCAGAATAGCGTCGAGTTTGGGTTTTTTCTCATAAAGTGATAGAATCATTGTCCGTGTGACCGGAGCGGTGCCGCCGCTGCGGTCCGCGAGCATATTAATGAAGATAAAACAATGTGAGTGAATACTAAATGAACGGTTGTTTTCTGCTGCTGATAACAGTGGCTTATTTTGTTATTTTCTATTTCGTATACGGAAAGTTTCTCAGCAAGGTTTTTAAAATTGACCCTAGCAGAAAGACTCCTGCCTATACCCGCTACGACGGTATAGACTATACTCCGACCTCCCCGTATGTTCTTTTCGGACATCATTTTGCCTCAATTGCCGGAGCAGGTCCGATCATCGGTCCTATCGTGGCTTCTGAAATAGGCTGGATCCCTGCTATCCTGTGGATCTTCATCGGATGTGTCTTTGTAGGGGCAATGCATGATTTTGCCGCCATGTTCCTGTCGGTGAGAAATCAGGGTAAATCCATTGCCTTTGTTATTGAAAAGCTGATCGGTTACGGCGGTCGTCTGATATTCTCCATGTTCTGCTGGGCCACTCTGATCCTGGTGGTTGCGGTATTCGGTATTATGATTGCCGATATTTTTGTCAAAACACCTTCAGTTGCCACCGCTTCAATTCTGTTCATACTGATGGCACCGGTATTCGGTTTCTTTGTAAACAGAAAACTCATGAATATTTTAGTTGCAACACTCATCTTTGTTCCGTTGACATTCGCCACGGTTTTTGTCGGTATCAGTTTCCCTTTCGATCTGATTAAACTGGGCTGGGTTGTCGGCGAGGAACAGTGCCGTCTGGTATGGCTGGCAGTGCTGGGCGTGTACATCTTTATCGCATCGGTGGTTCCGGTGCAGTGGCTGCTGCAGCCCCGCGACTATCTCAATTCGTTCCTGCTGTATGCGCTGCTGATTGCCGGATTTGTCGGAATACTGCTGTTTGCTCCTTCCATTGAACAGACCGGTTATCTTGGAATGACTGTTCATACCCATAACGGTGACACCAGTGTATTCCCGACACTGTTTATTCTGATTGCCTGCGGTGCCTGCTCCGGATTCCACTCCCTTGTTGCATCAGGTACCAGTTCAAAACAGATAGCATCGGAAAGTCATATTCAGCCTGTCGGATACGGCGGAATGCTGGTTGAAGGCGTGCTCGGCGTGATGTCACTGCTTACAGTAATCTACCTGAGTGATATATCTTTCGGCGAGGCGGTAAAGCATCCGCAGCTTGCATTTGCCGACGGTATGAGTGAATTTATTACCAAAATCGGTCTTTCAAGGGAACTGTCTCATCCGTTCATTTCACTGGTGCTGGCCGCATTTATGATGACGTCCCTTGATACAGCAACCCGTCTGGGCAGATTTGTTTGGCAGGAAATTCTTACCGGCAGGGGTACTTCAGCTGAGGCTCAGATCAGAAATCCGCTGATCAAATCAGTTTTCGGATTCCTGTCCAATTCAGTGATTGCATCCATGATTATTGTAGGACTTGCAGGTTATCTGGCCTGCAGCGGACAGGGAACCTCCATCTGGCCGGTATTCGGAGCCGCCAACCAGCTGCTTGCCGCTCTGACTCTGCTGGGGATCTCTCTGTATCTGATCAGAATCAAGAGCCATTCCTATATCGCACTGATCCCGATGCTGTTCATGATGGTTATGAGTTCATGGGGTCTGATAGATATTATCCGGACCAGGGAGGGGGTTCTGGTCTATGCAAGCGGACTTCTGCTTCTCCTGACTGTGTTCCTGGTGATTCTGGCGATTAAACGTCTGGTGCCTGGTGCAGAACAGAAAGCATGACATCACTGATGAAACTCCGGTGTACAGATCCGGGCGAACCGTCTGGGCCGGGGTTTTAACTTAAACCTGTTTTTTTATTTATGAAATGCGTTGTCTACCGTTCCGTTAAGAAAGACGGATATTATCTTTATTTGGAATTCGGCAGGAAACTTTCGGATGTTCCCGGGGAACTGCTTCAGAAATTCGGCTCTCTTAAACAGATTATGCTTATTGATCTTGATAGAAAGAAGGATTTGCAACAGATCCCGGCCGGAAAACTCAGCGAGATCCTTGCAGAGAAGCATTACTTTGTGTATATCCAGTCTCCTGAGGCAATCGAGAAAATAATCAGTGAAAAACTGCAACAGAACAGCTAGGAAACCGGCAGTGAAGAGGATCCTGAAATCGGGAACCGTACTGCCGTGTCTTCTGGCCGCGGTTCTCTCAGCCTGCTCCCTGGTGCAGTACAGTCCTGTGCCTACCATAGATCATATCGATCCTGATCACGGATACCGCTCGAAAAATCATGTTACCGACGCCCATAACGATGAAAACATGATCTTTCTGCTTTTCTCCGGAGGTGGAAGCAGAGCTGCCGCTCTCGGTTACGGAGTACTTGAGAATTTCTATCACCAGAGGATTAAACCGACCTCCAGCGGAGATACACTGCTTGACAATATTGATGTGGTTTCCGGTGTCTCCGGAGGCTCGGTGCTGGCGGCATATTTCTCCCTCCACGGGCGGGATACGGTTCCGAAGTTTGAAAACGAGTTTCTCAAACGCGACTTTCAGCAGGAACTGATCGACGATGTTTTCTCATTTTCTAATATGCCGCGCCTGCTGTCACCGCAGTTCGGCCGCGGGGATCTGCTGCAGGAGCGGCTCAACTCTGTTCTGTTCAAAAATGCCACCTTCGGGGATCTGGCTCTGTACCGCAAAGGGCCTTTTGCGCTGATTAGTGCCACCGACATGACCCGGGGAAGCAAGGTGGTGTTCACCCAGGAAATGTTCGACAGTCTCTGTCTTGATCTGAGCCGCATGCCTGTTGCCAGGGCGGTTGCAGCTTCCAGCAGCGTTCCACTGGTTTTCAGCCCGCTGACGCTTAACAACAACGGAGGAAACTGCGGTTTCAGACTCCCGGAAATATTCAGTGACGAGCGCCGGGAGTATATGATGCGCTACAATATCAGAGACGTGAAAAACATCGTTACCTCCTATCAGAATTCCGTGGTGAAGCCGTATATCCATCTGGTGGACGGCGGACTTACCGACAATCTGGGGCTTACCAATCTGCTGGATATCTATGACACCATCGGTTCGGAACAGCTGTCAAAAATTATCAGTGACTACCGCAAACTCAAACGTATTGTGGTAATCAGCGTCAATGCCCAGAATTCGGTATATTCAGGGATCGATCTCAGTGCTGATATTCCCGGTACCTCCGCCGTGGTGAACGCCGTGATCAATGTTCCCATCGATCAGAATTCAAGAGTATCCCTGATGCGGTTCCGTCATCTGGTGGATGACTGGAACACCGCCATGCACAGAAGTGTCGGTGCAAATAAGGTTTTTGTTCATTTCGTAAGCCTTAACCTGAAGGATCTTCCTGAGTCGCAGCTAAAATTTGATGTTTTGAACATGGGAACCTCCTTTTATCTGTCACCGTCGGACGTGGACAAACTCAAACAGGCCGCCTCCGTACTGCTCAAAAATTCCAGTGAATATCAGGATTTGATAGAAGAACTGCAGCAGTAGTCACAGTTGCGGCGTTCGGCTTTACCACTCCATACCCCTCCATGTGATAGAATTACTGCAAACTGTTAGCCGGCTGCGGTCGAACCTGATCTGCTGTACCGGCTGTTGTCATTTAAATAATAAAATCGGGAGACGGGAAATGGAATTATCCGATGTCGAGTACATGAGACAGGCGCGCTCTGCCATAAAGAAGACAGTGGCACTGGTGCTGGCCGGCGGCAGAGGCTCCAGACTCAAGCATCTTACAGATACCAGAGCCAAGCCGGCAGTGTATTTCGGCGGTAAATTCAGAATTATAGACTTTTCACTTTCAAACTGCGTAAATTCCGGGATCCGCAAGATCGGTGTGGTTACCCAGTACAAGTCTCATTCGCTGCTCAAACATATTCAGTCCGGATGGTCCTTTCTTGATAATCAGATGAACGAATTCGTAGATCTGCTTCCGGCTCAGCAGCGTATTGATGAGATCCACTGGTACCGCGGAACCGCCGATGCTATCTACCAGAATGTTGATATTATCAAGCAGTACGGCTGCAAGTATATTCTGGTTCTTTCGGGCGATCACGTCTATAAAATGGATTATTCATACATGCTGCTTGATCATATCAAGAGCGGCTGTCCGCTTTCCATAGCCTGCATCGAGGTTCCGAGGGAGCAGGCTACCGCCTACGGCTGTATGCAGGTTGATGAAAATAACCGGATTATCTCGTTCAGAGAGAAGCCGGATGATCCTCCTGCCGTTCCCGGCAAGCCTGATTCCACCCTGGTTTCGATGGGAATATATCTGTTCAATGCAGACTTTCTGTTCCGTGAAATGCAGGAGGATCAGGAGGACTACGATTCCTCTCATGATTTCGGCAAGGATGTAATCCCGAAGATTGTTAAAAAAGGTCTGGCCAATGCTCATAATTTCGAACTGAGCTGCGTCAAGAACGTGGACAAGGTTAAGACCAACTACTGGCGCGATGTCGGAAATATCGATTCATTCTGGTCGGCCAATCTGGATCTGGCGGCGGTGGTGCCTGAACTGGATATCTATGATCCAACCTGGCCGATCTGGACCTATCAGCTGCAGCTGCCTCCGGCAAAATTCGTACAGGACTACGAGGGTAAGCACGGTGAGAATGTCAACTCGGTGGTTTCGGCCGGATGTATTATTTCCGGATCTGAAGTATACAATTCCGTGCTGTTCAATTCGGTCAGAGTTCATTCCAAGAATTTCCTGGAAGGGGTGGTGGCGTTTCCTAACGTGATCATTCACCGTCACTGCCGGATTAAAAATGCGATTATCGATCGCAACTGTGTTATCCCGACGGGCATGGAAATCGGTTATAATCACGAAAAAGATCGGAAGTATTTTGATGTCTCAAAAGGAGGGGTCACCGTAATCAACCGTAATATGCTTAAAAAGCTTAAGGAGGATCATCCGGAGTTGTTTGAAAATATTCCGGAAAGATCCATGAACAGACCGCGGTACTGATTATGCAGTGCCGGCCGTTTACGGTCCGGCCTGTCAGGAAAGCATCCGAGCAGACTGCCGGGTGCTTTTTTCTTGTTGGAACTAACAGTAGCCGGCCTTGATGCAGGTTGAATCCGGAGCCAGTTTCCAGGTGATTGAAGTGCCCTGCACGTACGGATCAAGAATGTAGGTTTCACCGTTGAGACCGTTGATCTTCTTGGCGGTGGCAATGATTGACCCGTTTTCTACCACAATTGATTCGAAGTAGGTTGTGGAAAATTCACCAGGGATCCGGTAGACGGTTCCGTTTTTTCCGGAACTGCACTCCGGCTGAACATCGCCGGTAAAGCCGTTTTCATTGTAGCACAGGGCGACCTGCTGCTTGATCGGTTCAAGATTCAGCAGCGCTTCGGTGAATTTTGCTCTGGCCATGTTCTGCCTGGCATTGTCTTTGATTTCACTGCCGGTGGTGGCACGCTGATCGCAGCCGCCGACGGCAAACAGTGAGAGCAGCAGTAGCGCTGCACCGGTTCGGATTGTATTCATAGATTTTTTCCCCGTTCCTATTCTGAATTATATTCTACTGCAGGTATGATACAACTATTGGAGTCTTTTGCCAAACCTCCTCCGCCCTGCAGTGCCGGCGCAACTGTGTGTGCCGGAAAAAAGAATGATTGGATATTGAGGGCGGTTTTTTGATAAAATACCGAGGTTGAGATCGATTTGTTAAAATACTCGAATAATAGTTGGAGATAATAATGCGAGTTTTAAAATTTGGCGGTACCTCTCTTGCGAATGCAGAGCGCTTCTGGGGCGTGTCTGACATTCTTCTTAATTCATCAAGAGATGAGCAGGTGGCAGTGGTTCTGTCCGCACCTGCCAAGGTTACCAATTTACTGATAGATTTAGTTAATAAAAACAGTGCAGGAAAAGATTCTGCCATTACTATCTCGGAGATTAATTCAATTTTCACCGCTATTATCGACGGTTTGCAGAAGAAGGTGAATAATCTCGATGTTTATGCAATCAGACAGTTTATCGCCGAACAGTTTTCAACACTTGACCATCTGATCCAGGGTATCAGACTGCTCAAGCAGTGTCCTGACAATATCCAGGCCATCATCCTCAGCAGAGGAGAGGCTATGTCAATCAATATTATGAAACATCTGCTGGCGGCACGCGGTCAGAAGGTGGAGGAGATTGATCCTACCTCATGTCTGGTGACTGAAGGCACCTACCTGGAGTCAAAGGTTCTGATCGAAGAGTCTGCAAGAAGAATCGCCGCACTAGGACTTTCCCGTGACAGCATCGTACTGATGTCAGGTTTCTGCGGCTGCAATACCAGAGGTGAACTGGTACTGCTCGGACGTAACGGGTCCGATTACTCCGCCGCCTGTCTTGCCGCCTGTGTCAAGGCATCCTGCTGCGAAATCTGGACTGATGTTGACGGCGTGTACAGCTGCGATCCACGTATTGTCAGCGAGGCCAAACTGCTTAAAGAGGTTACCTACAAGGAGGCTATGGAACTTTCCTATTTTGGAGCCAAGGTGCTGCATCCGCGTACCATTGCACCGATTGCACAGTTCAAGATCCCTTGCCGCATCAAGAATTCCCTGTCACCGGAAAAGGAGGGTACTCTGATTACCCAGAACGGCGATCAGGATCTGGCGGTTAAAGGTATTTCTGATCTGACCGGAATCTCCCTGATCAATATCTGCGGTCCCGGCATGAAGGGAATGGTAGGTATGGCGGGACGTGTGTTCACCTGTGTTTCAAGAGCAGGTGTATCAATTGCACTGATTACCCAGTCCTCCTCCGAGTACTCAATCAGTTTCTGTATTCACAGTGTTGACAATGAAAAGTGCCTGAAGGCTCTGAACGATGAATTCGAGCTTGAAATTAGAGAAGGTCTGCTAGAAGACATTGAAATCAGAACCGATATGGCGATTATCACCGTAGTCGGCGAAGGTATGAAGAAGTCCCGCGGTGTTGCCGCCAAGTTCTTCAAGGCTTTTGCCCAGACCAACATCAATGTTGCAGCTATCGCCCAGGGATCATCTGAAAGATCGATTTCTGCGGTTATCATTGCCAGCAAGGTTAAAAACGCCATCAAGGCATGCCACCAGAGTTTCTTCAACTCCACCCAGTATGTAGATCTGATCCTGATCGGTCTCGGCGGTGTGGGCGGAGCTCTGCTCAACCAGATCAAAAGACAGCAGCCGATCCTCAAACAGCAGGGTATCGGTCTTCGTGTAGTGGGTCTGGCAAATTCAAGAAAGATGTATCTGAACTGCGACGGTATTGATCTGCAGAACTGGAAGGAGGAACTGGAGAATTCAGAACTCAAGTTTGATTTCGCCCAGATCCAGCAGAAGGTCAAGGAATCATTCCTGATCAATCCTGCCATTGTAGACTGTACCTCCAATCCAGATATCGCAGCCCAGTATGTAGATTTCCTCGATGCAGGTTTCCATGTAATCACTCCTAACAAGAAGGCCAACACCGGTACCATGGAGTACTACCGTCAGCTGCGCAAGGCCGCCCTCAGAACCCGCCGCAAGTTCCTTTATGAAACCAATGTGGGTGCAGGTCTGCCGGTTATTGAAAATCTGCAGAATCTGATCAAGGCCGGTGATAAACTGGTTGCATTCAGCGGAATTCTTTCCGGTTCACTGTCATTTATATTCGGTAAACTGGATGAAGGTCTGAGCTTCTCTGAAGCAACTCTTACCGCCAAGGAAAAAGGTTTTACCGAACCGGATCCGCGTGACGACCTCAACGGTATGGATGTGGCCCGCAAGCTTCTGATCCTTGCCCGTGAGGCTGGAATGAAGCTCGAACTTTCAGATGTTGAAGTTGAGAAGGCGCTTCCTCCTGGATTTGATGATTCCGGCGATGCCGCCACTTTCATCAAAAATCTGCCAAAGGCGGATGAATGGTTCAGCCAGAAGGCCAAGGAGGCGGCTGCTGAAGGCAAGGTGCTGCGTTACGTGGGATCTATCAGTGACGGCCGCTGCAAGGTGTCAATCCAGGCTGTTGACGGCAACAATCCTCTCTACAAGGTTAAGGACGGTGAAAACGCCCTGGCGTTTATTACCAATTACTACCAGCCGATCCCTCTGGTGCTCAGAGGTTACGGTGCAGGTACCGAGGTTACCGCAGCAGGTGTATTTGCGGATATTTTGAGAACCATCAGTTGGAAACAAGAGATTTAAAATGCGAGTAATTTCAAGCGCTCCGGCTTCAATCGGAAATGTCAGTGTCGGATTTGATATATTAGGTGCAGCGCTGTCTCCTGTAGACGGCAGTTCACTGGGTGATCGCGTGATCGTTGAAGATGGCGACAGCGAGTTCGAACTGAAGTGCGGCGGACGGTTTGCAGATAAACTGCCGCAGGATTACAGAAAGAATATTGTTTATGACTGCTATGTTGATTTCAAAAAGAGCATGGAGGCCAGATCTCTCAAAGTAAAAAATCTGGTAATGACTCTTGAGAAGAATCTTCCGGTAGGTACCGGTCTCGGTTCATCGGCATGTTCTGTGGTGGCCGCTCTCGCCGCACTCAACGAGTTTCACGGTAATCCGTTTTCTGAAAAAGAAATCATGGAACTCATGGGAAAGGAGGAGGGCAAAATCTCCGGTTCAGTTCATTATGACAATGTAGCTCCATGCTATCTTGGCGGCATTCAGCTGATGATCGGTGAAAACGGCATCATCAGTGACAGGATCCCTGATTTTGACAGCTGGTACTGGGTATCCTGTTATCCGGGCACCACGGTCTCAACCGCTGAAGCCCGTGCAATTCTGCCAAAACAGTATGACCGTCACGACTGTATCGATTTCGGACGTCAGCTGGCAACCTTTATTCATGCCAGCCATACCGGCAACAGTACACTGGCTGCCGCTGTGCTGAAGGATGTGATTGCCGAGCCGTACCGCAGAAAACTGATTGCAAATTTCAGTGAGACCCGTGAATATGTTATGAAGAACGGTGCCATTGCCATGGGCATTTCCGGTTCCGGTCCGAGCATATTTGTGGTAACAGAAAGTATGGAGACTGCTGAAAAGATCCAGGAATGGCTGCTGAAGAATTTTGTGCAGAATGAACTTGGATTCAGCAATATCTGTAAAATCGACCGCAACGGTACCGTGACGGTGAAAGAATAATTTTCTGCTTTTTCTGTCTTTTTCCAGGCCGGATATTCCCTGCGGATTATCCGGCTTTCTGCTGTGCGTTAACCTGAATATCCCGCTCTTTTGCGGTGTTTTTCCAGGCCGGTTGCCTCTGTAGCTGATTTGTGTTTTGGATCACAAAATACTTTACAAAATAAGGCCTGATCAATATAATAAGTATGCAATATGACACTGGTTTTTAATTTATATAGGTGGTATTGCAATGTTACGCATAGCTCAAGAAGCACTGACATTTGATGATGTCCTGCTTGTCCCTGCTCATTCAACTGTTCTTCCAAATTCTGTAGATTTACATACCCATCTTACTAAAAATATCGTTCTGAATATTCCTATGGTTTCTGCCGCAATGGATACTGTTACCGGCGCGGAACTGGCGATTGCTTTAGCTCAGGAAGGTGGTATCGGTTTTATTCATAAAAACATGTCCATTGAAGATCAGTGTGAAGCTGTTCAGAAGGTTAAAAGATATGAAAGCGGTATGGTGGTAAGTCCTATTACCATTTCTCCGACCTCCACTGTAGCCGATGTTATCGCACTTACCAAGAAAAACGGTTTCGGCGGCTATCCAGTTGTTGACGAGAACGGCGAACTTGAAGGTCTGATTACCAGCCGTGACGTTAAATTTATCACCGATCCTTACAATACCCTGGTATGCGATGCCATGACTCCGAAAGCTCGTCTGGTTACTGCAACCGCCTCTACCTCCAGAGAGGAAATCCAGGCGCTGATGCAGAAACACAAGATTGAAAAGGTTCTGATTGTTGATAAAGATTTCAAACTCTCCGGTATGATCACCGTACGTGATTTTGAAAAGGCTGAAAGAAAACCAAACGCCTGCAAGGACGCATTCGGACGTCTGAGAGTCGGCGGTGCGGTTGGTGCAGGTGCCGGAAACGAAAAGAGAATCGATGCACTGGTTAAGGCCGGTATCGACGTTCTTCTGATTGACTCCTCACACGGTCATTCTCAGGGTGTTCTTGATCGTATTAAAGATGCAAGATCCCGTTATCCGGATCTTGAAATCATCGGCGGTAATGTTGCTACAGCGGAAGGTGCTCTTGCCCTGGTTGATGCCGGTGTAAATGCAGTAAAGGTTGGTATCGGCCCTGGTTCCATCTGTACCACCAGAATTGTAACCGGATGCGGTGTACCTCAGATTACAGCTGTTGACAATGCAGTAAGCGCGCTGCGCGGATCCGGTGTTACCGTTATTGCAGACGGCGGTATCCGTTACTCTGGTGATATTGCCAAGGCTCTGGTTGCCGGTGCAAACTGCGTGATGGTAGGTTCTATGTTCGCAGGTACTGATGAAGCTCCGGGTGAAATTGAATTGTTCCAGGGAAGATCATTCAAATCATACCGTGGTATGGGTTCTCTCGGTGCAATGTCAAAGGGTTCTGCAGACCGTTACTTCCAGTCTGACAACGCTGCTGACAAGCTTGTTCCTGAGGGAATTGAAGGTCGTGTTCCATACAAGGGACCTCTCAAACATATCATTCACCAGCAGATGGGCGGTCTGAGATCCTCCATGGGTCTGGTAGGATGTGCAACCATTGATGAAATGAGAACCAAACCTCAGTTCGTAAGAATCACCGGTGCCGGTATCAAGGAATCTCATGTTCACGATGTAACAATTACCAAGGAAGCTCCTAACTACCGTCTAGGTGAATAAGAGGGCTTTCCTACGCTTAAACAGCGGTTAAGTTAATGATCTCCGGAACCGTCTACCGCTCCGGAGATGTCTGTTTTTAAACTTGGATGGAATTTAGCATGGCGCAAAATATCTACGCACAAAAAATACTGATCCTGGATTTCGGTTCCCAGGTAACCCAGCTGATTGCACGCCGCATTAGAGAAATCGGGGTGTACTGTGAGCTGTGGCCATGGGATGTAACAGAAGATCAGATCAAACAGTTCGCTCCTGACGGAATTATTCTTTCCGGCGGTCCTGAATCTGTAACCGAAAATGATTCTCCGCGTGCTCCACAGTACGTGTTTGAAGCCGGTGTTCCGGTTCTGGGGATCTGCTACGGTCTTCAGACCATGTCGGCCCAGCTGGGCGGCAGGGTGGCAAACTCCGACAAGAAGGAATTCGGATATGCCAAAGTTACTGTTAAGAAGGAAAATCCGTTATTCGGTGATCTGTCAGACTCTGTTGCATCAAACGGCGAAAAATGCCTGGATGTATGGATGAGTCACGGTGACAAGGTCGTTGAAATTCCGCAGAATTTTGAAGTAATTGCCAGCACCGACAGCTGTGAATATGCCGCGGTTATGAATGCTGACAAAAATTTCTACGGTGTCCAGTTCCATCCTGAAGTTACCCATACCAAGCAGGGCTACGGTATTTTTGAGAACTTTGTTAAGAAGATTTGTAAACTTGACACATTGTGGACTTCCTCATCAATTATCGATAATGCTGTTGAGAAGATCCGTCAGACTGTAGGAAATGAAAAGGTTATTCTCGGACTTTCCGGCGGTGTTGATTCATCAGTAACCGCAATGCTGCTGCACCGCGCAATCGGTGACAACCTCTCATGTGTGTTCGTAGACAACGGTCTGCTGCGTCTTAATGAAGGTGAGCAGGTTAAGGAAATGTTCGGGGACAAGTTCGGTCTCAATATTATTTATGTTGATGCTGAAGATCGCTTCCTCAATGAGCTCAAGGGGGTTTCTGATCCTGAGGCAAAACGTAAGATCATCGGCAAGGTGTTCATTGATGTGTTTGCTGAAGAGGCCAAAAAGCTTGTTGGTGTGAAATTTCTGGCCCAGGGTACCATCTATCCTGATGTTATCGAGTCAGCCGCCGCCAAGACCGGCAAGGCTCATGTGATCAAGTCCCATCACAATGTGGGCGGTCTGCCTAAAGATCTAAATTTCCAGCTGGTTGAACCTCTGCGTGAACTGTTTAAGGATGAGGTTAGAAAGATCGGTGTTGAACTCGGCCTTCCTTATGAAATGCTGTACCGTCATCCGTTCCCAGGTCCGGGACTGGGTGTGCGTGTTCTCGGCGAAATTAAAAAGAACTACTGCGATCTGCTCAGACAGGCTGATGCAATCTTCATTGAAGAGCTGCGCAAGGCTGACTGGTATGACAAGGTAAGCCAGGCGTTTGTAGTGTTCCTGCCGGTTAAGTCGGTGGGCGTTACCGGTGACGGCAGACGCTACGAGTATGTGGTATCACTCAGAGCTGTACAGACCATCGATTTCATGACTGCAAAATGGGCACCTCTGCCTTACGAGCTGCTTGGAACTGTTTCCAACCGTATTATCAATGAAATCAACGGCATCAGCCGCGTAGTATATGATGTTTCAGGAAAACCGCCTGCCACTATCGAGTGGGAGTAGGTTGTAAACGGCCGGAGTGCCGGGACGGTTCCGAAAGGACCTCCGGATGAAATGTGAGGGCTCTGTAGAATACAGGGCCTTTTCTGTGTCTGAAGTTTTTGAATTATCCATAACTTTTGGACTTTATTTGTGTAAAAATTAGCACTTTTTCTGTACAATTTCAGCAATTTACCAAAGAGAAAGATTCAACCTAAGGTGGAACAAATGGAAAAAATTCTTAATTTTTCGATCCAGCATACCCTTACCGAAGATCAGCTGAAGGCCGGACTGGTCAATCCTGAACTGAGCGGTGAAGAGATCCGGCTCTTAAACAGACTGCTGCTGGTTGATCCTCATGCCGACTCTCTGCGGGAACAGTGCAGTCAGCTGGTTTCTTTTATTGCCGAAGTCTGCAGGCGGGAGGGAACGGACAGATTTCATCTGATGGGACAGGGTAATCTGCTGGTAGGGGTATATCTGCTCAAAGGTGAGTTGAGAATGTTTGAATCCACCACCGAAAGGATTTCAACCGAACGGATGGTTGACGGTGCTGTTCAGAAAACTATCACGTTCAAATTTGTAAAACTTCGTGAGTATGGAGTATAGAATTGACCTTTAATTAATAACAGGAGTTCTTCATGTTCGACTTTTTTGATTTTTTTGATCTGTTTACACTCAGGTTCTGGTTCAAACTGGCGAGGTTTGCGCTGTTCTGCTCAGTTGCCGGAATGCTTACCGGCTTTGTTACCGGCAATCATGATCTTACCATGTATTCCGGTATTGTCCTTGGAGTTTCTCTGTTTCTTGTTATTGCCGATGTGGTGTTCCACTGTGCTGACTGACAGTTTGAGCAGGAGTTTGCAGTTCGGCTGCTGTTCAGAAATATAGATAGCTGTCACGGAGAATTGTTATTTTTTTAAGTGTGAACCGCCTTATTACCGGGCTTTCATTTTTATCATGAGTTGAGCGGAGTTCTTTATTATGAAAAGTGCATTGTTGAAGAGGCTGAGCTGGATTACATTTCTTATTTCAATTGTCTGTTTTTTTGCCGGGAACAGTTTTGATAATACTGATGTGAAAATGTTTTTTCTGCCGGTATTGATTTTATCCGGAATTATGGCTCTGTCTGCCTACCTGATGGGCAAAAGAGAACAATTATCAATGGATGACGATACCTTCGCCGTGAGTTTCTTTAAACAACTTGTCAGCGGTGAATATTTCAACAGTTCTGTCTGGCAGAATGCCTACCGTGATTACCGTACCGGATATCAGCAGCATCGCCGTTCATCCCTCGGGATCAGGACGGATCTGTTCATACGCTGTCTGAGGCGGCTTGTGGTTTTGAATTCGGTATGGATGTTTGTTTGTACGGTTGTTGCAGGGGCCGCAAACATCCCCCTGGGGGATGTACTGAAAGATTTAGGAGTTGGTACAGCAGACTATTCTCAGAACATCGGTAATCGCATTGTAGTAACTGTTATCACAGTTCCTCTTATTTATTTTATGGTTCTTTGTCTTGTTGCTTTCCTGAAAAGTAAAAAATGGCTTGATTCCTTCGAAGAGAAGGGGATTAGTGTGCGTGAGATTGAAACGTCATATCGGGAAGGTGATGCTTTTGAGTGCTCAATCAATTCTGTTGTTATCGGTCCATACTATGTTCACGGGGTTGACGGTGAAAAGTTCTATACAGTTCCCCGTAATATGATTAACGCTGTGGCGTGGAATGTGGACAGATTTATAATTTCAGCAAAAACAAAATACGGAACTGTTTATAAGGGTGATGAGTACAGATTCTATATCGTGTTTAAGAGTGGCAATGGTGAGGTATTATTCCGGATCCCGCTGGATCAGTTTCAAATCAGGATGATTATGGATAACTATTTCCCTAATGAGGCTGCAAAGAGCTTTCAGATCGGGTACGACGAAATAAAAATCCTCAGTCATAAATTTTTTTCATTGAAGAAACATACATCACCGGTGATGATGGCGGATTAGACTGGATATTTTGCGGTTTTACCACTGGTTTTTATGCCCGTAAAATATAAAAGCCGTTATGCTTACCTGCAAGCATGATCCTACCATGTATTCCGGCATTGTCTAGGTGGTCTGTTTTCTGTTTCTTGTTATTGCCGGTGTGGTGTGTACCACTGTGCTGACTGACAGGTGTGCTCCTAGAGTTGCAGGTTGGCTGTCGTTTATAGATTGCTGTCATGAAGAGTTGCTGTTTTTTAAGTGTAAAACGCCTTATTACCGGGCTTTCAGTCTTATCATGTGCTGATGAGGTATTTATATTTTGGTAGAGAGACTTTTGAAGATCCTGAGTTTTATCGTTAGTCTGGTTTCACTCGGGTGTTATGCTGCCGGACTTTATTTTGATAATACTGAACTGGCTGATATTTCACTGATAGTCCTGGTTATATCGGGGATTGCCACTATTGCTTTTTTTCTTGCCGACAGGGAGGAACGTTTAAGAAAGAAAAATGATTCCTTTGCCATGAATTTTTACAATCTTCTCAGCAGGGGTGAATATTTCACCAGGCCCATCTGGCAGAAAGCATACCGTGACTATTGCTCCGGATATCATCACCGTCATGGTTCATTTTTCGGGATCAGAATGGATTTGACTCTACGATACCTGAAAAGACAGTTGTTTTTCCATTCGATGATAATATGTCTTCTTGCGATGGTTTTAGGGGGTGCCGCCATCCCTTTCTGTGCTGCTTTGGAAGACCGTGGTTTTCAGATCTGTTTATATGGTGACGGTGCCCGTGCGGTGTCAACCATGCTGATTGTGCCTATTGTCTATGTTCTATTTCTTGCTGTTATTTCTTTCATAAAAAGTAAAAAATGGCTCGATTCATCTGACGGGAAAGAGTACGTTGTCAGTATGCCTGAGATTGAATCATCATATCGTGAAGGGGATTTTTTTGAGTGTTCGATCAACTTTGTCGTAATTAGTTCCGGTTATGTGCACGGGTTTGATGGTGTAAAATTTTACACAGCTGCCCGCAGCATGATTAGTGCAGTAGCCTGGAAGGTTGAAAGATTTATTGTTTTTAGACAGAACCGCTATACATCGGACTACATAGGCGATGAGTACAGATTTTACATCGTGTTTAAGGACTGTAATGATAAAGAGTTGTTCCGGATCCCACTTGATCAGTTTCAAATCAGGATGATTATGGATAACTATTTTTCAGCGGAAGCTGCAAAGTGTACGCAGATCGGGTATGAAGAAAGAAAACTCTTTAATTTTGAATTTATGACGATGAAGGGATGTACCTCTCCGGTGCTGCTCGAAGATTCAACCAGGAAATTTTGCGGTTTTACCATTGGAAAATCCAACAGGTGATTGGATAATTACCGGTACGGTCAGATCTGGTTATTGAGCAGCTGTTTAACTGCTGCATCTGATTTAAGCGGAAGGATAGGTTATGCAATTTTTTAATTTGATTTATCTTTTTTTGACTAAATACAGCTGGGTGATATCTCTGATTTCACTTGCCGGTTTAACTGCCGGTTTCTATTTGAAAAATGGGGATTTGAAGGAAATTTCGGGATGTACTCTTTTCATATCAGTATGTAGCACTTTGACATACTATATGGAGTGCAGGGAGGAAAGGCTTAGAAAAAAATACGATTCCTTTGCATCGAAATTAATCAACCGGCTGAACAGCGGTAAGTATTTCAACAGTTCGAGCTGGCAGAATTCCTACAGAGAATACTGTTCCAGATATCAGCATCATCGTATATCTGCCGGTAGGATCATGAAGGATTTGTCAAAACGCTTTTTTAAGAGTTCATTCAGACCGATTTTGGTTAGGGTGGCAGTTGGTATTGGCGTTGTTTTTTACGTGTTGCAAATATTTGCGGATGCGCTCAGTTTAGTTCCGTTTTCATTTGCGGAAATAATCGGTGTCACCATTGCTTCAGCTCTTTTACTCTACATTTCTGTTCTTGATATTATTTCTCGCTGGAAAAGTAAAAGATGGCAGCATTCCTGTGAAAAAAAAGGTATTGAGTTACGCTCCCTTGAATCTTCATATTTTGAAGGAACTGCATTCGAATGTTTTTACAACTGTGTTGTGGTAGGTTCCCGCTACGTTCACGGATTTAATGGAAAATATTTTTTTACCGTACCGCGTGACCAGATCAGGTAGGTTTCATGGTATGTTAAACGGTTCAAAATTTTTACTCTGAACAATTTGAAATTAATTACAAGGGTATATATGGGTGACGAGTACAGATTTTATGTAGTGTTTTCCTGCTGGGACGGTATGGAATATAAAGTTGCGCTCGATCAGTTTCAGATAAAACTGATTATGGATAGATATTTTTCTTCTGAAACATCAAATTCTGCCGGGATCGGCTACAGTGTAACATCTGTTTACGGATTAGATTTTTCCTCGTTGAAGAAATATACTTCGCCGGTTATGATGTCGGTTTAGACTGGATATTTTACGGTTTTTTCATTGGCTTTTCTGCCCGTAAAATATAACTGCCGGTATGGTACTGATCATCTGCTTAGTTGTTTGGGATAATAATGAATTTCTTTTTTAATTGGTTTCATAATGCGATTCTTTTATTGTCGAGATATCTCGATATTGTCGTTTTGGTGGGATATGCCTGTCTTGCTGTCGGCTCATATCTTGAAAATTGGGATTTGATTATTTTTTCAGGCTCTGTCATGATGCTATCACTACCTATTCTATTTTTGGAATTTAGAGGCGATAGAGCAAAAAACGATTCCTTTGCCTCCAATTTTCGAGCACGTCTGAACGGCGGTGAATATTTTAACAGTTCATGCTGGCAGAAAGCCTACAGTAAATACCGTTCCAGATATCTGCACCATCATCTACCGGCCGGCAGTATTATGACAGATCTGAGCATACGCTGTCTTAAGATCTGCTTCAGACGAAATCTTTTATGGCTGATCTGGTTGATGGGGTTTGCGATGGTGGCACCGCTCATGTTCTGTGAATTAGAACATCTTGATCCTGATATTAGATTTGCCCCTTTGGCAGGCTGTATAGGTATAGTAGTCTCTTTTTTTATATACACTCTCTTTATTTATATTTTTGCCCGCATGAAATGTAAACTGTGGCTCGAATTATGTGAAGAATGGGAGATTGATCAGCGATCAGTTGAATCATCATACCTTGAGGGAACTGCATTTGAATGTAATTACAACTGTGTTGTGATTGGTAACCGCTATGTTCACGGATTTGACGGAGAATATTTTTTTACCGTACCGCGCAACCAGATCAGAGAAGTATCCTGGTTTGTTTAACGGATAATGATTTGTGGTCGAAGAAGAGCCAATCCCCGTTCCCGTACTAAAATTTATAAGGGTGATGAGTACAGATTTTATATCGTGTTTTCCTGCATCGATGGCGAGAAATATAAGATTGCGCTCGATCAGTTTCAGATTAAACTGATTATGGATATATTTTTTGCAGCTGAAACGGTAAAGCCTGCCAGGATCAGTTATAGTGAAACATCTGTTGATACTCCTGCTTTTATTTCGTTGAAGAAATATACATCACCGGTATTGATGAATTCAGCAGAGGATAAACCGGCTCACTGGGGTGACAGTATGGTCTGATTTTGAAGTGATAGAAATCTTTTGGTAATGGAGTGAAACAAGAATGAAGTCAGTAAGCAGGCTTTTCAGAGATTGGATTTTCAGTAACAGTCTAATTGTAATTTTTCTGCTTCTTGCCGGATCTATGCTTGTGTTAACTCCTGAGGAACAGAAATTTTGCGGTCATTGCGTGACTTTCGGTTTTTTAGCGGTCCCTGCGTTGATTTTTATTTTGCAGGACTTTTTGATAAGTGAAGAGAAAGTAAAGGAGCAGGATAATCTTTTTGCCACCAAATTTGTTTCTCTGTTGAGAACCGGTGAATATTTCAACAGTGATTTATGGAAAAAGGCTTACAGTGAATACTGTGCCACCCATCCGCTGCGACATGTATCTTCAGGATTTCTGCTGGGCGATCTGACAAAACGCTATCTGAGGAGAATGCTTAAGAAATACATAACTTTCAGTCCGTACAGTTACATCTGGGTTGTGTACTCCTCATTTGTGATCTATATCGACGGAGCTTATATTACCGGCTTTTTAGACTTGACCGGTATGGCAACTGTATGGTTTCTGGTTCTGCTCTGGCTCTTCATTGTTTTATGTCCGGTTCTTCTTTTTGTGTTTGTTATGCTTGCTGTTTCAGTATTCAAATGGAGCAGATGGCTGGAATTCAAAAGAAAATATCCGAATGAATACCGGCTGATTATTTCATCCTACCTTGAAGGAACCGCTTTTGAATGTAGTTACAACTGCGTGGTAATTGATCGTAACTATGTTCATGCCTTTGACGGAGAGCTCTTTCATACCGTTAATCGCAGGGACGTCAAAGAGGTACGCTGGCAGGTTGAGCGTATAGCTGTATTTCGGAAGGAGGAACGTAAATACAGCGGCAGATACCGCAGGAAGTATGGCCTGAATATTCGGTTAAAAGATAGGAACAACAGCGGACTGATGGTTTCTGATGTTATCCCCAACCTGGTTGAATATGATTTGAAGAGTTATCTGTTTGATGAGTACAAATTTAATATCGTGTTTTTTTACGGTGAAAAATTTGATTCCTTCAAGGTTGCTCTTGATCAGTTTCAAATCAGGAGGATTATGGACGAATTTTTCTCGGATTGCACGGAAAGCAGTGCAGTAGACAGTATCAAAGCTGTAACATATACAGGTCCTTATGATTCGATTAAAGGATGTACATCCGGCATAATTAAAGATCCTGTACTTTTTGGTCAAATACCACAGAAATAATATTCCCGACATTCTAGTTCATTTAGCAGAGGATTTTGAGCAGGATTACTACGGGAAAGAGTTTACCATGGTTCCTACGAAATAAGCAGGATGATTATGGATGACTATCTGGCTGCTGGGACAGCACAGTATAGCCGAATCTCCTATTTTGAAACAACAATGAGCGGATTTTTGTTTTGTTCAATGAAAGGTTGCACATCAGCGCCTAAGATCGATCCCCAGGTCTGGAAAAAGTAATAACCGGCAGCACGTTTCAAACAAGGAAGCGGCAGAATGCGGTGATCAGCAGTGCGTTCACAAAATCAATCAGCAGAGCTCCGACTATTGAGATAACGAAAAATGATTTCGGAGAAGGACCGTAGCATTTTGTAACTGTATCCATATTTGCCAGTGCATTCGGCGTTGCTCCCATGGCGAAGCCGCACTGTCCGCTGCACATAACTGCGGCATCATAGTTTGAACCCATGACTCTGAAGGTGACAAAATATGCAAACATCGCCATCATTACGCACTGCAGCAGCAGAATACAGATGATCGGCAGAGCCAGAGATTTGAGTTCCCACAGATGCAGATTCATCAGGGCAAAGGCCAGAAAGAAGCGAAGTGCAGTATTGCTGCACAGTTCAACGGCATGCATCGGTACTTTCCTTCCCATAAGATCGCTGACGTTTCTTATGATACAGGCGATAACCATAGGTCCGAGATAACCGGGAAGAACAATTCCGCGTGTTTTGAGGTAGCTCATGCACCAGGAACCGACAGTCATTGCTACTATCAGGTATCCAAGCCCGGAGGAGATTTCCATCTCACCGACTTTTTTCTTTGACACATCTGAAGCAGCATGTTTTTTTTCTTCAGTATGATCCTTATCGATTTCAGGTTCCAGCCGGTATTTGCTGATCAGAAGTTTTCCGAGAGGTCCTCCGATAAGCGAACCGGCGATCAGTCCGAAGGTGGCACAGGTAATCGCAATTGACAGCCCCCCGGTCAGTCCGAGTTTTTCCATTTCGGGACCGAATGCAGCTGAAGTTCCGTGACCGCCGACCAGAGAAATCGAACCTGCAGAAAGCCCGAGCAGCAGATTTTTATTAAATAGGGCGGCGATCCCGACCCCGGTAAGATTCTGCAGCAGGATCAGAAATATGGTGCAGAGGAAGAAAATAACCACGACCTTTCCGCCTTTTGCTATCAGTCTGAATGAAGCCAAATATCCGACACCGGTAAAAAACATCAGCATGGTCAGATCCTTCAGACTCTGATCAAAGGTTAAACTGACTATCCTGTACTCATGGCAGATAAGCATTATAAGAGCGAAAACTATACCTCCGACCACCGGAGACGGAATGAGAAATTTTTTCAGAAATTTAAATTTCCCCTTGAGCCATCTTCCGGCAATAAGAATTGCGAGGGCGCATCCCAGGGTGGAGACGGAATCAAGTGTGCAGGTTGTTACAGTTTCTTCGATAATCATAGCTAACTAAATCTTTAAGTTCTTAAACAGATATCTGAATTTTATCCAATAATATGTAGCTGATCTATCTCAATATTCGTGGCGGCTCGGGAAAAGTGAACAAGCACACATTAACAGAAAACAGGTAATTTCAAGCGGTTGGACCAATCAGCTTTTTTTGTAAAAAAAGGAGTTTTGTAACTTCTGTCGTCATGCTGTTGCGGCGGCCGGATGTCTGATATACTGTCTGAATTAAAACTGTATATATGTCGGAGATATAATGGCATCAAAATCCTACGGTACAACATGGTGGGGCCGCGAATGGCTGGCTGCTTTGACAAAAATAGATAATGCAAACAGGATCCCGCGGGGTAAAACCTACGCCAATACCGGCAAGGTGCTGGATCTCAGCATAGATGGCGGAAAAGTTACCGCCAGGGTAAAGGGACATTACGCCTCTTTTTATAAAATAGTACTGACGGTTCCGCAGGTCTCATCCGCCGACACTGCCAGACTTATGGATCGGCTCATGAAATGTCCGACCGTAATAGCCTCTCTTACCAACAAGGTTCTTGATCCGCAGATCCTTACCATGGCACGAGAACTTGGGATCAGAATTTTTCCGACCCAGTGGCGCGATCTTGGAATGAAGTGCTCCTGTCCTGATTATGCGGTTCCGTGCAAGCATATCGCAGCTGTAATATATATGCTCAGCATCGAGATCGACCGGGATCCTTTTGTTCTGTTCCGTATGAGAGGAATAGATCTGCTGGCCGAATTGAAAAAACGCAGTATTGATCTGGATCGTACCGAGCAGATCTGCATTCCGTCCTGGAGTGAAATTGTAGCAGTTGGGGAACCGGACCGCGGCGCAGTCTCATCCGACCATAAGGAAGAACCGGGCGATGACAACTCTCCGTGCAGTTTACAGACTGCCGATGATGCATTCCTCCCAGAGCACCGGGACTGTGAGACTGACAGACTTCTGCTTGAGCAGCTTGACCGTCTCTGCTTTGAGAACGTTCCGGAACTTCTCAACGAACTTCTGCAGCTGCTTGCGGACAATCCTGCCGGATATGCCAACGGCGGATTTAAGTCAAAATACGAAAAGATGCTTACCGCCGCAGCAAAAAAGGCTAAATCCTTTTTTAAAAATACTGTGCAGGAGCCTCTGTTGTCTATGCAGCTGTTGCGTGAGACTGCCTTCAGTGATTTTCCCGGAACCAGAGGCTGTAACCCTGCTTTTTCCGCGGCAGGTTTTACTGTTGCACATTATGCTCCGAAGACTGCGCTGAAAAAATGGGGCACCGTACGAAGATCGTATGAAGGCTTTATAACCGGTAAACGGACACGGGCTGAAAGCAGGTCACAGCCTGGAGCTGTTATAGCTTTAACCGGTTGCGGGATCCTGGCTGATCATGCTGTAACAGATCCTGTTTCGCTGCTGGACGGTACGCTGACCGCAGAGCAGATCTCCCGTCTGACGGTGCAGCAGGAAATATGCTACCGGCTGTTTTTTATGGCATTGAGACTGGTGGCTGCCGGATCGGTTGTTCCGCAGATTATCTGTTTTGAGCCGGAATGCGGGCTTGAAATCAAACAGACCAGACTGATCAAGGATGTATCGGGCAGTGCCGTAGCGTGCCGCTGGATCCCTGCGGTGCTGTCTCCGCAGATACGCAGTCTTTGTATCAGCACCGGTCACGTTTTAAACAGACTTTCCCGTCCTTTTGTGGCGGTTGAGGGAATTGAGGAACCGTCAGACTTTACCGCCGGCCTGACCGCCCTCGGATATTTTATTTCCGATTTCATCCAGTCGGTTTATCTGGCGTCCACGGATTTCGGATCAGGCGATCCTGATTTTGTTCATACGGTGCTGTTTGATACTCCGGGTGCCTCGGTTGCCTGTGTCGGTCTGTCTCCGGAATTCTCCAGTCTGCAGCAGTGGCTCGGTTCATTCCATATGATTGACGGCAGTTGTATTCCGCAGTTCCAGCTGACTGAGCATGAAGGGGATGGAACTGATGATCTTAAGATTGGTTTTTCCATGAATCTTAAACTGCCGCAGCAGTCAGACAGTTTTGTTCCGCTTTCATCAGTACTTTCAGATCCGTCATCCGGATCTTATTTTGACTGTCTGCGACTGCTGGGAAGACTGTCAGGCTACTGTCCGGCGCTCAGAGAACTGATTGACGGCGGAGCCGACCGTGTGATGCTAAGTCTTGAAGATCTCAGAGAACTTCTGTTCAGCTCGCTGCCGCTGCTGAAAATCATCGGATGCGGAATAGTTCTGCCGAAGGCACTGAAAAAAATTCTGAAACCTTCGGTGAAAATGAAAATCTCTTCATCTGTTCCTTCCGGTTCTATCAGTTTTATGTCTTTGTCCCGCATGTTTTCATACAGCTGGATCTATACTGTGGACGATCTGGAGATTACCGGTGATGAGTTTGACCGGCTGCTTGAAAATGCAGGTAAGCTGGTGCGGTTCCACGGCCGTTATGTTTATTTCACCTCTGAAGAGGTAAAAGGGCTGCTCAAACAGAAAAAGATGTGTGAGAAGAAAGCTTCCGCCACCGCACTGATCCAGGCCGCCATCACCCGCTGTTTCTCCGGACTTGACGTGATAGTCGATGATTCTGCAGAAGCGGTTCTTGAACAGATGTTCAGCCGTAAAGATATTCCGGTGCCGGATACCATCACGGCGGAGCTGCGTCCTTACCAGGTTGCAGGATTCAGCTGGATGTACAGCAATGCCCGGCTCGGGATCGGCTCGGTGATTGCCGATGACATGGGTCTCGGTAAGACACTACAGGTTATTACCGTGCTCGAATCGCTGCGCTGTGCCGGTGAACTTGATCAGGCAAGGGCGCTGGTGGTGGTTCCGAAGACTCTGCTGATCAACTGGCAGAAGGAAATAGCCAGGTTTGCTCCGCAGCTTGTCTGCGGTGTGGTTTACGGAACCGGAGCGCAGCTGCCTCAGGGCGGACATGTGGTCATTACCACCTACGGTAAACTCAGATCTGCTCCGGAACTGTTCTCATCAATGAAAATCAGAATGCTGGTGATTGATGAGGCGCAGAATATTAAAAATGTTGCAACTGCAACCAGAAAGGCGGTATGTTCGATAAAAGCCTCAGGCTACATTGCCATGTCGGGAACTCCGGTGGAGAACCGTCTTCTTGAGTACTGGTCGATAATGGATTTCGTTAATCCGGGGCTTCTCGGCACCGCTGCCGCCTTTACCAGGGATTACGCGGTACCGATCGAGCATGACAAGGACAGCAGGGTGCTGGAACAGTTCCGTCGTCTTACCGGTCCGTTTATCATGCGCAGAATGAAAACGGATAAATCAATTATCAGCGATCTTCCTGAGAAGATCGTGACCCAGCAGTACTGCGATCTGACTGTCAAACAGAAGATGCTGTATGAAGCCGTGCTCAACAATGCGTTGGGTGAACTGGAGAACAGCAGCGGAGAACAGCAGGTTTCATCGATGAAACGACGCGGTCTGATCCTGTCCATGATTACTTCACTTAAACAGATCTGCAATGCGCCGCACTGTTATGATGAATCGGTACCGGCTGACGCTGATACTTCCGGCAAGGCTCAGACTCTGCTGGAACTGCTGTCCGAACTTACCGCGGCGGGCAGGAAAACCATCGTATTCACCCAGTATACCGCCACCGGTGAACTGATTGCCTCTTGGCTCAGGGACAATATGAACATAGAAGCGGACTTCCTGCACGGAGCGCTGTCTCTTTCGCAGCGTGAACAGATGGTGGAGAAGTTCCAGAGCGATCGCAGCCGTCCGGTTCTGATCCTCTCCCTGAAAGCCGCAGGTACCGGCTTGAACATTACAGCCGCTTCAGTGGTCATCCACTATGATCTGTGGTGGAATCCGGCGGTGGAGAACCAGGCAACCGACCGTGCATTCCGAATCGGTCAGAGGAACAATGTCAATGTCTACCGTTTTGTCTGTGAAGGAACTTTTGAAGAGCGTATAGATGAGATGATCAGGGCCAAGCAGGAACTTGCAGATCTCACAGTCGAGGCGGGGGAGAAGTGGCTTTCCGAAATGTCCAACAGTGAAATCCGGGAACTGTTTACTCTTTCCAGAAATATCGGTGATTCTGAAGATTGATGAACAGGCGGAACAGTTTTGAAATAGGGGAAAAATGCAGATGACCAGTAAACGATCCATAATAACCTTTAAGGTAATTATGGCTTTTGCTTAGTCTAAGTGATTTCACTGAAAAGTGAATGAACTACGTTATGAGAGAATGAATTTATGCAAATAAATTCAAATAGTTACCT
>JAEEGJ010005761.1_pt1 | contig 38248 bp, 34 predicted proteins | sample 8958761 | NCBI WGS metagenome assembly JAEEGJ01 (sample SAMN16246546, study PRJNA631951) | gut metagenome | biome: gut microbiome; feature: rumen; material: RS-attached | host: Bos | place: Iran: Karaj | collected 2018-10
GGCAAGGACGTTATCGTTATCGGTTTCGACTGCAACACATGGGCACTCGAGGAACTTCTCGCCGGTAACTGGAACTATGATGGCCAGTGCAATCCTTTCCAGGCTTCCTACATCGACGACATCATCAAGAATGGCGTTAAGACAAAGGTAGTCATCATGGAAGAGAAGGGCTTCGACGCTACAACAATTACTCAGGAAGACGTTGATAACTACGGAATCTGATATTTGGTACCCCACCCGAAATAGCACTTTACCTAACCAAATATAAGATTTTAGGACATCGAGTGTGCGATGCGATGCATCTCATCGCATCGCACATTCTCTTTTAGAACATAACGAACAGGGACAATATAAGGAGGATCATCATGATAGAAGGCGCAGTTTTGGAGATGCGCGGGATATGCAAATATTTCCCGGGCGTGCGCGCTCTTGAGAAGGTAGATTTCACTTTAAGAGAAGGTGAGATACACGCTCTGATGGGCGAGAACGGTGCAGGTAAATCAACACTGATCAAGGTGTTGACCGGCGTATATCCAAAGGATGGAGGAGATGTCTGGCTCAAAGGCTCAGATGCTCCCATACACATCAAATCGCCACAGGACGCACAGAATACAGGAATCGCAACGGTATATCAGGAAATTACACTTTGTCCGAATCTTACTGTTGCAGAGAACATGTATATCGGAAGAACAAAGGGTCCTCTTACAAACTGGAGAAGCATTAACCGCAAAGCAGGAATGCTTCTTGAAGAATTAGGCATTCCCGTAGCTGCAACAGAGCAGCTCGGTAACTGCTCCATCGCAGTTCAGCAGATGGTAGCAATCGCACGCGCAGTTGACATGGACTGTAAGGTTCTCATTCTCGATGAACCTACTTCTTCATTGGATGAACAGGAAGTTGTAAAGCTGTTCAAACTCATGCGCGATCTTAAGAGCAAGGGTGTAGGAATCATTTTTGTTACACACTTCCTTGAGCAGGTATATGAAGTCTGCGACCGTATCACCGTACTCCGTGACGGTAAGCTGGTCGGAGAATATGTTATAGAAGATCTCCCACGTGTTCAGCTCGTATCCAAGATGCTCGGTAAGGATTTTGATGACATGGCCGACATCAAGAGCGACAGTGACACAGCTAACATTGACCTTAATGAAATGCCCGTCTACCAGGCAACTAACCTTACCGGAACGACCGGAATAAAGCCGTTCAACTTTGAGATCCGCAAGGGTGAAGTAAACGGCTTTACCGGTCTTCTGGGTTCCGGCAGATCGGAGAGCGTTCGTGCAATATTCGGTGCTGACAGAGTTGTCGGCGGTGAAGTAAAGATCAACGGTCAGCCCGTCAGGATCAGAAAGCCGCTGGATGCAATGAAGCACGGCATCAGCTATCTTCCTGAAGACAGAAAACTTGACGGTATCGTAGGTGACCTGTCCGTAAGAGATAACATCATCCTGGCACTCCAGGTAATGAAGGGTTTCTTCAGACCGTTTTCCAAAGCACAGGCTGAAGCTTTCGCTGATGAATACATAAAGTTACTTAACATTAAAACAGCATCACAGGATACACCTATCAAGTCCTTGTCAGGCGGTAACCAGCAGAAGGTTATCCTCGCAAGATGGCTCCTTGCTGATCCTATCTATCTCATTCTTGACGAACCTACAAGAGGTATCGACGTCGGTACAAAGGTAGAGATCCAGAAACTCGTATTAAAACTCGCTGCGGAAGGAAAGAGTGTAACGTTCATTTCTTCCGAGATCGACGAGATGATCCGTACATGCTCAAGACTCGTAGTCATGCGTGACGGTAAGGTCGTAGGCGAACTCAAGGGTGATGAACTCACTCAGAACAAGATCATGGCAACAATTGCCGGAGGTGAATCCAAATGACAGAGAATAAATTAAGTTCCGGAAATTCCACAAAGGGATTCTTCGGCAAACTGGTTACAAACCAGTTGTTCATTCCGCTTGCGGCACTCCTGTTGCTCGTAATATTCAACCTTATAGCGGATCCGGCATTCTTTAAGATCGCTCTCGAACCGAGCAGCTCAGGCGATCTCATCTTGTCGGGAAACATCATTACTATCATTGATAACGCATCCGAGCTCGCAATCCTTGCGATCGGCATGACACTCGTTACATCTGCATCAGGCGGACAGGACATCTCTGTAGGTTCTGCTATTGCCATTGCCGGATCAGTAGTACTCAGGATCATCAAGGGTTATTCTCCGGACATCCCCGCAGCACAGTTTTACGGCACTCTCATCGGAGCATTCATCCTTTGCGTTATTGTATCAGCCCTGTTCGGTGCATTTAACGGTGCTCTCGTCGCATACTTCAAGATCCAGCCGATGGTAGCAACGCTCATCCTGTTTACGGCAGGCCGTTCCATCGCAGCATGGATCAACAACAACGACAACATCTCGATCAACGATACAAGATTCGGATACTTCGGAAACTTCATTCCCGGAATTCCTGTTCCGACTCCGGTATTCATCACGATCATCTGTCTGGTTGTTATCGGACTCGTTTTAAAGTTCACTAACTTAAGACTCTATTCACAGGCAGTAGGTATCAATTCATCTTCATCAAGACTTAACGGTATCAACCCTAAGTCGATCAAGCTCCTGTCATTCATCATCCTCGGTATCTGCGTTGCAGTATGTGGATTCATCAAGGTATCACGTACATCATCAATTACTTATTCCGTAATCGCTAACAACATCGAGATGGATGCAATCCTCGCAGTAGCTTTGGGCGGCAACAACTTAGGCGGCGGTAAGTTCAATCTTACGGCATCCGTAATCGGCGCTTATGTTATCCAGTTCCTTACAACAACACTCTTCAAGTTCAAGGTAAGCTCCAGTGCTATCTCAGCATACAAGGCTGTTGTAGTTATCCTTCTCATAATCATGTCAGCTCCTATCGTCCGCAAGTGGTTTGCAGACAGAAAGAACAGAAGACTCGCTGCGAGAGCAAACGCAGCCACAGGAAAGGAGGCAGCTTGATATGTCAGTCAATTCAGGAGTTTTGGAAGGCAGCGATCTTAAGCTCAAGCGCCGTTCCGGATTAACAGATTCAAATCTTCTTTTGATCATCACGATGGCGGTATTTCTGGTAATGTATATCTGCGCGGTAGTATTCCTCAAGAAGGGATTTACCAAGCCCCAGATGTTCTTCAACATTCTCAACGAGAACGCATCACTTCTTGTACTGTCATGCGGCATGACTCTCGTCATGATCACAGGCGGAATCGATATTTCAGTAGGTCAGGTTACATCACTCGTTTGTATGGCATGCGCCGTGCACTTGGAGCAGAATGGCGGTAACGTATTCACATCAATGTGCATCGCATTGGGAATCGGTCTCGCATTCGGTATCGTTCAGGGTTTCCTCGTAGCATACCTCGAGTTCCAGCCGTTCATCGTAACTCTTGCAGGTCTCTTCTTCGCGAAAGGTATGACCACCATAATAAGCAGTGACCGAATAAGCGTAACCAACGAAGCATTCTTAAAACTCTGTAAGTATGAAGTAACTGTTCCTTTCCTCGGATCAGTAAACAAAAAGGGAGTATTCATCCCGGCGTATGTTGAAGTCGGCGTAGTAGTAGCACTCGTAGTTGTTATCCTGTTGTTCTGCATGCTCAGATGGACAAAGCTCGGCCGTAACTTCTATGCGGTAGGCGGTAACAACCAGAGCGCTAACATGCTCGGTATCAACGTTAAGCTCACAAAGTTCTTGGCTCACGTTCTCTGCGGTCTCTGCGCAGGAATCGGCGGATATCTTTTCTTCCTCCATGCTTGCTCAGGTTCTCCTCTGCACGCACAGGGAGCTGAGATGAACGCAATCGCTTCTTCCATTATCGGCGGTACATTGCTCTCAGGCGGTGTAGGCAACATCATCGGAACACTCTTCGGCGTTCTCTCACTGTCTACTATCAAGATGATCGTTACATCCCTCGGATTCGACGATCCGTGGTGGACAAACATCACCGTTGCTGCAATGCTCTGCATCTTCCTGCTTGTTCAGAGTGTAATTCTCTCACGTAAGAACAGAAGCAAAAAATGAGATATAATTATTTTTTGTAAGACCAATTACAACTCGGATAAAGGAAGGAAAATGCTATGGATCTCACAAAGTGTGCATTAGGTATTGAATTAGGTTCCACAAGAATCAAGGCTGTTCTTATCGACGAGAACCATCTCCCGGTTGCTTCAGGCGATCACGAATGGGAGAACCAGCTCGTTAACGGTATCTGGACATATTCAGAGGAAATGATCCACACCGGTATTCAGAAGTGCTATGCAGCACTTAAGGCTGACGTAGAGGCTAAGTTCGGTGTGAAGCTCACAAAGGTCGGAGGAATCGGTATCTCTGCCATGATGCACGGATATCTGCCTTTCGATAAGGACGGAAACAGACTTGCCGAATTCAGAACATGGCGTAACACAATAACAGGTGAGGCAGCTGAGAAGCTTACAGAACTTCTCGGATTCAATATCCCTCAGAGATGGAGCATCGCTCACTTCTATCAGGCAATCCTCAATCAGGAATCACACGTTAAGGACGTTGCTTTCCTTACAACTCTTGCAGGTTATATCCACTGGACATTAACAGGTGAGAAGGTAATGGGTGTCGGTGAAGCATCCGGTATGTTCCCGATCGACAGCAATACATGCGATTACAACGAGACAATGGTCCAGAAGTTCAACGGACTTACAGGTCTCGACTTAAGAAGCATCCTGCCTAAGGTTGTTTCAGCAGGTGAATATGCTGGTAAGCTTACTGAGTCAGGCGCTAAGTTCCTTGATCCGGCAGGCGACCTCGAAGCGGGCATTCCTCTCGCACCCTGTGAAGGTGACGCAGGTACAGGTATGGTTGCAACCAATTCCGTTCGCGTCAGAACAGGTAACGTATCCGCAGGTACATCAGACTTTGCCATGATCGTTACAGATCACGAGCTCGGTGTTCACAGAGAGATCGACATGGTAACAACACCTGACGGTGCTCCGGTGGCCATGGTTCACTGCAATAACTGCACATCAGACATCAATGCATGGGTAAACCTCTTCAGCGAATTCTCTTCGCTCATGGGCGTTTCATTCAGCAAGGGGGATCTCTTCACAAAGCTCTTCCAGGTAGCAGCAGAAGGTGATCCTGACTGCGGCGGCCTCATGTCCTATAACTATTTCTCAGGCGAAGGCGTAACTGATCTTGATGAAGGCAGACCGGTATTTGCCAGAACACCTGATGCATCTTTTACGATTGCAAACTTTATGAGAACTCATCTCTATTCCGCTCTTGCAACTCTCAAGATCGGTATGGACATCCTCCAGAGAGAAGAGCAGGTTAAGATCGACAAGCTCCTGGGTCACGGCGGATTCTTCAAGACTCCTGAAGTAGGCCAGAGAATGCTCAGCGCAGCAGTTAATGCTCCTGTATCAGTAATGAAGACAGCAGGAGAGGGCGGTCCTTACGGTATGGCACTTCTTGCAGCATACATGCTTAACAAAGAAGAGGGCGAATCGCTTCCTGATTATCTCGACAACAAGGTATTTGCGGATGCAGAGTGTTCGACTATAATGGCAAACAGCGCTGACGTTGAGGGCTTCGCTAAGTTCCTCGCAAGCTACGTTAAGGCGCTTCCTGTTGAGAAGACTGCTACGGAGGTACTTGGTTAATGCTCGAAGATCTTAAGAAACTCGTTTGCAAGGCAAATCTGCTTTTGCCCAAGCACGGACTTGTAACTTTTACATGGGGTAACGTCAGCGGCATCGACCGCGAGAAGGGACTTATCGTTATTAAGCCCTCAGGCGTTGAATACGACCACATGACAGCTGAAGACATGGTTGTCGTTGACATGGATGGCAAGGTCGTAGAAGGCAAGTGGAAGCCTTCCTCAGATACAGCAACACATTTGGTTCTTTACAAGGCTTTCCCTAACATCGGAGGCGTTGTTCATACACATTCACGCTGGGCTACTAGTTTTGCCCAGGCAGGAATCGCTATCCCGGCTATGGGTACTACACAGGGCGACTACTTCTATGGTGACATTCCCTGCACACGTCCCATGACTGATGAAGAGATCAAGGGTGAATACGAGAAGGAGACAGGTAACGTTATCGTTGAGACATTCAAGGGTCTCGATCCTGACGCAATCCCTGCAGTCAACGTATATTCCCACGGACCTTTCTGCTGGGGCACGGATCCCATGAATGCGGTTCACAACGCAGTCGTTATGGAAGAAGTAGCATTCATGGACTATCACGCACTGATGCTCAATCCCGTACACAGGGACATGCAGCAGACACTGCTTGATAAGCACTACTTAAGAAAGCACGGAGCAAACGCATACTACGGACAGGGCTGATGATATCAGCCCTTTTTCTTTGTCATTGTGCTAAAATAAGCGAGTTATTTCAAACATTCGGAGGAACATCTAATGAAGGTACTTGTTGTAGGCGGCGGCGGAAGAGAGCATGTTATATGCTGGAAACTCAAGCAGGACCCCAGAGTTACGGATCTTTACTGCGCTCCCGGTAACGGCGGTATCGCTTCTATCGCAACATGCGTTGATATTAAGGCTACTGATATAGAGGGTATGGTTGAGTACGCGAAGAAGGAACAGTTTGATCTCGTCTTCGTTGCTCCTGACGATCCGCTCGCAATGGGTATGGTCGATAAGATGGAAGAAGCAGGCCTCAGAAGCTTCGGCCCTAAGGCTAACGCTGCAATCATCGAAGGCTCCAAGGCTTTCTCAAAGCAGCTCATGAAGAAATATTCGATCCCTACTGCAAAGTATGAGATCTTCACTGACGAGCAGGCAGCTCTCTCTTATCTCGAGACACAGCCCATGCCTATCGTTATCAAGTGTGACGGTTTGGCACTCGGTAAGGGCGTTATCATTGCCCAGAACCTCGATGAGGCTAAGCAGGCAGTTAAGGACATGATGGAAGATCAGAAGTTCGGTTCTGCAGGTTCCACGATCGTTATCGAGGAGTGCATGACAGGTCCTGAGCTCACAGTTCTTGCATTCTCTGACGGAAACACATGTGTTCCGATGGTATCTTCAAGAGACCACAAGAGAGCATACGACCACGACGAGGGTCTTAACACAGGCGGCATGGGTGCCGTTACACCCGGCGCTGACATGACTGACGAGCTCAAGGCACGCATTCAGAACGAGATCATCACACCTACTGTTGAAGCACTCAAGGCAGAGGGCAGACCGTTCAAGGGTGTAATCTACTTCGGACTCATGCTTACACCTGAGGGACCGAAGGTTGTAGAGTATAACGCACGTTTCGGAGATCCTGAGGCGCAGGCTGTATTGCCCCTCCTCGAGAACAGCCTTCTCGACATCGTTGATGCAATAATCGACGGCAAGCTCGATCAGATCGACTTCAAGTGGAAGAATAAGTGTTCATGCGTTGTTGTAATGGCTTCCGGCGGATATCCGCAGAGCTATGCAAAGGGTTACGAGATCACAGGCATTGATACCTGCGGCAAGATCGTATTCCAGGCTGGTACAGCTCTTAAGGACGGCAAGCTCGTTACAAGCGGTGGACGTGTTCTCTGCGTATACGATGAGGCAGATACACTTGATGAGGCTATCGACGGCGCATACGAAGGCGTTGCGAAGATCTCATTCAAGGACATGCACTTCCGTCACGACATCGGAAGGACACTCGGTTAATAAATGAAGATCGGCATTTACGGAGGGTCTTTCGATCCCGTTCATAACGGCCACATAGCAATGATCAAGTCCGCGCTTAAGAGCGGATTCATCGATTGCGTGATCGTCATTCCTTCCGTGCGCAATTCTTTTAAGCTATATGCCAATAAGCTTCCGCCTCCGTACCGTTACTACATGATGAAGGAAACGGTCGAGGGCTTGGGTCTTAAGAACTGCTATGTCAGCGACATTGAGTTTGGTATAGATGGCGTCAGCTACACGGCTGTCGTTCTCGCCAAGCTTACATCCGATGAATACATAAGAGAATTCCTGACATCAAACGATGTAAAGCGCAAGAAGGCAGAAGAGCACCACGAATTCTATTGGATCATGGGCTCTGATACGCTCGGTACTTTTGAGACATGGTATAAGCCTGAAGAGATCCTGAAATATGCTGCGCTTCTGGCTGCGGTACGTCCCGGTGACGCAACGGATGTCGACAGGGCAGCAGATTCCATCAGGAAGAATCTCGGAGGCAAGGTTGAGATATTCAGACTTGATGGTGTAGAGTGCTCATCCTCTGCGATCACAACGAGCGGGGACTTCTCACAGGTTCCTGAACCGGCTGTTGAATTCATTAAGCGTCATGCGCTTTATACCAATAACACCATGCTTGAAGGTGTCAGCGACGATGCCCGCAAGCTGTTCTTCGACAGCGCTACATGGATGTATCAGTATCTCGGAGGTAAGAGACTTCTGCACACACTGAATGTCGGATATCTGTCCGCACATCTGGCTGACGTTTTCGGATGCGACAAGGATAAGGCGCTTATTGCCGGCGCTCTTCATGACTGCGCGAAAGAACTCCCCATCGAGAAGCAGGCTGAACTCGCCAAGAAATATGCAGGTGACCTGTTTACCGAGAAGAAGATACTTCATTCTCCTGCAGGTGCAACTTTCGCGAAGGAGAACTTCGGCATTGAGGACAGGGAGATCCTCGATGCGATCTGCTATCACACGACGGGAAGAGGCGACATGTCGGTTCTCGAGAAGATCGTTTATCTGGCTGATAAGATCGAACCGTCCAGAACCTATATGGATCTGGCACCGATCAGGGAAGCTGCTGAGCATGACCTCGACGAAGCAGTACGCATGACTGCTTCAGCAGTTAGAGACAAGTTCATCTCACAGGGCAGAGAACTCCATCCTGTTACAGCTGCAATGATGAAAGACCTCGGAATGCTTGACGCTTAACAATAAGTTCAAAACAAGTCCGGATTTATTGTGTTACAATCAAATCATTAAAGAAAACTCAAGGAGAGAATAATGGATACAAAAGAATTAGCCGCTAAGATTTCAGAGATACTTGATTCCAAGAAGGGTATTGATATCGAGACGATCGATCTGACAGGCAAGACCGTTTTGGCAGATTACTTCGTTCTGGCAAGCGGTAATTCCACAACTCAGATCAAGTCTCTGGCTGACGAAGTCGAGTATGTCCTCAAGAAGGATTACGACATCGTTCCTGACCATATCGAAGGCCGTTCAGGAGATAAGTGGATCCTCCTGGATTACAAGGACGTAGTAGTTCACGTTATGGGCAGAGAAGAGCGCCAGAATTATAATATCGAGAAGTTCTGGGAAACTAAGCGCAAGGAAGGCGAAGAGTAATCTCTGAATTAACTTAAGTTACCATCAGAACCGGCAGGGTGTTCACCTTGTCGGTTTTGTCGTATTTTGTCGGCAAAAACCGACAAGGAATGGTGTTATGCTTTCCTCATGAAGAAAAGCACAGCTGGAAAACTTAAAAGTCTGATATATCCTTTGGCATTCATTCTGATCATCATGCTGAGTGTCGTATACAAGTTTGTCTTCAAGGGCGACGGGGGTCTCACCATAGAGGCGTTCAAGAGCAAAAAGACAGCACAGCTTACGGACGGCTCTGAGACGTCAGATATGCAGGGAGAGGTAACGACACCATATTCGTCATCTGCGGCCCTTACAACGCTCACAGAGAGCTCTGTGACCGTTCAGGTGATAAGTATCTATATTTGCGGAGAAGTCCGTAATCCAGGCATTTATGAAGCTCCTAAGGGTGTCATGCTGAATGAGATCATTGAAGACGCAGGAGGACTTACCGAAAATGCGTCCGTCAATAACATAAACCTCGTCTACCAGATCGAGAGCAACATGTCTATCTACATTCCTTCGGAAGAAGAGATATCAAAAGGATTCAGCGGTGGAGATGTCATCAGGCAGGATGGCGTTTATGTATGGGGAGGATCTTCAGGCGGAAGCGGCAGCACGGACGGAGGCGGTACGGCAATCCAAACCGTAAATATCAACACGGCTTCGTTGGAGGAGCTTAAGACTCTGCCCGGAATAGGAGATGTCACTGCCCAGGCGATAATCGATTACAGGAAGAATAACCCGTTCCAGACAATAGAGGACATCAAAAATGTCACCGGCATCGGTGATTCGAAGTTCAACAGGATAAAGGATTATATCTGCGTATGAGATCAGGTGTAGCCGTAGAGGCCCCTGACACTGACTTCGCCGCTCTTGAGATTCTCTACTGAACCGTCGTCGAACTCAACCTTGAGTGAGTAGTCGTCGTTGATTGAGAGGGCGGTTCCGGTGCGGCCGTTGCCGTTCTCGATCATCTGGGAATAAGCGGTGATCTTGCTGCCCGTGGTAATGTTGAGCTCACGGTAGCGCTCCAGGTAGTAAGAAGAGTTGTCGGGCCAGTTATCCTTGAGAGCGTCCATTGACTTTATGATCTCCGAAGCGAGCTTGGAGCGGAAGAACTTCTGTCCGCCGTTCTCGATGGAGATGGAAGTGGCGATCCCGGAAATCTCGGCAGGGAAACTGTCCTCGTTTACGTTGATGCCGATCCCGATTATGCATGTGTCGATATAGCCGCTCTCGCCCTCGACGGAAGCTTCGGTTAAGATGCCGCATATCTTCTTGCGGTTCATCAGGAGGTCGTTGACCCACTTGATCTGTGTTTCCAGTCCGTAAGCATTCTTTATGGCATCAGCGACTGCAACGGCAGTCCAGCTGGTAAGATCGGAGATCTTCTCAAATCCTGATTCTGGCTTGAGCAGGTAAGACAGGTATATTCCGACACCTGAAGGTGATTCGAAGCTTCTGCCGCGACGGCCTTTGCCTCCTGACTGGTGGTCGGCGATGACTACGGTTCCTGATACGGCGCCTTCGGAGGCCAGTCCCTTGAGGACAGTGTTTGTTGAGCCCACGGAGTCGTAAACATGGACTTCGCCGGTTCTGGAATCGGGCAGGAAGGCAGCAATTGATCCTTTGGAGAGTATGTCAGGACAGTTTGTCAGGAGATAACCCTTGTTGGTCGAAGATGTGATCCCGTAGCCGTCTTCTCTGAGTGATTTGACCGCTGCATTTACGGCAGCTCTCGTAACTCCGAGTGTCTTGCTTATGGCTTCGCCCGAGAGGTAATCGTTCTCTCTGGATATGAGCTTCAGAACGTCATCTTTTAGCATTGCTTGTATTTCCTTACCATTTTTGCCCTTAATAGTTTTATTTTGACTGTCTAAATAATAAAAATAGTAGCACTTAGTCGTCAATATGAGTTAAAATATTTGTGGTAAGTGCTTTCTTATACAACTTGATTGTAGGGTAACCATGGGTATTTATTCTATCATTTTAGCTGTAGTGATGGTAATCAGCATGCTGTCTACTTTTGCACTCGTGCTCTTCTCGAGACGCGGTGCTAAGACGCTTGAGATTCTGTTGTCTGCAACCGTAATGATCAGTAACATCGGTTATTTCATCCTCTCGTGTTCCAGAACAATTGAAGAAGCCGTACTTGCCAATTCACTCAGTTACATAGGCGGACTGTTCCTGCCGCTCCTTGTAGTTTATATCCTGATCGACTTTTCAGATTCCAAGGTTCCTATCTGGTTTACGTCTACGATGATCTTTTTCAACACCATCGTATTCCTTGCAACTTTGTTTGCAGACAGGATTCCGTTGTTCTATTCAGAACTCACGTTAATCCCCGGTGATCCTTCGATTCTTATAAAAGAGCCCGGACCGATCTATTACCTCAAGTTCATTATCCTGGCAGTTGAGTTTGCCCTGGTTGCATTCTTTACGATCCTCACTTACCTCGGAAAGAGAAATGCTTCATTCCGTACGATGATGATCTATGCAGGTTCTTTCCTCGTCGCCATGATCGTCTACGCGTTGAGGATCATCTTCGAGATGCAGTACGACCTGATGCCGTTCTTCTACCTCGCTTGCACGCTCGTCCTTGATTACGTCGTCACGAGAACAACGATCTACAACGTTAACCTGAGTGTCCAGGAGAAGATCGATGAGCTCAGCACATACGGTTATATCTGCTTCGACAGGAAGTTCAGATATGTAGGCAGCAACCCCGTAGCTGAGAAATTCTTCCCTGAAGTCAAAAACGCCAGGATCGATAAGAAGATCAATGCAAAGGACTATGCGCTCAAGGACCTCATGAAGTGGGTCGTAGATAACGCAACAGAGTCTTCAAAGACCAGACAGACTACGGGCAAGTTCAAGAAGTCCATTGTCATAAACGACAGAAGTCCTAACGAGAGACGATTCCTCGAGTGCGAGATGAGCTTCATTCATTTCGGTCTTGATAATCACGTAACAGGCTACCTCGTTGAGATCCTGGATGACACAGAGCAGCATAACATGATCGAGTCCATGAGCTTCCGTGGTGAGTCATTGCAACGTGAGGCTGAGCGTCAGGCCAAGAGAGCTAAGTCGATGCAGATGTCTACTATCCTCGGCATGGCTGCCATGATCGAATCACGTGACAACTCAACAGGCGGTCACATCAACAGGACATCAGCATGTGTTGCGCTGTTCGTTGAGCACCTTCGAAAGATTCCCGACTACAACATGAGCGAGAGTTATTGGGACGCAGTAATAAACGCTGCACCTCTCCATGACCTCGGTAAGATCGCAGTCGACGATAAGATCTTGAGAAAGCCCACTGGCCTTACAGAAGAAGAATACGAAGAGATGAAGAAGCACGCTGCTGCAGGCGCGGACATCATGAACAAGGTTCTTGAGGACGTTGACGACAAGGAGTTCGTAAGAGTCGCAGCAAACGTAGCCCATTACCATCACGAGAAATACAACGGTACCGGTTATCCGGACAAATTGAGAGGCGAGAACATTCCTTTCGAGGCGAGAATAATGGCCCTGGCAGATGTATTTGATGCTTTGGCAAGCCGCCGTTACTACAAGGAACCTATGTCTTACGATGAGGCATTCCGCATCATTAAGTCAGAGCTCGGCCACCATTTCGATCCTCATCTCGGCAGCATCTTCATTAAGCTCAAGCCCGATATCATCGAGCTCTACGAGTCATTTGAATCTACGGATTACGCAAGGTAATTAAAGCGACCTTAATTTTTGTTTATTCGATTTCCTCATTGATGATATTCCTGACCCACTTGTATTTCTTATAGTGGGCGATTACGACAGGAATCTTTACGATCTCATCGAGGTTCAGGATGAAGTAAACAACCATTACAGGAAGCTTGAATACTTCCGCTGCGAGAAAGCCTGCAGGGACGATGAATGCCCACATTGTTACTGTGTCGCAGATGAATCCGAACTTGGTATCTCCGCCGGCACCGAACAGACCGCCGATCAATGTTGAATTGATGGATCTGCCGAGGATGTAGTAGCTGCACATCATGAGCATGATGAACAGGTAGTGCTCAGCTTTATCGGTGAGGTGGAGGAATTGAAGGATCAGGGGAGCAGAAGCTGCAGTGAGAAGTCCGAGTATTATTCCGGAGATGATCGTGATCTTAAAGAGCTTCTGGCCATATTGCTTTGCGAGATCGAGCTTGCCGGCACCGAGTTCGTTGCCGATGACGATAACGCTTCCGCCTGCGATGGCAAAGCAGAGGCAGGATACGAGGTCCTTAATGATATCTGCGATGGAATTTGCTGATGCTGCATCAAGCTCCTGATGTCCCATGATGATGGTGATCATGGAGAATCCGAATCCCCAGCTGATCTGGTTCATGAGATAGGGGAGCGTATACTTTGAGAATCTCTTGCGGAGATCCATGTCGACGCGGAATACATTAGTGATCCTGAGCCTGAACTTGGTCAGCCTGAGCAGGAATATGAGGCACATGACAAAGCCGACGAAATTGGCTATCGACGTTGCCAGCGCTGCTCCTGATATTCCCATTTCTGGTGCGCCCAAAAGACCGAAGATGAATACGGCGTTGAGGATAATGTTCAGGAAAACGATTACGACACTTACGATCGTACATTGTTTTACGAATCCTACGTTCTTGAGCAGCGTTTCAAATATCAGTGCCAGAGTCATGAAGATATATGAGAAGGACGCGATCCTCAGATAGGGAACCGCGTTTGTTATGAGTTCAGGTTTGTCGGTGAATATTCCGATTACTGCCTGTGGTGCGAACATTGAGCAGCCGAAGAAGACAGCCATGACGGGGAGTGAGAGCGCGAACATGTAACCGAAGATCTTCTCAACGGATTCCTTGTCGCCCTTGCCCCAATACTGGGCAGCAAGAATGGAACCTCCTGCGGTAATGGAGAGCGTGAACAGCGTCAGGACGAAGGGTACCTTCGATGCCAGTGATACTGATGTCATCGCCTCCTGCGAGAGGTCTAAAAGCATAACTGCATCTGATACGGGAACAAGCGCCCAGACAAAATTCTGCAGCGTCATCGGAAGTATCAGCGAGATAAGCTTCTTTCTAAATGTTGTGTCTTTTTCCAGTGTCATGTGCTAACTATAACCAAACTAATATTTTAATTAAAGTGAGGACACGTATTTTAGTCCTATTAAGTAAGAAAATCAAACGAAAACAAAAGCACCTTACCATTTGAGGTAAGGTGCCTGATGAATCTTTGGCTTTGAGTTTCAGATCAGTCGTCGAGTGACTTGTCTGTTGCTCTGCTGTAGATTGCTTCGACTTCCTTACCCGGAGCCTTGGTAGCAAGTGTTACCAGTACTGAAACGATGAGTCCGACGATAAAGCCGGGAACGATCTCGTAAACGCCCGTGTCAGAGATGACCGGTGTGCTGATCGTGCTGGTAAAGAGAATGAGCCATGTGATGTCGGCAACGGCACCTGCGATGATACCTGCAACAGCACCTGCATAGTTAAATCTCTTCCAGAACAGTGAGAGGATAACTACAGGTCCGAAAGAAGCGCCGAAGAGGCCCCATGCGTTCTCAACCATGTTCATGATGTCTGCAGCCCAGCTCTGTTCGTTATCAAGACCCTGACGTGCGATGAAGAAGGCAACGATGGCAACAACAACTACTACGATACGGCCGATCCAGAGCATCTCCTTGTCAGTTGCCTTGTCCTTGCGCATGAGGGGCTTATAGATGTCGCTCGTAAATGCGGAAGAAGCAACGAGGAGCTGTGAGTCAGCTGTAGACATTGCGGCAGCAATGATAGCTGATAACAGGATACCTGCGATGAAGCCGGGGAAGATGTCTGATACGATCTCGATGAAGATCCTCTTACGTCCGTCAGGGAGAAGGAGCTCTGCAAGAGATGTTCCGTCAGAGAGGATGTAAGTTCTTCCGAGGTAAGCGATGATGATGGCAGCGCCGAGTGTGAGGATTACCCAGACGATGGCAACTGCAGCAGATTTTCTGATCTGTGAAGGCTTGTTGATGGACATGAATCTTACGAGGATATGAGGCATACCGAAGTAACCGAGGCCCCAGCCTAAACCTGTAACGATGTCCTGCCATGAAGATTCGAAAGGATTGGTTCCGAATACATCAACACCGTCCTTGATTGCGCCGTAGTTAGCAGGGTTGAAGTGACCTACTGCATCCATGACGATCGGTACCGCAAGGAGGGCAACGAGCATCATGAGACCCTGGAAAAAGTCTGTCCAGCAAACTGCCTTGTAGCCGCCCATGAATGTGTACATGAGGATCAGTACTGCAAATAAAATCATGGCGAGGTGCTCATGACCTACGAACATCGGCATTACTGATGTGAATACCGTTGTGCCTGCAACGAATGCGGAAGCAACATAAACCGTGAAGCTGATGAGGAAGATGATGGCGCATACAACCTTCAGCGCGGGGTTCTTACTTGCGAATCTGTTTGTGAGGTACTGCGGTAATGTGATGGAGTCGCCGGCAGCCTTGGAGAAACGGCGGAGTCTTGTAGCAACGAATATCCAGTTGGCAGCTGTTCCCAATGCCAGACCGATACCGATCCAAACCTGACCCATACCGAATGCGAAGATCGAACCGGGGAAACCCATCAAGAGCCAGCCGCTCATGTCCGATGCCTGCGCACTCATCGCAGTAACAAAAGGACCCATGTGACGACCGCCCAGGAAATACTCTTTTTCATCACTGCCCTTACTCTTAAAGAAAAAGAAGATACCAATGGCAAGGACAACGATGAAATAGAGTATGAAAGCAATAATCTTGTCCATAACAAACTCCTTTGGATTTAATCAACAACCGAATTATAACATTAAAGACTGATTCTCTATAAAGAGAACCTTATTCTTAATTAACAGATTACCAAAGGATTTTTTGTTTAGAGTGGATGATAGTAAGGGCAGATGTTCTCGTAATGACCGTCCTTCATTCTGAAGCCGCCCGGAATGGTTCCGAGCTGTTTGAATCCGAGACGTTCATATAAGTGTCTGGCATGCGTATTGCTCTCAACGACAGCGTTGAACTGCAGAACCCTGAAGCCGTGTTTTGCTCCCTGTTCCAGGCAGTCCAGAACGAGTTTCTCACCGATGTGCTGACCGCGGAGTTTGGAGCTTACGGCATAGCTTGCGTTGCAGATGTGTCCGCATCTGCCGACATTGTTAGGGTGGAGGATATAGAGACCGGCGATATTACCGTCGATCTCTGCAACACCCGTATATGTCTGCGATTCGAAGAATGCCTTCCCGGAAGTCATATCAAGCAGCTCTTCCTGAGGAAAAGCGATTCCTTCTTCAACGATCTCATTCCAGATGGAGATCATGGCGGGAAGGTCTTTATCTTTAAATTTGCGGATAGTCACAGATCATTCCTCCTCAGATTCAGCACCGGACATATCATCCTCTTCGGGATTGCCGGGAGCAGATGACTCATTGAACTTGTTGTCGGCAAGAACGATCTTCTGAGTAAGGGTCTTGTACTGTGCAAGCAGATTTATGTTCTGAGTCCTGATGTTTTCGATGTTGTTATTAAACTGATCAACACGCTCTCTGACCGGCTTGATTGCTGCTTCAAGCTGCTTGTTTGTCACTGCTTTGGTGATGTTGTATACAATGACGACAATTGCGGCTATTCCTGCGATAAGGCCGAGCATCAACAAGGCGAATGCCCACATGCCGGATCCTATGGCAGATCCTATAATTAGCAGTAAAAGAACGAAGCCGCCGATAAGGATAGCTGCGAGCTGAGATTCATCCATCTCGTTGGTCATTTTCTGGAATGCCTGTGAGAATTTCTCGTTGTTGGCAGCTTTTGCCATGTAAAGGGCATTGAGACGCTTGGAATGGACCTCTCGCTCATCCTCGAGCTTTTTGATCTCGGTTTTGTTATTGCGGTATTCGTAGAGAATGTTAAGGGAGTCTCTGATGTTCTCAAAAAACTCCTTGTTATCCGGAAGAGCCTTCTCGAGACCCATCTGCAGTGCGGGATCAGTATCCTTGACGTGGACTTTCTCGTTGTGAAGGATGGGAGACATTGTCCTCCACTTGCAGTTGCAGAGGAACAGGCCGCGCAGAGCTTCGAAATTATGAGGATCCTTCTGGAGAGCAAATTCAAATGCTTCTTTCGCTGAGCCGAACTCGCCTCTGTTTAACGCTCTTCTTGAAATGTCGAGAACGTTTTCTTCGCGAAAGTATTCATAATCGTATGTAATGCCGCAGAACGGGCATAAGTATAACTGACGGTCGAGATCAATGTTAAGGAGACCGCCGCAGCTTTTGCAGAGATGACTTTTGATTATTGCCATATTATGCAGCCTTCTTTCTGTTCTCGAAGATCCTTCTGCCCTTTGCGAGCACGTAGACCGATGCTACGGGTGCAGCATATATAGGGAGATAATTGATCGCGTAACTTATAAGTGAATATGCGTTTGTTGCAAGCTCATCCATTGAGATGCTTGCCAAAGATAAACTCGTATAAACACAAAGACCGATAAGAGCCAGTGAGCAGAGTACAAGATAGAAGGGCGTGAACCACATGATCTTAAGGTGCGTCTCGGATTTTCTGTGCTTGAAGTAAGCTGCAAGGATAATGATATAGATGATCAGTGCAAGTAATTCTTTTATTCCCGTAAGAAGATAATTGAACTGCAGACCCTCAGAACCTGAGACACCGTGTGATGTGATACCCCAGAGTCCGTTGAATGCAAATACCAGCGGTGCTTCTGCCAGACGGAGGAGAATGATCGCGATCAGACCCTTGGCACCATAGCGTATCTTGGCATAAAGGAATAAGCAGATTACACTGACAGTTCCGAGAACGGTGCTTGAAATTGTTGAAACGGTAGAAAGCCTTGCAAAAGTATCGGTGCCGAACATATTGCCGAATACCCTGATAGCATAAGCAATTACATTTGCCGCTGAACTTGCAGCAAGCCATATGCCGATGAGTTTTGTAGGTACATCCTTACGGCAGATGACGATTATGCCGAGTATAAGGCTCAGCACGTTGAGCACCGGGGCAGAATAACCCAGTGCGAGTGTATAGAAGTTAAAGTAAATAGTGTCCATGATTTTTATCCCTCTTAATCATTCCAATAGAATCAAAAGATTCTTACGAAATAATACCATAAAAAAGTACTTGAAATGATTTTTTAATCCATTTACGCTTGTTATTGGACGTCCAAATCTTGAATAAGACGAGGAAATATATGAACAAAGACTCTTTACACAGATTCATTGAAAACACCACGGGAAACGCGTGCAATATCTGCCAGATATACGTCATAAAAGACGGTAAGACAGTATATGAAGACAATTGGCGCGGGTTTAAGACTGATGACTGCATGCATGTCATGTCGGTAACCAAGGGAATTACGTCACTTCTGACGGGCATAGCTATTGATAAGGGATATATAAAGAATACTGACCGGAAAGTCATTGAGTTTTTCCCTGATTACCAGGTTAAGCGAGGAGAAAAGACAATTTACGACGTAACCTTACGTCATCTCCTTACAATGACGGCTCCGTATAAGTACCGTTCAGAGCCCTGGACAAAGGTCTGTACTTCAGATGACTGGACCAAAGCCGCGCTGGACCTGCTCGGAGGCCGAAACGGTATTACGGGTGAGTTCAAGTACGCGACACTGGGCATCCAGATAATGGCGGGAGTAATAGAGAACGCGTCAGACATGAAGCTTATAGACTTTGCAAATGAATTCCTGTTCAAACCGCTCGGCATACCTGAATACAGTATCCATGGTGACAGCTCGAAAGAAGACCAGTTCGACTATCTCATGAATAAGAAGCCCAGAAAAAACGAATGGTACTCTGATCCTAAGGACACGGTTACAGCCGGCTGGGGATTATGTGCATCGGCCAGGACTCTCGCAAAGCTTGGCGAGATGGTTTTGTCCGGCGGTATGTATGAGGGCAAGAGAGTATTGTCTGAAGAATACATCACCGACATGCTTACCCCAAAGCTTAAACTGGGTGAAAGATTCGGTTACATGGAGTACGGATATCTGTGGTATAAACCCATTGAGAATAAGAACGTGTACGCAGCGATCGGTGATAGCGGAAACATTATCTATATCAACAGAGACGAGAATGTTGCTGTCGGAATTACGGGAACGTTCAAACCCCTGATCTACGACAGGGTTGAGTTCATAGAAAAGAACGTGCTGAAGGTTATCTGACTTTGTGGAACCTTAAGAACTCGACAATGTAGCAGGGGATAATTCCCATCGCGTAACATATAAGATCTATATTCGAGAAACCTGTTCCGATGATTATCCGGAGCAGGTTATTCGTTATTCCGAAGCGGTCGCAGAATCCCCATAATTGCAGGAATTCGACGATAAACGAGAATATGAGTATGGCAGTCGGCAGGATATACCATTTAGATGGTTTGTTCAGACATATGGTTCTGAAGAGGGTATAAAGAAGGATAACTACCAGTACGTCGCCAAGATAGCTCCTGACCCATCCGCCCGCGTAAAGGCCGATAAGTATTTCGATACCTAACAATATAAGTGAAACAATGCCGTATATGAGTCGTTTGTTCATGACCCATATCTTATCAGAATCAGGGAAATATGAAATATTGTATAATATGGAGATAAAGGGACACAAAATTGGGAGATGGATTATGGGTTGGCTTGAAGATGCAAAAGCATATTCCGGAACAGAATCGGTCAAATGTCCGAACTGCGCTGCGAATATTTTTTATAACGAGCAGGTAGGCAAGCTTGTCTGCCATATGTGCGGCGGCCTGTATGAACCCAAGAGTCTCAGGCCTTTGGGCAGGATCGAGAACCGCGACGTTGATAAAGCAGGCGATAAGGAAGGCAACAAGAATGAGTTTGTTTGTGATTCCTGCGGTGCTGCCGTTGTAACCGATTACAACACGGCGGCAACTTTCTGTGCATTCTGCGGATCGCCGACTCTGATCAAGAGACGTCTGTCCAAAAGCTTTAGGCCTGACTACATTATTCCGTTTACGGTCAGTAAGGAAGAAGCGATCGAGAATTTCAAGAAATGGGCAAAGACCCATAAGGGAATTCCAAAGGAATTCGTATCTGATGCCACACTTACCAAGATCACGGGATACTATGTGCCGTTCTGGCTGATCAATGCTGACTGTAATGCGGAAGTCGGAGGTCTGGGCCAGACAGCTGAAGCGCATTTCAACATTGACAGAAGGATCAAGTTCCGTGTTCGCAAGGTTCCTTTCGACGGTTGCAAGAAGATTCCCAATACGCTTATGGAAGCAATCGAACCTTTCGATTTTGATAAGCTCGAAGAATATAACGACATGTATCTGCCGGGTTTCTACGCCCAGCGTTATGACATGTCCGCTCTTGATATGATCGATCTCATCAAGATCAGGATCGATACCTATGCTGCCGGTCTGGTAAAGCATTTCACGACTAACGAATATGACAAGGTAAGCGTTGGTGCCACGGGTTCTTTCTCGGAAAACTTCAGTCAGAATTATGCGCTGCTTCCGGTATGGTTCCTTAACGTTAAATATGAAGGCGCAAACTATGGTATTGCCGTTAACGGGCAGACGGGTGAAGCATCAGGCAATCTGCCGATAAAGAAGAGCAGGGTGTATCTGCACTCGTTCCAAACGCTGTTTAAATATATTCTGAAATATCTTGTTGTTACATCGGTTTTCGGACTATTTTTTTCAGTTCCGTCTATTGCCGGATTGTTGGATTCTGATTTTGGACCGGATAATATTGCTTATGGTATTGGTTTCTGCCTGATGTGGTTTTTGGTGGCGTGGACTTTATTCTCTGTGTTTGGCCTTACGGTCTTTATCCCGTTTGCGGTAAGAGAGTTCAGATCAAAACGCTTCAATGAATCTGTGACGCTGGATAAGGCTCCGGAGGTAGAGCATTACATTGACTATAACGGCAAGTTCGAGATGGAAAAGAATGACTCTTTTGCATTTTGCGCTACATCGGAAGAGGATGAGCATAGCAGAAAAAACAAATCAAACAACCTTTTGACTTTGGTATTGAAGATGATATTCAAATAAGGGGAATGCAGTAATGAAGATTGAACAGAAACATGGATCTGTTAAGCCTGTATATGCAGCCGGCGTTTCACTTTTGGCAGCGGCAACGCTGCTCGGAGGGTGTGACAACGGTCTTCAATACAGCGGTGATATGGTGGTATCGACCGGTGACGGTACAACAACGACGACCACCGAAGAAGTAATGATTGATGGTGACGTAATTGAGTTTACTGATGATACATCCTGTGATGGCAGCTGCACGGATGAATGCGGATTTGATCTCGAACAGGCTGCAAAGGAACTGGATGAATATTGCGGAAAGTTTCCGACCTGTCTTCGTATGGATTCATCCCAATTTCCTGAACAGAATATACTGTTCGATGCTACAGGGGATGGCACAGATGATCTGGTTACTCATTTCACATTCGGAAGCGGAATAGTCAGAAATACCATAGTTGTTTACGATGCGAAAAATAAACAGTTCTATTCGTTCTATGCGCAGATGGACAGCTATACATTCTGCGGTATTGAGGATGGCCGCATATTGGTCGAAGAAACTGTATATCCTGATAAGACAACAAAGGGAACGGTTGAGATATCTGACGGATGGCTTGTGTTTGTTCCGGATAAGGAATAACGTTTATGCATTATTGATATCAGTATTAGAAAAGGGGCATTGCTCATAAGAGCAAGCCCCAAATCATTTTTATGGCATATGTGGAAGGCGAGATTAATGTTTCTGGCTGTGACACTTACCGGACATTGCACAGTGTGAGCAGTTGCAGCCGCATGAACTCTTGCCGGCCTTCTTGTCTTTTATCAGACTTCGCACGGCGAAGAATACGGCTACACCAACGAGTGCAATAACAACAATGTTTATCCAGTTAGATGCGAGCCAGTCGATCATAGTATCTGTCCTTTACTTTGTTGTCTTCTTGGCGGGTCTTACAAGGAGGAAGATAAGACCTGCAAGAACCAGGATTGCGAATATCAATCCGATTACGCTAACAGCGCCTGTAAACAGGAGACCGAACTGATATACGATAAGTGAGATAGCATATGCGAATGCGCACTGATATCCGATAGCAAACCATGTCCACTTTGCGCTGTTCATCTCTCTCTTGATTGCGCCGATTGCAGCAAAGCAGGGGGCGCAGAGGAGGTTGAAGATGAGGAATGAGAAACCGGAGAGCTGTGTCAGACCTTCGAAGTCAAGTACACCGAATACACCGACAACTTCTTCCTTTGCAACGAGGCCCATTACTGTTGCGATGGTAGCCTTGATGTTACCGAATCCGAGAGGGATGAAGATCCACTTTGCAGCGTTTCCGATGATTCCCAAAACGGATGCCTCAAGCTCCATATCCGGGTCGAATCCGAATCCGGTACCTGTATTTCCGAATACGGATCCGAGCCAGATAGCGATGGAGGAGATGAGAATCACGGTGCCGGCCTTCTTAATGAATGACCAGCCGCGTTCCCACATGGATCTTAAGAGGTTTCCGAGGGTAGGCCAGTGATATGCAGGGAGCTCCATTACGAACGGAGCGGGATCACCTGCGAAAGGCTTTGTCTTCTTCAGGAGGATTCCTGAGATAACAACAGCAGCAACACCGATGAAGTATGCAGAAGGTGCAACCCATGAGCCGCTGAATGCTGTGTGACGGAACAAAGCCGCAGTGATAAGCGCGATGATAGGGAGCTTCGCACCACAGGGAATGAATGTTGTAGTCATGATAGTCATTCTGCGGTCACGCTGGTTCTCAATGGTGCGTGATGCCATGATACCAGGAACGCCGCATCCTGATGATACGAGCATAGGGATGAATGACTTACCTGACAGACCGAATCTTCTGAAGATCCTGTCGAGTACGAATGCTACACGTGCCATGTATCCGCAGGATTCAAGGAATGCGAGGAGGAAGAAGAGTACGAGCATCTGGGGAACAAAGCCCAATACTGCACCGACACCGCCTACGATGCCGTCAACGACAAGACCTGTTACGAACTCGTTGGCTCCGGCCTTCTCGAGAAGTCCTGAAACCATATCAGGGATGGAAGAAACAAAGACTGCGCCTTCTGTCTCATCCATACCGGGAGCTGTAAATTCACCTTCTTCATCGAGAGCACCTGATTCTGTCAGAGGTGTTTCGATGTCGTAGCCCTTGTCCATGAGTTCTGCTGCATAGAATCCGTAGTCTTCTTCGAAAGCACCGAAGTCAGCATCTTCGAAGTCTGCCTGGAGATTCTCTGCACCTGTTACGTCGTTGTCTGCCGCCTGGTCGATAACAGCCTTTACGCCGTCAACGAAAACCGCTTCGCCGGCCCAGTTATCAACGTTTTCGTCGTACTGCTTCTGACCGATTCCGAAGAGGAAGAAACCGTCTCCGAAGAGGTTGTCGTTGGTCCAATCGGTCATGTTAGTTCCTAATGTGGTCATTGCAATGAAGTAAACGAGCCACATGATCGCTGCAAAGATAGGAAGTCCCAGGATCCTGTTTGTAACGATCTTATCGATCTTGTCAGAAGTGGAGATCTTGCCCTTTGACTTCTTTTTGTAACAGCTCTTGATGATTGAAGCGATATAAACGTAACGCTCGTTTGTGATGATGGATTCGGCATCGTCATCGAGTTCTGTTTCAGCTGCTTTGATATCGTTCTCAATGTGATCTAACTTGTCTTTGGAGATTCCGAGCTTCTCGATAACTTTCTCATCACGCTCGAAGATCTTGATTGCGTACCATCTCTGCTTATCAGCCTCCATGTCATGCAGGCATGCTTCTTCGATGTGAGCGAGAGCGTGCTCGACGGGACCTGAGAAAGAGTGGGGAGGAAGAGTCTTTGTTGCTTTCGCAGCCTTGATTGCTTCCTCGGCAGCTTCAGTAATTCCTGTGCCTTTGAGAGCTGAGATGGATACTGCTTTGCAGCCCATCTGTTTGCCGAGCATCTCGAGATTGATCTTGTCACCGTTCTTTTCAACGATATCCATCATGTTGACTGCCATAACGACAGGGATACCGAGTTCCGTGAGCTGTGTTGTTAGATAGAGGTTACGCTCAAGGTTTGTACCGTCAACGATATTGAGAATTGCGTCAGGCTTCTCATCGATCAGGTAGTTACGAGCAACAACTTCTTCCAATGTATAAGGTGAGAGGGAGTAGATACCCGGAAGGTCCGTGATCGTTACTCCGTCATGCTTTTTGAGTTTACCTTCTTTTTTCTCAACAGTTACGCCAGGCCAGTTACCGACGAACTGATTTGAACCCGTAAGTGCGTTAAAGAGTGTTGTCTTACCGCAGTTCGGGTTACCCGCTAATGCGATCTTTATTTCTGAATTAGCCATATTATTTTGTTACCCCTCCCGAAAATTTACTCGACTTCGACCATTTCTGCATCGTTCTTGCGAAGAGATAACTCATAACCTCTTACGGTTACCTCTACCGGATCTCCCAGTGGAGCAACCTTGCGGACATAGATCTCAATACCTTTGGTGATTCCCATGTCCATGATCCTGCGCTTAACTGCGCCTTCACCGTGAAGTTTTACAACTTTAACAGTTTCTCCGATTTTTACTTCCTTTAATGTCTTCATATATTCCTCCTCATAATTAATAACGACCTGATCAGACCATGATCTTCATGGCCATATCTTTATTAAGTGCAATACGGGATTCCTTTACCTTGAGAATTACGTTCCCGTCGTTAACGGTTACCAGCGTGATAAGACCGCCGGGAACGATACCAAGATTCTCGAGGTGAAGTTTTACTTCAGGATTTCCGCCGACCTTCCTGACGATCATTTCTTCGCCTGTGTCGGCAACTGTTATAGGCATCATGTTTACCTCTCAATCTGTGGAAAATAACAAGTCATAAATATGTTATAACAAATGTTAGCCACACCTAATTAGTTATGGCTAACATTATATCTTTCATTCGTTATTCTGCAAGAGGAATTTCGAAAAAAGTCAATCTGCACAAGGCTTTCAAGAAAAACAGACAACTTTTGTATTGACAGGTTAGACGAAACTAACTATTATGTTTTGCGAATGTTAGCTTTATCTAACGTTATGCCAAATTTATTATTTTTTCCATTTTGAGGGGGTGTCATAGTGAAGAAGAGGAGTACTCTTTCCTGGATATTGGAATTCGCAGGAAGGAAGATGAAATATTTCGGATGGAGCGTGTTACTTGCCATATTCGGAGTGGCACTGGCGTTTGCGCCTTATCTTGTTGTATCTGATATGGTCGGCCAGCTCTTGGCAGATAACAGGGAGTGGGAATACTATCTAGTCAAACTGCTTCTTTTAGCCGGATGCTGGGTGTTGAGACTTACGCTTCACTCTATATCTACGTCTTTATCTCACATGGGAACATTCAATGTTCTTGGTACTGTCAGAAGACAGCTCTGTGAAAAGCTTTCTACTATTCCGTTGGGTTCTGTTTTATCTGATAACAGCGGTGCTTATAAAAATATTATCGTTGAGCGTGTTGATTCAATGGAAACAACACTTGCGCACATAATTCCTGAATTCACGGCAAACATTATTCTTCCAATCGTTATATTTATTTATCTGCTTACCGTTGATTGGAGAATGGGTCTCGCAAATCTTATCTCCGTTCTGATCGGACTGGTTTTCGCGGGTGTCATGCTGTTGAAGAGCAGGGGTGGTTATGAAGTATCGGTTCAGAAAACAAAGACACTTAATGATACGGCAGTTGAATATATTAACGGTATTGAAGTAATCAAGGCGTTCGGTAAGTCAAAGACTTCATATGATAAGTTTGTTACGGCTGCCAGGGAAGGCGCTGACTGCTTCATAGACTGGATGAGAAGATGTATCTGGTGGCAGACGGGATTCATGTCTTTCATGCCTGCGACTTTCCTCGGTGTTTTACCTGTAGGACTTATCCTGGTAAGGGAGGGAAGTCTTACTCCTGAGAACTTCATTATGGGAATAATCCTGTCTGCAGGACTCATAACCCCTTTGATCGTAGCATTCTCATACACGGATGATTTCCTCAAGATCAAGACCATATTCGGTGAGGTTACAGAGATCCTTGAGAGAGAAGACATGAAGAGACCTGAAATACTTACCAAAGAGCCTGTTGGTTCAGATATTAAACTCAATAACATCAGATTCAGTTATAAGGATACTGAGGTTCTCCATGGTATCAACATGGAGATAAAGCAGGGTGAAGTGAGTGCGATCGTCGGACCTTCCGGTTCCGGCAAGAGTACGGTTGCAAGACTCATTGATTCTTTGTGGGATCCGAATGAAGGCGAGATTACTTTTGGTGGTGTAAACATCAAGGATCTTCCGCTTGATTACTACATGAGCCAGATTGCGTATGTTGCTCAGGATAATTACCTTTTTGACCTGTCCATCAGGGAGAACATCAGACTCGGTAAAAAGGATGCGACAGATGAAGAGGTTATCGATGCTGCGATGAAGTGCGGCTGCCATGAATTCATTTTAGGACTTGAGAACGGATATGACACAGTAGTAGGCGGTGCCGGCGGACATTTATCTGGAGGTGAACGTCAGAGAATCTGTATTGCAAGAGCAATGCTCAAGAATGCTCCGGTCGTAATTTTGGATGAAGCTACTGCCTATACAGACCCTGAGAACGAAGCTCTCGTTCAGTCGAGTGTGGCAAAGCTTGTAAAGGGTAAGACGTTGATCGTAATTGCACACAGACTCTCAACTATTGTAGATGCAGATAAGATTTTTGTTATCAACAAAGGTAATCTCGAAGCTTGCGGAACACATGAAGAACTTCTTGCGAAGTGCCCGCTCTATATCAAGATGTGGGTTGCTCATAGCATGGCAAAAGACGATGCGGATGCTGCAAGTGCCATGAGTGGAAAGGAGGCTCTCAATGCTTGAGATGATGAAAAAGTTCTTCGATTTCTGCGATCAGAAGAACAGAAGAAAATTATATACAGCAGTAGTCCTCGGAGTTTTTGATGCCATCTTCGGAGCAATGAAAATACCTGCAGCATTCGTTGCAATTGGTGCAGTAATCAATCAGGAAATAAATGATAGAAACATCATACTGGTTATTGCTCTTATGCTGATGAGCACTGCCGGCAAGATGATAATAAACAGATTCTCACAGATGCTTCAGACAGAAGGCGGATATGATACCTGTGCCGGCAAGAGAATACAGATTGCTGAACACCTGAGATATCTGCCTATGGGATATTTCAACGATACGAGTTTAGGACATATCACATCTGTTACAACAAATACAATGGAGCAGGTAGGTGACATTGCGACCAGAGCCATCATGATGGTGCTTCAGGGAAGTATCACAACCATTGTGATTGGTCTTGGAATGTTCTTCTTCGACTGGAGAATAGGTGTAATTGCTGTTATCGGAATAACGGTATTTTTCTTCTGGAACAAGGTAACCAATTATAAAGTGGCTAAAGTTGCGGATGAGAAACTCGAATCTGACCGTGATATCGTTGGCGTAATTCTTGAATTCATTCAGGGTATTGCTGAAATCCGTAATTACAACATTATCGGACTTAATACATCAAGAGTTTCCAAAGCAATTGACCGTAAGGTCAAGGCGGATATAACGGCAGAACTTGCAGCCATTCCTGCAGTTGGCGTGCAGATGCTTATCAGTAAGCTTACAGGTGTTGTAATTGCCGGAGCTTCTATATATTTCTATATGACCGGTTCAATGGATCTGGTGTATACGATAACAATGCTCATGTGCTCATTCATGATCTTCGAATCGTTGGATGCTGCCGGTGTTTATACGGCACTTCTTAAGATCATCGGTAAGGGTGTTGATCTCGCAAATGAGATTACGGATCTTCCCCAGATGGATATTGATGGTGAAGACATTAAACCCGAGAACAGGGACATCCGCCTTGAGAACGTAAGCTTTGCTTATGAGAATAGGAAAATCATTGACAACGTAACTCTTGATATAAAGGAGAATACGACTACTGCCATTGTAGGTCCCTCGGGCGGCGGCAAGACAACCATCACATCCTTGATCGCTCGCTTCTGGGATGTCCAGGAAGGCAAGGTTACTTTGGGCGGAAGGGATGTAAGAGATTATAGTTTTGATTCTTTGATGGAGAATTTCAGTTTCGTATTCCAGAGGGTATATCTCTTTGAAGATACCATTGCTAATAACATCAGATTCGGAAGGCCTGATGCTCCGTTAGAAGATGTTATCGAAGCAGCGAAAAAAGCTTCCTGTCATGACTTCATAATGGCACTTCCCAATGGATATGAAACTCTTGTAGGAGAAGGCGGTGCTAGCCTGTCAGGCGGCGAGAAGCAGAGGATCGCAATCGCCAGAGCGATCATGAAAAATTCTCCGATAATAATTCTCGACGAGGCAACTGCAAATGTTGACCCTGAAAATGAGAAAGAGCTTACGGAAGCAATTGAGAATCTCACAAGAGAGAAGACGATCATCATGATCGCACACAGGTTGAAGACCGTAAGAAACGCTGATCAGATTGTTGTAGTTGATAAGGGACGCATAGTCCAGAAGGGTAAACACGATGAGCTGATCAAGCAGGATGGTATTTATAGGAACTTCGTATCAGGCAGAAAACAGGCTGTCAGCTGGAAGATCTCTTAATTGGGAGGGTAATATGGAGAACAAGAATAATAAGCTTAAGGCAAAAGATTTTATAACTGTCGGCATCTTTGCTGCAATCCTTTTTGCAGTTGAATTTGCTTTCGGAATGCTCGGATACATTCATCCGTTTATCGTAGCTGCATATGTAGTCATACTTCCGCTGGCAAGCGGTATTCCCATGATGCTTTTCTATACGAAAGTAGAGAAGTTTGGAATGATCACGATTGTTTCTGTACTGATGGCTATCATCATGTTCATTGGCGGCATGGGATATCTCGGTGCACCTCTTATCATTATTTCAGGACTTATTGCTGACTTTATAGCAAAATCCGGAAACTATAAGAGCTTCAAGAAAACGGTAATCAGCTTTGGAGTATTCAATCTCTGGATCTGTGCTAATTATTTCCCGATACTTGTTACAGCTGATGCATACCGTCAGGATCTTATCGATGGCGGATATTCTGCGGAATACGTTAATAATCTGTTCCTTGCCATTAATGTAAAGACAATTGGAATACTCGTAGTTCTTGCGTTTGTATTCGGCTGTATCGGAGCAGTTATCGGTAAGGCAGCAGTTAAGAAGCATTTTGAGAAGGCCGGTATCGTATAACGATGAAACTCGATCCACGCACAAAACTGTTCATGATTTTTGTCGTATCACTCATCGTCATGATGAGTGCGACTACACCAATACTCTGGGCGATAAGACTCTCCATTACTCTTATACCCATACTGCTTCTGATATTTGAGAAGAAATATGCGGCAGCACTTCGTTTTCTGCTTGCGTATGGTACGGCTCTTGCATTGACATTCTTCTTTTTGTCAGCTGAGTCAGAGGGTATAGTAGCTTCGCTCCTTATTGGTTATTGCGGAATCGTTGTTCAGTTTATGCCGGCACTGATCACTGCCTGGTATGTCGTAAGAACTACAAAGATCGGTGAGTTCATGTCATGCATGCAGAAGATGCATGTGCCTGACGGAATTGCCGTATCACTTGCAGTTGTCATGCGTTTCTTTCCGACTATCAAAGAAGAGTATTCCTCAATCAATGATGCAATGAGAATGCGCGGCGTCATGCTTGGCGGCGGTAATGTTCTCAAGATGGTTGAATACAGGATGATCCCGCTCCTTTTCTCGTGCGTTAACATAGGCGAAGAACTGTCAGCGGCAGCCATTACAAGAGGTCTTGGCGGAGAGGTTAAGCGTTCAAGTGTAGTAGAGCTTAAGCTTGGCGCAGCTGATTATTCCCTTATGGCTTTTCTGGCTGCTGCGACAGTACTCTTCGTAGTATTGAAGTATTTTGTATGAGCATAATTGAACTCAAAAACATAAACTTCCAGTACAAGGGTTCCAAGGGCGGGTCCCTTAGTAATGTTAACCTCAATATAGAAGAAGGACAGACAGTTCTTCTCTGCGGAGCATCAGGATCAGGTAAGACATCGGTAATAAGACTTATCAACGGTCTGATTCCTCATTACTATTCGGGTGAGCTGGAAGGAGAGGTAAGCGTTGCAGGTCATGATATAAAGAAGACGGAACTTCATGAACTTGCCGGTACAGTTGGAACTGTTTTCCAGAATCCGAGGAGCCAGTTTTTCTCAGTTGATACTGATGGGGAGATTGTTTTCGGTCCGGAGAACATAGGTCTTGAACCCAAAGAAATCAAGTCGAGAATGAATGATGTCGTAGCCGAGATGGATCTTGATGAGATCCTCGGCAGGAGCATATTCGATCTGTCAGGCGGACAGAAACAGAGAATAGCATGCGCATCTGTTGCGGCTTTGCTGCCAAATATCATCCTGCTCGACGAACCTTCATCTAATCTCGATTTCGATTCCATTGAACTGCTTCGCGGAATAATAATGGAATGGAAGAGGCAGGGTAAGACGATCGTCATCTCAGAACACAGGCTGTGGTACCTCAAGGATGCAGTAGACCGTGTTATCTATATGGAGAGCGGAAAGATAGCAAAAGAGTGGAGCGGTGAAGAATTCACATTTCTGAATGAAGATGAGGTTAAGTCATATAAGCTCAGACCAATCGTATTGGAGGAAGAACTCATTAGACAGATCAGAGGAGACTATGCGTCCGCTGTCTGTGATGTTGATAATGCAATTGAATTAAAAGATTTCTTTTTCAGTTATAAGAAAAAAACTTATCTGATGCTGAAAAAGAGATTCAAAGAATCTGATGGGGATCTTCTGAACCTGAATATACCTGAATTGAAGATTCCCAAGGGAAAAGTCATAGGTCTGGTCGGACCCAATGGTACCGGTAAATCCACGTTCTTAAGATGTCTTTGCGGCCTCGAAGGAGACTGCAAAGGCAGGATCGTGTCAGATGGCGTAACGTACACAGGCCGTCAGCGTCTTAAGCTCAGTTATATGGTAATGCAGGATGTTAATCACCAGCTTTTTACTGACAGCGTAAAAGCAGAAGTAATGTTATCAATGAAGGATGCTGATGAGAAACGCTGCGATGAGTTTCTGGACATGCTCGGTCTTATTGAATATAAAGATACCCATCCAATGGCACTCTCAGGCGGGCAGAAGCAGCGCGTTGCAATAGCTTCTGCATTGGCATCAGATGCGCAGATACTCCTTTTTGACGAGCCCACATCCGGACTCGATTATTCTCATATGGAGAAGGTATCTGAATTGTTGCAGCAGTTGGCATCTTCGGGTGCATCGGTGATCGTGTCCACGCACGATCCCGAACTTATCTCTGAATGCTGTGATTATGTATTGGGACTAAAGCATGGAAAAGTGATATACCTAAAAGAAAACAGAAATATTCGAATACAAGAAACGTGTTAACAGGTGCATTCCGTGGTTTCCGAGAAAATGACCTGAAGTTATCAGTCTGAAATGCCTTATTTCATTGATTTTGATAATCAAAATCAGATTAGGCATACAAATATTAGGCAAATCTAACTAAATGACAAAAATAGCACGAATCTGACATCTAATCCTTGTCGAAAACATATATACACCCAAATGGTTAGCGTAGACTAACATTGAATCAGAATAATTATTGAGGTGATAGATATGTATATTGAGACAAGAGATCTTAAAAAGTCTTATGGCGAAGGCGGTAGTTTTGTCCAGGTTTTAAAGGGTGTCAGCATTAAGATCGATAAGGGTGAGATGTGTGTTATACAGGGAACGTCAGGTTCCGGTAAATCCACATTGTTAAACTGCATTGGCGGTCTTGATGATATTGATTCCGGTAGTGTCTCCGTAGCAGGAACGCTCGTTGAAGGTTTAAAAGGCGAGAAGTTATCCGATTACAGAAGAGCAAACTTGGGTTTCATCTTCCAGTTTTACAATCTGGTTCCTAATCTTACTGTAAGGGAAAATATCCAGGTCTGTGAGTATCTGACAAAAGATCCTCTTAATATGGACGAACTCATCGATGTTTTGGGACTAACCGAGCATCAGCATAAGTTTCCTTCACAGTTATCGGGCGGCCAGCAGCAAAGATGTGCGATTGCCAGAGCATTGGTAAAGAATCCCAAGGTATTGCTCTGCGATGAGCCTACGGGTGCTCTTGATTCAAAGACATCGAGAGATATTCTGGTTCTCCTTGAGAAGATAAACAGACAGTACGGCACGACCATGCTGATCGTTACCCACAATAACTCGATCAAGAATATGGTCGATCACGTTATCTATCTGAAGGACGGAGAAATATACAAAGACTATATCAATGAGACGAAGGTTCTTGCTTCGGAATTGGAGGATCTCTGATATGGGATGGATATTGTTTAAGAGAGCTGTCCGCGATCTTAAATCGGGCTTTGCCAGATATATAGCATTGGCTTTGCTTATTGTTTTCTCGCTTTTTATTGTAATCAGCCTTATGGGTGCTGCGGATACGATCATTGACAGCACAGTTATTTCTGACAGAGAACTTAACTGTGAAGATGGTGAATTCTCCGTCTTTGTTCCTCTCCGTGATGAAGAACTCAAGAAGATCACAGACCGCGGGGTGTCGGTTGAGAAGATGTTCTATGTTGATTATGCTCTTAACGGTGATCAGGTCTTAAGAGCATTCAAGGTCAGGGAAATCATTAATAAGATCTCGCTCATCAATGGTGCGCTTCCTGTAAATGACAGTGAAGCCGTGATCGAGAGACGTTATTCTGAAGTTAACGGCATAAATATTGGTGATAAGGTCATTATCGGTAATAAGGAATTTACCGTAACAGGTATCGGCGCAACACCGGACTATAACACGGTAATTAAGAAGATAACGGATACTGTTGTCGACAGCAGATATTTCGGCCTGATATTCGTTACGCCTGAAGCTTATGATGAGCTCTACAATTCAGGCTGCTCAATCGCATCAGAAGAATACTATTACGCTTATGTGCTCAATGGCGCAATGAGCGAGAGTGAGCTGAAGGCTATCCTTGAGGATAACACTTTCGATGTTGACGATGTCGATGATGAATATTTCAAAGAGTATTGGGACAGGATGACAGAGCGGAAGGATGAACTCCTTGAAGGCATCGATGAGCTTAAAGACGGTGCTGCAGATTTGGCAGATGGAGCTGATGAGCTTAATGATGGTATCACTGAGTTCCATGAGGGAATGACGGACCTTCATGATGCTGTTCCGGATCTTAAGGACGGAGTTGAGGCGTTAGATGACGGCGCGGCAGCTTTGGAAACTGGTGTAAAGGAATATACTTCTGCAGTAGACCAGATCGAATCAGGGGCTTTGGAACTGTCAGATGGTGCTTCTGCACTTGCTGACGGAACATCAGAACTTAAATCAGGTGCAGATCTTTATGGTACCGGGGTTAATGAACTGGCCGGAATTGTTGAGGTCATGTCCCAAAATGAAGTGCCTTATATAGCTGAAGTAGCGGGAGGATTTGTGGCTCCGGCAAAAGCTTTGGCTGCCGGTTTTGTTCAGATCCAGACAGGTATCGCAGGTGTAGATACAGGTGCATCAAGTTTGTCAAATGGTGCATACCAGTTATATCAGGGAATAAAAACGCTGAATTCCAACAGTGAGTCATTAACAAGCGGAGCTGCCGAGCTTCATTCAGGAACGACAACACTAAAGGAAGGTGTTGGTGATTTATCAGACGGAATAGATAAGCTTTATGACGGCTCGAAAGAGATAAAGGAAGGCTCAGATGAACTTGCAAAGGGTGCAAGAGAACTGGCTGACGGCGTTAAGGATTTCTCAGATGAAGCCAATGACCTCATTGATGAAGTTTTTAATATCGATCTGTCGAATCTGCGCGTGTTCATAAACAAAGCAGACAACCCGAGAATCGATTCTGCCGCAGATGATGTACAGATCAATTATTCTGCCAGCATAATATTCGGAATATTGCTGGTTGTTCTGTTCGCTTATGTTATCTCTGTTTTTATCGTTCACACGATTGATCAGGAGAGCGCAGTTATCGGTGCACTATATTCGATGGGTGTTAAGAGAAGAACACTGACCTTAAGCTATGTCGCCGTGCCGGTCATTGTTACATTTATATCTGGTGTTATCGGAACTCTGATTGCGATTTACACTCCCGCAGGAATCCCTGCTCAGATGGCAGACTCATTGGGTTATTTCTCTATGCCTAAAATGGACATAATCGTTAAGCCGTTTGTACTGATATACGGACTTGTTATTCCACCGGTAACTGCGTTTATCGTTAATGTTCTTGTAGTAAGAAACAGACTGGTAAGAACACCTCTGTCACTTCTTCACAATGAACAGAAGGCAGTCCGTGGCAAGGAACTGAAGATAAAGGGACTTAAGTTTATCCAGATGTTCAGATTAAGACAGATATTGCGCGAAATCCGCGCAGGACTTACTGTTATTTTCGGACTGTTTATGAGCCTTCTGGTAGCTCTCCTGGCACTTAATACGAGTGTTTACTGTACTAATGTTAAGAACACGTACATTGATCTCACGAAATACGAGTACATGTATAGCTACAAGTATCCGACAGAGGAAGTTCCCGAAGGCGGATACGAGGCAGTAGCTGAAGGGTTTAAGAAAGAAATATACGGATATACGTTCGATGTTACGCTGCTTGGAATCACAAAGGAGAATCCATTCTTTGATGTCGGAGAACTGCCTGATAACGATTCAGACGTTGTTGTAAGTTCTTCGGTTGCCAATAAATACAATCTCTCTGTCGGAGATGTCTTTACCTTAAGCGATGACAAGAATGAGAGATTATATGCGTTCAGAGTATCAGATATAACCGATTATACGGCCTCGATGTTTGTGTTTATGGATATCGACAGATGCAGGGATCTGTTCAATGAAGATGACGATTACTTTAATGTTGTCTTCTCTGATCACGCTCTTGATATCGATGGCGGAAGATTGTATTCAACGGTTTCCAAAGAAGAAATCGCCAGATCTTCGGGTATCTATGTTGAGATGATGGGGCCGATGGTAACGACCATGTCTGTTGCATCAGCCGTTATCTTCCTGGTTGTAATGTATCTCATGGTAAAAATGATGATCGACAGATCGGCGTTCAATATCTCACTGGTAAAGGTTTTCGGATTCAGGAACAGCGAAGTAAGGAAGATGTATCTGGACGGCAATCTCTACATTGTTGTTGCGGGGGCACTGATATCGATTCCTCTGTGTAAGGCGATCATGGACTATATCTATCCGAGATATCTGGTCTGCAATGTCGGTGTCGGAGTTACGGCTGATTATCCGCCTGTGTTATTCGCAGCGATATTTGCATTGATCATTGTACTTTATCTGGCGATCAATCTGGTGCTTACAGGCAGGATCAGGAAGATCAAGCCGGCAGAAGTGCTTAAGAACAGGGAGTAATTATGGTTAAGACTACACTTAAGATCGATGGAATGATGTGCGGCATGTGCGAGTCTCATGTTAATGACATTGTGCGTAAGACATTCCCGGATGCATCAAAAGTAAAGAGTTCACATAGGAAGGGTGAGTGCTCTTTTATTACAGACAGAATGATTGATGGAAATGCTGTTAAGGAAGCTCTTAATGAAATGGGCTATAAACTTCTGACGGTTAAATCAGAGAATTATGAGAAGAGAGGTATTTTCGGATGACATTTGATGAGATTGGCAACATGTCAGGTAAAACATTAATGCTCCTTCCGGGGACGTGCTGTGACTGGCAGATAAACTTCTCGCCGGTAATCGACAGGCTCGCTGAGAAATATCATCTGATCCTTGTTAACTACGACGGGTTTGACGGAAGTGATCTTATCTTTCCGGATATGATAACTGTAACGGAAAAGATTGAAAAATACATTGTTGAAAACCATAACGGAAGGATAGATGGTGCGCTCGGTTCTTCACTAGGAAGCAGTTTTGTCGGTCAGCTCATCCAGCGTGAGAAGATTCATGTAGATCACGGTATATTTGGAAGTCCTGATCTTGATCAGTGTGGCGTGGTGGCTGCAAAACTGCAGGCCGCTCTTGTTACACCGCTCCTTACAAGTTTTACCAAGGGTGAAAAGAAAAGGCGCAAGACCAAGAAGAAACTCATGGAGCTCTTTGAGATGAGCGATGAAGTTGCAGATAAGTTCTTGGACGGGTTCTCCAGATTCAGTGTTGAATCGATTAAGAACGAATACTATACGGATCTGTTAACGCATCTTCGCAATGATATACACGTTGAAGGAACAACAGCTCATTTTATCTATGCAAGCAAGATGGGTGAGAAGTACAAGAAGCGTTATCTGAAGTACTTCCGTGATCCTGATATCAGGGAATTTAACATGCAGCACGAACAGTGGCTGTTTGGCGGAAAGCAGTATCAGGAGCCTGTATTAAAAGTCATCGATGAATTTATGGGGATATCCGCATGAACGATAAAGAATATAAGGACATGACAATAAACGAGTTCACCAAAGCCGCAGATGTCTATGAGACTGATCAGGCCGGTGTATATAAGATGTGTAAGAAGGATTATCCCGACGTTCTTGCTGAACTTGAGAAGGAGTCTTTTAACAGCCTGCTGGACTGCGGGTGCGGTACGGCTCCGATGATATCTCTTCTTTATGAGAAGTATCCGGAGAAGCACTATACTGGAATTGACTTAACGCCGAAGATGATCGAAGTTGCTAAGGCTAAAAAACTTCCAGGTGTGGAGTTCGTTGTTGGTGACTGTGAGAACCTTCCGTTTGATGATAATTCATTTGATGCGATTATCTGCTGTGAGAGTTTTCACCACTATCCAAATGTGCAGGATTTCTTTAACAGCGTATACAGAGTGCTGAAACCGGGTGGCCGGCTTGTTCTTCGTGACATGACATTTAATTGGGCTTCAACGAGATGGTTTTGTAATCGCATAGAGATTCCGTTGATAAATCTTAAAGGCCATGGTGACGTGAAGATCTACGGCAGGGATGAGGTTGATTCTTTCTGCAAAAATGCAGGTCTTGTTATGGAGATCTTTGAAAAGCGTGGATTCTGCAGGATGCATAGTGTTATACGAAAACCGGTGAAAGGCTGAGAGTATGGCTTTGAATATCGTAATTGAAATCCTGATCTTATGGGTAGTTTATACCATATATATGGGAATCGTCGTATTCAAACGTGGCCCTGTTGGAGGTTTATGTTTCTATCCTAAGGTAATGCAAAAAAGAGTCATTGAACTGGGAGTGATAAGCGAGAAAGTATTTAAAGCGAGGACCACATTTGCGTTGGTTTTGCTTGTTGCATGGATGCTTATTATTCCGATGATAATGATCGTTTTTGCAAACGGTGCAAGAAGCTATTGGGATTGCTGCTGGCAGTTTTACGCATTGTTCCTGGGTGCGGAATTCTTCGACTGGCTTGCTATAGATACTCTCTGGGTAGCTGTATCTGATTGGTGGCTGATCCCGGGTACTGAGGATCTGGAGCACACATGGCACGACATACATGTTAAGCAGTGGAAATTCGTAAAACTAATTCCTGCATCGGTACCTTTGGCTGCAATAGTCGGAGGGTTGTATTGGCTTGTTGGAAAAGCGATAGGTAGTTGAAATGTGTAAGTATTCGAAGATGGCTTTTGCAGGAATAGCGGGTGCAGTGACATATATATGTCCTAATTTATGAGGTGATAATCATGCTTACTACTTTTTTGCTTTCAGTAATGATGATGGCAGGTCTTTTTCTGATGCTGCTTGCCGGTGTCGGTTTTATTCAGCAGTATAAGTTCTTTTCATCTGCACCAAAAGAAGTCAGAGATGCAGTTCCGAAGACTAAGCCCGAACGCT